>Ga0058698_10001545_pt1 | contig 10278 bp, 11 predicted proteins | sample AgamicAsSfe_FD_67288 | JGI IMG/M metagenome (GOLD analysis project Ga0058698, IMG submission 67288) | Agave microbial communities from Guanajuato, Mexico - As.Sf.e | ecosystem: Host-associated > Plants > Phyllosphere > Phylloplane/Leaf | place: Guanajuato, Mexico | collected 2012-05-30
AAGCTTGACGTAGTTGATGAAGAACTGGACATGGATGGGATCTGGTGGGTACTCTGCAGCATGGTCTGTCTCGTCGTCGATGAAGTCGTCTTCAGACACCATTTCGACGTCAGAGTCCTCAGGGTCAATAGCAACCGGTCTGCCTAGTGCTACTGCCACTGAACGGTCTCGACTGTACAGTGTCCACCAGATACGCTTCCACAAACGCTTGTCTGAGCGTGTCAGCTGTGAACCCTCGACGCTACGGTGCATGCCCGAGCCTTGAGCTACAACAATAGCCACTCGGGTCCAGTAGAATACGTTCTTGGTTACATCCTCGGGCCCCTCCCAGTACCAGCCCATCAAGATGAGTGCTTGCACAATGGTTACGCGATCATCCTCAAAATTAGCATCGTATAAGGCCTTTGCGCGCTTGTAGAAGGTCATGGCTGCGGGAGTTGTTGAGCCACTGGAGTCCATCAACTGCGCATTGGTACACACTCGTGAGCCTGCCAGGAGAATGGCCTGTAACAAGAGGAGCGAGGGCGGGTTCTTCGGGTCTCGGTACTGGCGCATGAAGCGGCTGCGATTGATGACTGGCACGACTGGGGCCACCCATCTGAAGAAGGCTTCGACGAGTTCGTCGCACAGCGCCCGTGGCGGGAGCAGGAAGGCACCTCGCTGGTGCAGTATCTCTATCTCCATGTTGTCCATCTCGTTGACCCGCGCCTTCGCACCCCGCACGTTTTCTGGAAGCGGATAGTGGACAACATCGGTGGTGCCATAGCGGTCGTGTACGAGCAGTGAAAGGTTGGATGATTCTCCAAGGTATGCGACGCGGCCGGCTTCTTTAATGGGGGCACGCGCAAACTTGGGCTTCATGAATTGCACATAGGTGCCATTGTGAGTAGCTTGCTGGGCAGCGTATTCGGGCGAGACGGTGGTCGAGGGTGTTCCATCTTGGGAGTTGTATACGGCCGACTTCTCGCGCGGCTCGACTGAAGTGCTGGCTGGTGAGCGGTCGTCGCTATCTCCTCGGTCACTGCCGTCGCGTCAGCACTATACCTTGACCAGTGAAGTCGTCTGGCCGTACCTATCGGCGTCTTTGGCCCTGGCTGTCTGCGTCTTCTTGCGCTTGGGCTGGGGGATGCGGCACTCGATGCCGAAGGCGGTGCAGTTGGTGCACGGGATTCCCAGTGAGGCGGCGTCGCATCGTACCTATTGCGCTGTTACGTGGTGTCCCGACGACGACGATGATGCGGTGCCGCGGCTGATTACTCACTTTCCTTGCGTGGCAGGCTGTTTTGCGTCGTGGTTAGCAAACGTTCGTCGAATCGTTCCGTTTCTTCAGGTTGACCGAGGTGCCGAGGCTCGTCGTGTTGACCATATATCCCACCGACGTCGACGGATCCTCTCTCGTACATGAAATCAGGGGAAATGCTGCGCAAACATGGGTCGCACTCACTTTCGCACGCTCTGCTAGCGCGTTGTCGCCTGAAGGATGGGTGTCCAGGGGGAACTGACTGCGACGACGCCGACGGCCTGGCTTGTATGAGCATGTGCAAGAGGTCCTGCGCGCGGCACTGTAACCTACGGAGTCCCAATGCTGGGTTGCGCAGCGAGCGGTGGAGGCGCTGCTGCTGTGGCCACTGAACTGGCCATGAAAGAGTGTTCGCCCGACATGCTGCTGTCGCTGAGCTCTCTGGCGCGGTCGTCGAGGGTTGAGGTTGTGATTCGTCCGCAACTGGTCGTGTTCTTGGGGCACACACAGTGTGAACTAGCGCGGGCGCCGGGTACGGGAGGCTACGGCAAGGCAGTGATTACCTTTGCGACACACGAAACAGTGCTTTTTCCTGCTTGACAAGTACAATTTCCCAAGGGCTCCATGTTACACAATTACATAAGCTGAGCTGCTTCCACGCCAGGTCACGTTGGCGTCATTGATCTCTTCTTTGTTGCTAGGTAGAATCGTGATCCTTCAGCCTACTTACCCCAGGTCGCGTCTCCGTCAATATGGGTCGTCTCCTATTGGTGGCAGTCGCCAGTTTCAAATGCAGTAAAGCGAGACAACATATCATGCTCCATTGATCGCCGACGCCTGTCACGCGCATCCTTCTCCACGTCTTTGCTTGAAAGCCTCCAATTTGACATCCTTGTTCGCAGGGCTGATGTATTTGAGCTTCACATCGCCGACCTGGTCACGAACAACTTCCTCTTCAGAAGCGAACAAGAACTTCTGATGCTCAGTTGGATCCAAGACAACATTATCTGCGCTTTGCACCGACATTTCAAACACCAGCTTGAGCCATGTCGTTGTTCGTCGGCCAGGCTTCTCATCCACGAAGATAAAATGCGTGACTTTCTTCAGTATACGAATCGTGTCAAGACCAGCTTCTTCTTTCAGCTCTCGAGCAGCAGCATGTAGAATCGTCTGGTCGCTATCGTCAACTTTGCCCCCTGGTATCTCCTGTATAGTATTAGTTCTAGGACAGTCGTGACTTCCTCGTCGGCTCACCCAAAAGTCAGGAAATGCTCTTTCCTCCGCTGCACGCTGTACTAGCAGTAGCTTCCCTTCCTCGTTGAACACAATTGAACCTGTGACCAAACAGTCATACTCGGGGTGTTGGCGAAGATAAGCTGCTTCAGACACTGCAAACTCTTGCAAAGAATCTGAAAAAAGAATCGTGTCCATGGCAATGATTAGACAGAAGCTGAGACGGAAAGATTGAAGGTGCAATGCGATTCCTCAGACTGTGAAGGCAGCTATATACGCTGCAATTGTCGCTGCCTTGAGTGCGACCTCAGCAAAACATCGGCCTCTGATAGGACCAGGACATCGCTAATTCAGATATGCTCATGAGAGAATGACAAAGAAACACATCTCACTCCTCCTAGGAGCGCTGCTACTATTTGAGCTAACGCATGAGATGGTACACCACGTGAGCCAAGAGTTCGCGCGTCTAGATCGACGCTAGGTAGTGAATTCAATCCAGTGCGTCACAACATCGACGCGCCTCGTCCCCATTACTGTCGCACGGTCGTTGCCCACTCCATCCCGATCGCGACCACACTCGTTCGCCTTCACACAATTCTGAACCTCCCAAAATAATCACGCGGACGAATTGCGACAATGCCTCGTCCCCCACGCTCAAAAGTCGCGTCGCGCGTCGCGAAACCCACCAAGCCGAAAGACGCCCCCGCGCCCAAGCAGCCAGCGAAGCCTACCCCAGCACAAACCAAAGTCAGCAAAGCTGCCAATAGCTTCAGCGAAGACAGCGATGGCCTTGTCACAAGAACCAGATCAACGCGTTCGCATAGGAAATTGCCACGGGAGAAGACACCGGAGGTCCATGACGAGCCAGAGCTCACCATGACCGGCGCGCTACCGGCTGAAGAGAACACATCTTTATCAGCTACCAAGACCCGTACTCCAGCATCGAATGCATCAAACCAGATGCGCGCCACAAGAAGCAGTGCGAGGAAATCGACCGCGCATTCATCACCACTGGCTGCAGTTGCTCAAGCACACGAAGAATCGCAGATAGAAGAAGATAGCGGCTATGGCGATCTGACATTCTCATCTCTCGGTTCTGATTCTCCAGCCCACGGCACGCGCCCACCATCAGCCATCAAGGTCGGTGCAACACCCGCACACGAGAGATCGATACTGGCTTTAAGCAACTTCAGGCGAAGACCCCGGCAGCCAAGTCTGTTGCGCCAGGTACAACAGACTACCGATGTGGAGGACAACGATCAAGACGACCTAGATAACACCGACAACTTTGACTTTGACGATTTCCTTCCGCATGCCGAGTCCACACCCCTTAACGTACGGAAGCAGGCACCGGAGCAGGAGATTCGGAATGATAGCGGCACTCAGATCTCAAGCTCTGGTTCCCGTGGCACAAAGCGCAAGTTCTCGTCTGTAGTCCAAGTGCCACGCTCGTCACCACCAGCGAGTCCACAGTCTGGCGAAGATGTCGAGTCAGAGCGATCACCCTCCCCGAGCCTGCCAGAAGTAGTTGCATCACGCGAGGAGATGATCGAGCAAACACAGGAGGACGAGGAGCCACTAAGCGAGACATTTGCGCCCCCCATGTCGAGTAGTCCGATACGGGAAGTCTCGAAGCCGCCTCAAACGCCAGCGCAGACGCGACCGCGCCGAAGAGGACGACAGGCTAAGACGCCCGTCGTGGATGAAGACTCAGAAGGCGAGGAGACGGAGACACCTGCGAGAGCTAAGCAGAGGACCAAAAAGAAAGCAGAGCAAACTATATCTGTTGCGCAACTCAAAGCCCTATTACCACGTCGACGGAACCGCCTGCGGGATCGGGATGAGTTCGACATTGAGTCTTCAGACGATGTCGAGCCTGTGGACTCGGATCAAGACGAGCTACAAATGCCAGCGCGTCGCGTTCGCCAAAAGCAAGGGACTACAAAGTTAGTATCGCCAAAGGCAGCGACAAAGAAAGCAGCTCGCCCGAAAAAGGGTGCACCCGCTAAAGTAGCGCAAAAGTCGGGCAGAACATACAGTCGCAGGATATCATCGGACAAGGAGAACGAGACTACAGGTCAGAACGAAGCAGACAACACTGAAGTCTCGACAATCGAGCACTCTGAGAAGTTGGCTGCTATCAGAAAGAAGTTTGAGGAAGTGGATGCTTTTGAGTTGGAATTTGAAGAGGTGGATGCGACGACGAGCTCAAGTCCTTTCCGATAACGGTCAGGTCAGCGGATGTGAAGACTCGTTCTGTTCTACAGCGTGTTTGCTGCTTTTTGCCATCTTGATTGTGATCGTGATGACTGATGATATATCCACGTTTGTTGTACAGAAGCGTATGGTGCTTATTCGCGTACATGCACGCTGTTCGTAGCTGGCAAGTGTCTAGCAAAGATTCTTTAGTGGTGCGATATCTGTACAGTCTGTAGTTCAGAGCATCGAATAGTACCTGTTCCCTCCAAGAACGCTAGGTGATTGGCCTGATTCAGGAAGTGAAAGCTAGTCGTTATCTGTCCTTATCGTCACGAGGCGGTTTGAGCAGCCACGGGAGGGGCGGTGAATGTCGATGAAAGTGCACTACTTACGTACACAATCCATATTAATCTATCGTGAGACTTCTTTATGGTGCCTAGGTGACTTGGCATCGCATGTTCTGACGGTTCGGCGGCACAGTGCACGGCCGTGCTTGACTGAAGGGGTAGCACTCGGGGTTACGTAGCTTCCTGCCCCAGCTATTGAACCCTCACGATATCCGAGCATCCACCTCTCCATTGCGCCTCCGCCCTTGCTCCTGACGTTCACGCAATGTTGCCGTAACCCCATGTCATGCGGCTTCCCGACCACTCCAATCATTTGGCTTATGCAGCACCACCTTTGCCCACTCCGCCTGGCGTCCGCATGCCATGAACCCCTCCAATGGCTCCTCGCTGTCGACGTCCAAGAGCAACTCGACACTGCGCCCACGAACCCGAAGATTGATCTCCGTAGAAGATGACATATATGCAACGGACGGGAATGAGAGCGGATCGAGCAGGGCCACGTCGAGGTTAGCCTCGCGGAACACATCTCCTACCCCAAATGCACGCACAGGCGGCGCTTCCTCCTCGCGTCTGAACGTCACTTCCGCCCCGTCGTCGTCCTTCCAGAGATCTTCCGGCACCTCGACCCCGAAATCGCCCTCGCAAACACTCTCTGGACTCTGGGGGAACTCTTTGGCGGCAATCCAGGGTATTGCCGCTACCGTCCTGGCTAGCGACGGCACCCCAGGCGACTCCGGAAACACTCGCAGGCGCACGAAACCGGGCCATGGGCGACGTACGTCTACGAGCGCACCACCACCGAAACAATGGGGCCCGGCAGGCGCAGGCTCACATGTTGGGGCTGGAACACACGAAGAAAGAGAGGCCATGGTCAGAGCAATGAAGCGGAAAGACCTGTTGACCGCTGGCGAGCATCTGGTTCCCGACTCTGTTGGCCGTATAAAGCGCAGGAATTCGGATGAACGACTCAGCGCGTCCGCACCTCCCAGTGAGAACGACGACCGAGATGCACTCGTATATATCCACCACGTTCGGCCGCAGGACACGCTGGCTGGACTCAGCATCAAATTCAACTGCGAGCAAGCTGTATTACGCAAAGCCAATCGTATGTGGCCGAACGATAGCATACAGTTTAAGAAGCAGGTGGTGCTACCAGTAGATGCTTGTGGCGTAAAGGGAAGGCCAGTTCAGGGCCCGGATGCTCTTCCTGCTGAAGATCTACTATTGGGAGAGTATGGCGATGGTTCGAGTAGCAAGGCCCCAGTTCCAGATACTCAAGGTCTGCCTGATGGCTGGACCACGCCGAAAAAGAAAGACCAAGAGACCAATTCGGTCCCCTCTGATGCAGAAACCCCATGGAAACATGATTCATGGGTGCTCCTCCCTAATGATAAACAGCCCACACAGATCGGCCGCATGCCACGCAGAGCACTTGGCTTCTTCCCACCCGCTCGGCGGAAGTCCCTCGCGTACTCCGACGCATCAACACCTCGGGCGTCCGTCGACCTTCCGCGCTCCTCCACGTCCACGAATCCACATACCAGCTCTCCCTCGCAGTCTGTTCGACCACGTGCGTCGAGCAACCTGTCATCTGCCTCGGCCCACAGCCGCCAAAGGAGCACATCAGGCAAAGCATGGGGTCTGCACGGCCCAGGAGGTGTCGGTACAATGGGTAGAAACGTGCGGAGCCCTGGGCCTGCGCAGGACGGTCTGAACAAAAAGTTTGGTCAGTACCTGCCCAACATGGCGCCCCCACCGGGTCAGGAATACTTCACACCGTGGGCACCAGGCCTGCTGGACGCAGGTACCGGGACGTCGAGTCAGTATGGCGGATCCGGTGCTGTCACGCCGCTCAGCGGTAGCGGCTTGGACTTTCAAGAGCTTGGAGGTGCTATAGAAGGATGGGTGAGAAAAGTTGGTACACAAGCACAGAAGCTTTTGAATGAGCCAGGTACACCCGGGCAGGGGAAGCGCAGTGCCGTGCCTGTCGTAGGAGCTGTCGGCGGCGATCTGGGCGATCTCATAGAGCTCCAAGATGATGCTTTTGAGATAGGAGATGATGAAAGGGACAGGGGCAGATCGAGGGCGGAAGAGACGCTTGCATCGACGAACGAGCGCTCGGTATCAAGACCAGCACAGCAATATCAGTCAGCACGACCAGATATCAACCTCGTCCTGAGAGACAGGACACGAAAGGGCGACAGTAGCAAGAAGGATTAGACAGCATTATTGAATTAGGTGTCAACGGTATTAATAGCTATATGCGTGCATAGTATGATAGCTTGCTTCGTGGCATCGAAGCATTTGGGCATTTTTGGGCATCTGCAATATATCCTTCACATGTACAGAGTTCTCATCTAGACGCCTTGATGATTTTATTTCTGTGCCTAACCTTGCCCCTCGAAAGCTTGGTTGCGAAGACACTCCGGAGGAACTACAAGTTTCTCGTCGGATCGCCGAAGGCCGTGCGCCTCCACATCAATGATGGGCTAAACGAAAGACGCAGGTGGTGACCCTTGGCACCGCCGTCCCCTAGATACTGTGCGGGTCATTTCTTCTATCTATCTAAATTGTGGGTGCGAGATCCCTAAATGTCCGCCAGAAGTGCATTAGGCAGGTCATCTGCTTTGCTGCGGCATGGATCGGCATATGAGTCTACTCCACTCCGACGATACCTTACCACACGATCACCTGCAACATTCCTTGCACTGAACGCTCGTCTTGCACTACAACAAGCTCTGAGTGGGAGACGAACCATCTGCCAAGCTACGAAGTCGAACCAGACTCCTACGCCATCAGCTACGAGAGCAGCAACGTTCGCCACGATGCATCGCTCCCCCGCCGCTATGGTTACAAAGCCAATGGCGGATCCTAATATTGAGATCCGCACCCCAAGGGACCCAAACACCTTGTCTAACTATCACAACTTTGTGACCAGGCATACGAGTGTCGATTTTGATATCGATTTCCAGAAGAAGCGGTTGTTTGGAAGTGTAGTGTTGACGTTGGAGAGTCTGACGGATGAGGAGGTGAAAGATGTTGTATTGGATAGCAGGTATGTACTCGAGATACAAAAGAGTGGCAGAATTGATTGAACAGCTTAATAACTGTGGCATAGCTTCCTTGACATCTCCGTCGTAGAAGTCGAGGGTAAAAGTGTCAAGTTCAACGTTGGCGATCGTGTGGAGCCCTATGGCAGTCCTCTTACCATTACGCTTCCATCCAAGGTTCCCAAAGGCAAGACCGTCGATGTTGAGATCAAGGTCGCTACTACCGATAAGTGTACCGCACTTCAGTGGATGACGCCAGCTCAAACCTCGAACAAAAAGCACCCGTACATGTTTTCGCAATGCCAGGCCATCCATGCACGATCTGTCTTCCCTTGCCAGGATACTCCGGATGTCAAGTCAACTTTCAGCTTTGCCCTACGCTCACCGCTACCGGTGCTTGCCTCGGGTCTGCCTACTGGAGCCAGTGACTATCTACCTGCGAAGAAGGACGGTGAGAGCGGTACCATGAAATACACGTTTGAACAAAAGGTCCCAATGACAGTGTACCTTTTTGCTGTTGCGAGTGGAGATCTAGCATGCGCAAGCATTGGCCCCCGCAGTACGGTATGGTCTGGACCCGAAGAGCTCCTTGCGTGCAAAGATGAACTTGACGGCGAGATCGAACCTTTCATGAAGGCACTCGAATCGATTGTCTCACCCGCGTACCAATGGGGACAATACAATGTACTCATTCTGCCACCATCATTCCCGTACGGCGGCATGGAGAACCCAGTCTGGACCTACGCTACTCCTTCCATCATCTCTGGTGACAAGCAAAACGTCGACGTCATCGCACACGAGCTGTCTCATTCGTGGTCCGGTAACCTTGTCAGTGCAGCGAGCTGGGAGCACTTCTGGCTGAACGAAGGCTGGACCACCTACCTTGAACGTAGAATTGCTGCTGCCATTCACGGAGAGGCGCATCGCCATTTCTCTGCTATCATCGGCTGGAAAGCTCTGGAGCAAAGCATCGAGAACTATGGCGCAGACCACCCCTACACTAAGCTCGTTCTCGATCTCAAGGGTCAAGACCCAGATGACGCATTCTCCTCCATCCCTTACGAGAAAGGTTTCCATGCCCTTTATCAGTTTGAACTGCTTCTCGGAAAGGACAAGTGGGATTCCTTCATCCCACACTACTTCGACACCTTCAAGTTCAAGTCAGTCGATTCATACGACTTCAAGAGCTGTCTGATAGAGTTCTTCGAGAAGGATGCTGAGAGCAAGAAGAAGCTTGATGACTTTGACTGGGACAAACTCTTCTACGCGCCCGGCTATCCTGTGAAGCCAGACTTTGACCAGACTATGGTCAAGAGTTGCTATGAGCTTGCAGACAAGTGGCAAGCCCTGGTTTCTTCCGAATCTGGAGACTTCAAGCCCCAATCCTCAGATATCGGAGGCTGGGTATCTAACCAGTCGGTTGTCTTCCTCGAAAAACTCCAAAACTTCGCTTCCAAGTTCTCAGCCGACCAAGTACACTTGCTAGGCGCAACGTATGGCTACAACGACACCCAGAACATTGAAGTTCTATCACGCTACCTGAGTATCGGACTCATGGCCAAGGCCCAAGAGACGTACGAGCCAGCAGCGACTTTGCTAGGCAAGATTGGTCGTATGAAGTTTGTGCGACCCATGTTCAGGTTATTAAACGAGGCGGATCGCGATCTGGCTGTCAGCACATTTGAGAAGAACAAGGAGTTCTACCACCCAATCTGTAGGCAGATGGTTGAGAAGGATTTGTTCGAAGAGAAGAAATAGTGTTGGACAGGGAAAAAACAGAAATTCGAAAAACGACACATGGATTTCAAGATATTTAGATAGCTTTGACCATCCGAGAGCATCAATCAAGTGCCAGCTAAAGCGTGTAGATTCTGAAATGTAATGTGACGTAATCCGTTGGCACATCTTGGCATGCCAACAAGTTATTGAACATGCTAGAATGCCAAAACCACGACCATCACTTTCAACACTCGGAACAACCACCGAGACAAAAACTTCGGCCTCACAACCCCGAGACCGGTATACCTCGTCCCGTCGCCATCTCGCATCGAGGCCACAAGTCTCACACTTCTACCCATCGGCATACCGCATTGGGCACTCCCGATCCCCGCATCCCGCATCTCCAGCATTCCACTCCCTCCACGGGTCGTCTGTTTAACCCCTCATTCATCCGAAATCGCCGCCCAGACGCCTTGCCCTTGCATATTAC
>Ga0058698_10001546_pt1 | contig 10278 bp, 8 predicted proteins | sample AgamicAsSfe_FD_67288 | JGI IMG/M metagenome (GOLD analysis project Ga0058698, IMG submission 67288) | Agave microbial communities from Guanajuato, Mexico - As.Sf.e | ecosystem: Host-associated > Plants > Phyllosphere > Phylloplane/Leaf | place: Guanajuato, Mexico | collected 2012-05-30
GCCAAAGAAGGTGATAGGTGCGACCATAAGGAGCGTGTAGTAGATGAAGAAATTGTCGACGGAGAAGGGCGTGAAGCTGCTGTATCCGTAGCAGAAGACAATCATGGTCATCCATGCAGCGCCGAGCCATGCCTGAGGGGAAATTAGCTTAGGTTGCAGAAAATTGGATACTGATCGAAAACTTACAGAGTATGGCTGGAACCAACCCTTGTAGGGAAGAGTGTTTCTATCGAGGGCCTGTGCCTTGCAAGCTCTGTAGAAGAAGAGGTAGGTGACACACATGACCCAGTAGTTGATGACGCCACCAGCGGTGACCAGGTTGATGAGCCAGCCCAAGACGACGTTGGAGCCGTTGCTGACCTGCAAGAAAGCGAGGCAGGGGAAGACCATGACGATGGCAAAGCAGACAAGAGGTACACCGCTCTTTGTGCAGTAGCGAAGGGCCTTGGGTGCTCTGCCCTCGATGGCCAGACCGTACAAACTGCGGGTTGCGCAGAAAGTGTAGGTGTTTCCGGCACTGAAGATGGAGGTGACCAGGAGAGCGCTGACGACATGAGGCAGACCGGTGATACCCATGTTCTTCATGGCAATAACGTAGGGAGAGGCGGCAGCAGTTCCAGATCCGCTCTGTGCACCAGAGATGATGGCCTTCAGGGTGGGGTCGACGGAGCTAAGGACAATGCCGACAGCGAGGGAGCCTCCCATGAAGAAGAGAGCGAATCTCCAGTAGACAGTCTTGAAGGCGTTCTTGATGTAGATACGGGGGCGTCTAGCCTCTCCGGCAACCATGGAAAGGTACTCGGGACCGGTGACACAGAACGAAGCGGACCAGAGAGCAGCAAGGAAACCCTCGAACTGGCCGAGCGAGCCGGTGCTTCTGTACTCTTTGAACGCGTTGTGCTTCCAGTTACGGAAACCGTAGGCATCGTGCTGAGGGTTGCCGCCGACCATGGTGATGAAGGTGAAGGAGAAGACGATGAAGATCAAGATGACTTTGCCGCCAGACAGCCAGAATTCGGCTTCACCAAAGACTTTGATGGCAAGGACGTTGAGGAGACTAATCAGTCAAGTCAGTACAAAAACAGTCAGAGCGATTCATCGCAGAAGATGAGCGTGGAAAAATAAAGCGAGAGCGACAGAAATGCAGAACGGCAAGTAAGTTGCGATAACGCGTCGGAAATCAGTAGAGCAGAAACGCATGGAGGATCGAATGAAAGAGGCGCATCAGGCAGTAAGTTGCTTGAGGAGAAAGTCGAGTCCGAGTCGCTTGGGAGCAGGAACAAAGAAGAAGGCGCTTGGGAAGAAGGAAAAAAAGGAAGAAGTTGCTCTGGCTGAGGAAGGGTCGTGTGTCGCTCGGGAATAATGTCGCATTGGAAATTGGTCGCACTGGAAAGCTTACCCATAGAGAATCTACAGGTCTTGTCAGCTGGGATTGCATGATCAGGCTTCATCTCAAACTTACGATACAAGCGAGAGGAATTGCCCATGGTGGGATATCGTCACTCCAGAAATCAAGTACTGTAGAGAGAGCGGTAATTTCGAAAGGAATAAGCAAAGCTCTGGAAAGACGTTAGACACGATTGAATTGAGGGAGTTCAGTGATCCTTACTCATAGATGAAGAAGTTATAGCCGGCCATGAAGCTACGTGTTGAACATATGATTAGCAACGTTCTTACGCGACATATGGTGTACTGGAGTATGCATACCCAAAAGCGTCGTCGACAAAGTGACCAGCAAGACGAATGAAGCCTCCCGAGACAGGATATGCTGTCGTCATCTCGGCGATACAGTTGTTGACCAGACCAAGGAAGCAAGCGTAGATGGAGTAGGCGAGGAACAAGCTGCCGGGACCGCCCTTGTAGAGACCGCCACCGATACTGACGAAAAGGGCAGTGCCAATGGTGCCGCCAATGGCCATAAGCTGGATCTGTCTGTTTCCGAGACGACGGTGGAGGTGATCGGTGTTCTCGATGATCTCGCCTTCATCGTGACTTTCTGTACGGGTGAAGGGTTCTGTCGAGACGTACTCGCCGACCTTCTCGTCATGTTTGAGAGAGGCCATGGTCGGTCCAATGAATGTCGATGGGAAATGTAAAAAGAGAGGATGGAGTTGAGAGAGAGCTAAATTGCGCGGGCACGCGACGCACTATATGTCAACGCCATGGTAGGCGCAACTGCGCAGCAAAACGTCTTGACGATAGTTCATGGGCACGGGAGCGCCACCAGTCGCGAATTGATACTGGCGAGAAGCTGAAGCCTGACGAAAGATAAGACTAAGAGCAAAGTCTAAGAGGCCGGTTGCTCGCCCGACCCCGCATCGGGACTCCAAGTCCAGCACAGAGCGCCTTGTGGCGCCAGTAGCGTGCTGAGGCTCGTGCGCTCCGTGAGCAAACCTGTCGATCTCCGCATTTCCTGGCGATAAGACTTTCTCCCACCACGTTTTGGCTGTCTTTGTACGAGTACCTTCCGCTGAGTACCGCATCTCCCTTGCCGCTGCTGCAAGACATCTAGAACTTCTCTCGCAGAAACCCTTCATGCAGCCTTGTTCCTTCCAAAGTATCCATCGTGTCTGGATCGCCCGGGATTTGCGATGCCAATCCTCGCTATCTCTCCGTGTCTTGTGTCCATAAGAGTCTGGATCCTACGCATCCATGTCTCTCTGTGAACATTGTTTTTGATGGCAAAACGACACTGATATCAACAGCGAGCTGCCCACAATCCTTCTACACAGCAACGATAACATGTTCTGTGGACATCTCTTTACCACGTCGTCACCAAAATTCTTATCTCTGCTGCCAACATGCTATCGTCGCATGCAACTGTTATCTCTTGGCCGTCCGGCGTGTCCGCACTGGGCCGAGTGCTGCAATATCTCCATCTCCAGGGAAATCCCTTCCGTAAAGGGTAATGTCGGCTTAAACAATCCTCAGGATACAGACGACAAGGAACACCTGAACACATACGTATATCGTGGCTGAACAAAAGCATCTAGTGGTCATGCTGGCCATTGACTTTGTACATGCTTTTGTATGACCTTCTGATTGCGCCCGCCTCTAAGCGATTGGTTCGTTATTACCATTTCGTCGCCGACTGGACACTGGAAAGAGGATTGAGTTGACGCACGACGGGCAGCACAGGGATTGAAAGGTTGGAACGAGAATTGTTTTGCCTATTGCTCAATTCGCGTTCCAGCAATATTGAAGATGTGCGTGTCCCGTTTGCTCAACCTGGAGTCCCTGCCTTCTCGATAGCTCGAATGCTGTGCGACTATAGAGAGCGTGCCGTGACTTTGGCGTTTCGGCATGATCTCTTGTCGCTGCACAAGGACCAACCAGCTACCGAATAACCATCAATCTCATGCCAATGACCTCACGTCTTTGTAGAGGTCACGGAATTGTGACTGCGCTTGTTATTGAGTGCTTCCCCTCTGCACCATTTCGAAAGTCATTCATACCACGGTCTCATGCGCTCCTTTGCATCATTGATTATCTGTGATAGTGGCACCACTCATCTGCCTGCCTACATATCCGCCGCTTCGCTCCAATACAATGGATCATAGCGCTGGCCCCAATTCTCGCACCACACCGTCGCCCGTCATCGCCGGCTTTATGGCGACTTGGATCGAGCCGCAATTTCGTGACCCCCCGCTCGCCATCTCAGCGTGGGCTCTGGAGCTCGTGGCCTTCCTCAGTGTCACCGCGACAATCTCTGGACTAGTCATACGAGATCGTGCACGTTGATCCACAGTTACAATCTTGGTCCGTATCTTCTTGATTGATGCGGTCGTTCGTGCTGATTATCTCGGACCCCACAAGCAGTACGCCGCAACATATACCACTTCCGTTTTCCGTCGTCAGCAACTGAGCTCGCTCAGTCCCGAACCCGAACATCCTTTCTCAGCGACGAGGGCGTGTTCGAACCGAACCAGAATTGCTCGGCGGATCCTCACACCCTCTGTGCACCAGTTTCGTGCCGGCTGTTTTGTGGAACACTCTGCTCAAAAAGATTGTAATAAGTCTGCCGATAGGACTGCAGACATCTCGGGTCTCACGATCTCTCGATGAGATCGCTCTACAACGCCTCCATTGCTGTAAGAGCAAGCTTTCATCTAGACGCCCGAAGATTACATAAAGACTGCAAGATTCCAACTATCTCAAAGCGCGGTGTTTGTCGATCACATGGACGACTCAATCAAAGAAGTGGGATGATTGTTCTCTTTACTGTCAACAATGTCACCGACTCACGTTTTCTTTGAAGCACGACGTCCAATGTTTCTCTAGGCTCGTCAGCCAGCCCTCCAGTAACCACAACAGGTACGGAAATTACCAACCATACATCAAAGATCCTCAAGAGCTTTCAGCTAGCACGACACAGAGCGACTCAAGCCCGCCGTCGAGGGACTCGCGATTCTCTTGGTCCACCGCGGTCTATAATTTCTTGACGCGCATCCAGGGCTCCTGGCCTGATCACCAGAGTTCCTTGCTTGTATCATGAGGTAGGCTGTTGTTTCGACTACCAATTATTTTCTCGCTGTTGCTCGAGAATTGTCGTCAACAACGATCTTACTAATGCCGGACTTGTTTTGCTCCATGCGCATAAGTCATATTCGTTGCACCCTGCAGCGACATGCTCACCGCCAAGAAGGTCGTCGATCAATAATTGACTGTCAACCTATTCCATGCCTTGGTTCCTTCTCGCACATCAATATTCAATGTGATTTTGTCATCAAAATCGTCATCATCACCATGATCATGATCGTCGTTGCAATCATGATCATCTGAAGGATCCCGACGATTTTTATCATGATCCATCAACTCCATGCATCCTCTATCTTGTGTTCTTACGACCCATAGGCCGTGATGCAATTGTTCTTTTGGTGGTTATTCAGATGACTTGACTTCAGCTAACATCGACGAGTGAAAGTCACCCGTGGAAACGCGACACTGACGAATCACGACACCCACTTGGACTTCCTAAGTCTTTACACATTGTTCCTTGCTGCATACAATTTCGTGCGCTGTCTCTCCGTTTCCCCGTCGCCCTCCATTGAAGGCTCTACTGGCTTGAGTTCCCAAGATGGCACATTGATCCGTAAACGATGTACGCAGCGAACATGCATATGCTCGCTTCCTGATCGGCGAGTTCATCAAAAGGCTACTGCGCTACCGATCCACCTATACAGGAAGTCGACGACTTGTGACGAGATTATAGATTTGTTGCACAAGCAGTGCGTGTAGATCCATTCGTTGAGAACACAGCACTAGAATCCTGAAGGATCGGGACGTCAACCTTTCGCATCGTAGCCAAGACCTCATGCAACGCCTTACGGACAAGCACGTGGGTTGCCCCGCTTGATCACCTCGTGTTGATCAACACATCTTGCGTCTTCCTGGCAAGAACCCCGAGATGATCTACCAAATCCCAGGATTCATCTCAAAGGATCAATTCAGGAACAGATTCAACAAGACAGGGTTCACGTCCTAGTTGATCTACGAGGTAATCCCACGCTTCTGTACATATTCCGCGAGCGCACTGTCAAGACGGGTCGCATTGCGAAGCTTCCAAAGATGATCTTCAGATCTTCCATGACATCTGTGTCTTGGCGCCATCAAGGTCCAACGCATCTCGGTGGTACAATCCTACGGACCTGTGTTTTGGACCCTCAGACAAGCTGGTACATGACGCTCTTCAGCACTATACATACTGACTCTCGTGAACACGCCTGCGCCAATATCGTATCCTTCGCTGATCATGCCGGCCGCCTTGTAGCCTTGCCATCCAATCATCCGACTAGCTATGCAGTGATGGACCACATTGCCACCTTGTCCGAGTCACGACCACGTAGATCAGAGGTTCGTGGCAATCACGCAGTCCAACACGGACTCGTGAATGGATATGACTGCCACGACCTCCGAAATGACTCCAATTGGTCCAGGACACGACAGACGAGCAGATCAAGAGAGAAATGTTCTCGAGCGATAAGGTATAAGTACCTCGTTATCCCTCTACCTTTCTGTGCTCATCATCACTTCTTCATCACATCAATCAACCCACCAGCAAACCAAATACTCCACAACAACTCGAGTTCTATCTCTCCCAGACTCTAGCACAATTCAGTCATCATGCGTTTCACTATCACCGCCTTTGTCACCTCTTTGGCCGCCACCACTGCCTTCGCCGCTCCAGTCGAATCTATCGAGAAGCGCGATACACCCCCAGCTCAGTGCGTCTCTAAGCACGGCTCAGTCTCCAACTTCTGGGGCATCTACTACCCTCAGCGCGGCGGCAACGTCGGTGACTGGGGTGTCGGTATCCTCGACAACGTCCGTGGCCGCGGCTGTCTCGTCACAAACTGGCAGGCCGTTCCTGACAACGGCAACGGCATTGCTGTCACTTTCAACGCTCCCCTGACTTGTCAAGCATATGATATCGCCGCTGCTCTCAATGCCGCGTCGGGAGAATGGGTCTACTGCGAGGGCGACACCATGAATGGACTCTTCGACAGCGCTGGCCAAATCATTAGCGGATTTGCTGAGGTTCTCGGTCAGGCCGCTTCTGCATTATCTGCATTTGGAAAGTAGATTGGGATGTTATCAACTTGCTCTGCTGGACATTCGAGCATCAGATTACGAAACGGCATGTACTGTAAAACAAAATAGATTCTGGGAATCCAGATCAAATCAATTGTTATGATACTATGTCTTTTCGCAGTGCCTGAACGTTCTTCCCAATGCTATCTCAAACTCTTCTTGTTCTACATGTTTCACACAGTTCATTCGCCCCACCTCTCATTCAGAGCACGCCATCCATTAGTATACAGGAAGCTTGAAAGCAGGGAAAGTGTAGGTCCAGCTATCGATCGAGGCCTGGTCATTGACGCACTTCCAGGCGTTGTTCTTCCAGACAGGTCTAGTGGGCCACTGGCAAAGCTTTTGGACTTCGCCAGAGTAAGCACCAGCAGAGACAGTAGCGTTCAGCCCGGTAGGCTTAATACCATTCTCAACCCAATCGATCATGGTGTCCATGTTGTTCTCGGGATAAGGACCGTCGGGCTGCAGAGAGTTGGCCGCGCAATGGGCGGCACCAGGAACCAGGTAGAATTGATACCAGTCTTGGAGAGCCTCGAGCGATTGCTCGCTAGAGTGAGAGCCTGCGGGGTACATGATGGAGCGAACCGACTGCCAGTAGTGGACTGATGAAGCAGGGGGAACGGAGGGATCGCTCTCTCCGTGGTAATGGAGGAGCTTACCACCGGACTTCTGGAATGGAGTGAGGTCAGGGAGGGTAGTCTGGAGAGAGTCAAGATAGCGGACCATGGCGGTCTGCATCCAATCGACGAGCGTATCGTAGGTAACGCCGTCGAAGGTTGTGAGGTTGTCTTCTTCGATCAATTCGATCATTCTAGTGACAAACTCGCCGCCCGTTGATGGAATGTTGATCTCCCAGGAAGAGGTATTGTTGTCCCAGGTAGGATCAGCATCAGATGAGAGAGACGACCCATGTTGCCACGAAATGTAAGCGCGCTCGCCCTTGAGGTTGTGGAGACCGTTGTAGATGCCCTTGACAACAGCAATATCTTGAGCTGTGATGGTTCCGTTCTGTGCAGGAGTCGTGCTGGTAGAGCTGCCAGGAGCGGCGTCCCGTTTTCCGAAGCCGAAACCGAGTGAAGAACTGGTTGTGGCAGCGCAGTAGTAGGACTCGCCCACGAGGGTATCCAGGTCGAAATGAAGCTTGCAGAGATCGGTGCGGGAGATGACACCATCAGTTCTTCCATCGAGGGGATCGCAGGCGGCAATCGTGGCGTTGACAATCTTTGCCATGGAACAAGGAGGAGGGTAATGGTCCAGAGTATGCTCAACAGAGACCGAAGTAAGATGACCGACTTGCTGCTGACCATAGCGCATGGCAGGAGCACCGGCAATCACACCGTCATATTCCTCTCCCCAGCGCTGCACCTGACTCATTCCTTGACGACCACCGTCAGAGCAGCCTTCGAAATAGGTAAATACCTTGGTGCCGTTGTTGCTCCCGTAAAATGGATCGGCCAACGCCTTGCCAAGCGTTGTCATCTCGCCGATACCCTGGTAGGCAAACATGTATGTAGCATCCCAGTTGATGGACCCGTTGCCCTTGAGGTTGACCTCATCATAAGTAGTGCCGAGCCCGCCAAAACCTGCATCGGTGATGCCACCGATGGCACCATAAGAGAGACCCCCAGTGGTACTGCTCGGGAGAGAGTAGCCAAATCCACCGGCGACGTAGAACCGCTGCTGGAAATCTGACGGTTGAGGGAAAGCATATTGCACAATGACTCTGTCATCCTTGCCGGTGTGGGTGTATGTCACAGTGACATTGCAGTAGGTGAGTGTTTCGCTTGCAGTGCTTCTTCTCATCATGGAACCACTGCTGGCCGTAGCGTTGACGACGGCATTGGCGGTTACAGAGGAAATGATGGGCTCAATTCCAAGGAGAGTATTGTTTGCGGGCAAAGCGGCCTGAACGTTCTCGACGGTGCAGACTTCAATCAAGGTCTTTGCGGCAGAGGACATGCCGGCAAGGGCACTGACAAGGAGCAGAGTAGAATGAGGCATGATGGCTGACGGACGAATGTAAGATGGATATATTTGTGATGTTGTGGTACAGAGACTGGGAAGGGCAGAGAGAAGGATACTTATAGGAGAAGTTTTTCAGATTACTACCTTGAGGCTGAGAGCGTTTGTCTTTCTATACGCGTAGTGCATCAGGGCAGCTCGCAGGAGTCGTCATCAAGATCGTTTCATGTCTGGAGTTGCCCTTGATCGCTTGATAGCTTGCGGTATCGCGTTTTCATCTTTAGCTTGTGGCGGAGATTGACAAGGAGCGGCCCAAGCGATGGATTTGTCCAAACGACACTATAAGAGTGATTACGTGGACTCTTTAACACGTATGAATCACTCGACCCGAGACTCGACTGTGCAAATTGACCGACAGTGACTGCCGGACGCAGAGATTCAAAGCTAAGTCTGAAAAGTGAGTCGCATCTGAGTATCCTTGCAGCCAAGCTTGGCTGCTCTTGCTGCTTTGTGATTGGCTCGCTCGTATGTACACTCGTGCACAGACTGAATATGTCGCGCTATCAGCCGAAGAAAACGCGGCCGATGACAGCATCGATTCTACCATGTGCCTTCTAAATCTCGTATGTACACTATGTTGAGCGACTCATTTCCCTTGTCACAGCGCCGTTACTATCTGGATGCCTCGATTGAGGGAGGGTGAACGGAAGCGGGCTTATGTGCCCAAGAGTCGATCCGGTTGTCCGACGTGCAAGTATGAATCTCTCAAGGCTTCAAGCTCCCAGCGTACCGACTGACAGTGCCTCGCTTCTTCAGAAGTTTGTACAGACCAACAGATCCGGTCTTCTGTATCTAATGCTCTTCACGAACTAGTTCGACGAGTCAAATGTGACGAGACCAGGCCAGATTGCAGAAGATGCACATCTACCGGCCGCAAGTGCGACTATTCATTCACGCTTTCGCATCAGAGCGTTACAAGTCGTACACCTGAGAGTCCTGTGTCCAATCTGGGATTCAGTCCATGTGTTGGCGACCAAGAAGGACGAGCCCTCGACTTCTTTCGCACTGTCACCGTCCCCCAGATTGCAGGTACCAATCATCGAGAATTCTGGGGCAAGCTAATCTTGCAAGGAGCACATTCCGACGGAGCCTCTTATCATGCACTTCTTGCGCTTTCGACGATTCATGAAAACTATATCAGAGGGAAGAACGCGGAGCTTCGACTCAATGCATTTGCACTCAAGCAGTATAACTTGGCCATCAGAGATCATCTCAATGTGCTTACTGTATTGTCCAGATCTAACGATGTTGAGAGACCCTTCGTTCTACCCTGCTCCATCATGTTCATTTGCATCGAAGTACGTCTGGCTAGATCGTGTCCTTTATTGGATGCTAATGTGCCATAGTTGATGCAGAATCACTTCAGATCGGCCATAGCCCTTCTCAAAAACACGTTCACTGCCCTTTCGATGTTACAAGCTCGAGATGGAGAAAGACCCCTCAATCACATAAAAACGAGCTCCATCGACCAAGAACTTCTCCTCAGCCGTCTGCAATTCCAAGCGAAGGCTCTTGCTGGCCCAAAGTGGGGCCAGACATATCTTTTGCGTCCGATTACCGCTCATGCCAAGATACCCTCCAAGTTCGCATCCGTCGCTGAAGCCAAAGACTGTTTCCATACTCAAACATACATTCATGGTCCTTCGACTAACGCGAGGACAACAT
>Ga0058698_10001548_pt1 | contig 10261 bp, 4 predicted proteins | sample AgamicAsSfe_FD_67288 | JGI IMG/M metagenome (GOLD analysis project Ga0058698, IMG submission 67288) | Agave microbial communities from Guanajuato, Mexico - As.Sf.e | ecosystem: Host-associated > Plants > Phyllosphere > Phylloplane/Leaf | place: Guanajuato, Mexico | collected 2012-05-30
GAGCCCGAAATCAATCCTGCGACAGGCAGAAGCGTGCGCCGCGCCACCAAGAAGCAGATCAAGTACGAAGAGAGCGAAGACGAAATCGAAGACACGCCGTCAGAGGACGACGCGCCCAAACCTGCATCGCGCCGCCGAGCACAGCCGTCTATCGAACAAGTCGAGAAGCCTTCGCTCATTGTGAAACTGAAGATGCCCGATCACGCCTCGGGTCGCAGTCTGCGCACGCGCACCGGCAGCAAGTCTCTTGCGCGCGGAAAGACGCCTGAAGTACACGGCACGCGACGCAGCAATCGCTTATCGCACGACGTTGAAGAGCCCATTGTTCAGCTTACAGACTCGGGCCGGCACGTCAAAGTTGTGCGCGAAGGCACTCGCAGCCCCGAGCCTGTCATCGCGCGCGCCACACGAGGTGGCAAAGGCCCGAGGGTTCAGCATCCCAGTGCCATCATGGAGGCTTCGCAAGAGACCTCGATGATTCGTGAGGACAGTCCTGGTCCCCTTGACGCGCTTCTCACGGGCGAGGAAACTCAAGTCAAAGCTAGCAAGGACAGTTCGCCCGTACAAGAAGCCCAGCAGGACGATGCTGAAGGCGAGGACGATGACGATATGGAAGGTGTCATCCAGGAGTCTCAGCACGAAGAAGCCGCTGAGGAAGAGTCTGACGAGGAGGGCCCAGTCACCCGTGGAGGGCGCAACACAAGGGCATGTCCAAGTACCCATTTATGACTTCTTCCGTAGCTAACGTTTTCTGCTAGACCCGTGCCGTTTCCGCCAAACGCAAGAAGGGCGCAGACGAGAGTAGCGATTTCGAGCCTCCCGCAGACGACGACAAGGAAGAGGAGATGTCGGAGTCGGATCACGAGAAGGGCAAGCGCTCGGCATCCGAAAGCGCATCGGGTTCAGGACGGCGCTCGACCCGCCTACGAGGGAAGAAGAGTCAATCGCAGCGTAGCAGGCGCAACTCTTCTTCAGAAGAGTCTGGGCTAGATCAGGACGAATTACAAGATGAGATTGAAGAGCTAGAATACAACAAACGACGACGCCTCTCTCGACGTAACCCTGACAAGGACCTGGTCTATGACGAAGCGCCCAAACGCCGCGCCCGTAACGCCCCCGACTACCGTGTTGTTCGTCCAGAGCAGAATACTATCTTCGAGAACGACGACGACGATGGGCCCGTTATGGAACGACCCAGGGCACGAGGCGGACGTTCCACATACAAAAGCCTATGGCGTAGTCAGGGCCCTTTTGGTGGTGGCGTGGAGGCTGGCATGGGCGCTGCTGGTGGTGACTCTGACAGCAGTGAAGATGAGAATCAAAAGATGCCCAAGCCCGTTGGTGGCATGATCGGCATGACTCCTACTACGGCGACCGCCCCTACTTTCGGGTTTCCCCAGACCAATAACGCAGATCCTAAGCAAGACTCTGGTGGTGGCCCTGCGAACCTGGGCAAGGTCAAGGACAAGAAGGCCCTCGCAGATTCTGACCCCCTTGGAGTTGACCCGAATGTCAACTTCGATGGCGTCGGTGGCCTTGATGATCACATCAACAAGCTCAAAGAGATGGTCATGCTTCCTTTGCTATATCCCGAAGTGTTCCAGCGCTTCAAGATCACTCCGCCCCGAGGTGTCTTATTCCACGGTCCGCCCGGTACTGGTAAGACACTTCTTGCCAGAGCTCTCGCTTCCAGCGTTAGCACTCACGGACAGAAGGTCACTTTCTACATGCGCAAAGGTGCTGATGCTTTGAGCAAGTGGGTCGGAGAGGCTGAAAGGCAGCTTCGTCTCCTGTTCGAGGAAGCGCGGAAGACACAACCGAGTATCATCTTTTTCGACGAGATTGATGGTCTGGCGCCTGTTCGCTCCAGTAAGCAAGAGCAGATCCATGCTTCGATCGTCGCTACTTTGCTCGCTCTCATGGATGGTATGGACGGCCGAGGACAAGTCATCGTGATTGGTGCCACCAACCGTCCAGATTCTGTAGACCCTGCGCTTCGGCGCCCAGGACGATTCGATCGCGAATTTTATTTCCCGTTGCCAGACGTCGCAGGTCGACGCTCTATTATTGACATCCACACGAAGAAGTGGGAGCCACCCTTGAAGCCGGAGATGAAGGACCAGCTTGCAGAGTTGACCAAGGGCTACGGAGGTGCCGATATTCGAGCGCTGTGCACAGAAGCAGCTCTCAATGCAGTGCAGGGGACGTACCCTCAGATCTACACCTCCGAGAAAAAGCTCTTGATCGATCCTAGCACCATCAAAATCCTGGCGAAGGATTTCATGATCTCGGTCAACAAGATGGTGCCGTCTTCGCAGCGAACAGTCACGGCTAGCGCAGCACCACTAGGCAAGAATATCGAGCCATTACTACGGAAGCCCCTCGCTGCAATCTTGAAGCGTATAGATGAGCTTATCCCTCGGAGGAAGAAGCTTACTGCGCTGGAGGAAGCTGAGTACGACGACCGCGACGACGAGAAAGGCTTCGAGCGCGAAGCCACCATGCGCAACTTTGAGAGCAGCAGGATCTTCAGACCCCGTTTGCTCATCAGCGGCCTCCAAGGCATGGGTCAACAATATCTTGGTGCTGCACTGTTGAACAAGATCGAGGGTCTGCATGTTCAATCTTTCGATCTTCCAACTATTCTTGAGGACTCCACCCGAGCGCCCGAGGCAGCCATCACTCAGCTATTTACAGAGGTCAGACGACACAAGCCCAGTGTCATCTACATTCCTTCAGTTGATGTATGGTACCAGACACTACCTGCACAAGCGATCAAGACTTTCAAGCTCTTACTGCGGAGTGTTGGAGCGAATGAACCGATCATGCTGTTAGGTGTTTTGGAATTGCTAAACGAGAAAGAGAAGCCTGATCGCCAAATGATGATGGATCTATTCTCCTTCTCGCAGTCCAACCAGTTCCAGCTTATGCGACCAGATCAGGAAGGGCGGGCAGAGTTCTTCAACAACATCAGTCACTATATTCGCATGTCTCCAGCGGACTTCCCCGATCCGGACAACCGTAAGAAGCGAGTCCTACCCGAACTGGAAGCAGCACCGATCGTTGCCCCAGTCATCGATCCAAAGGAGCTTGCAGCACGTGAAAAGTGGCAAAAGAAACAGGACAGGCTTACCCTCAACAAGATGAAGATTGTGATTCAGCCTATTATGGATCAGCTGAAGAGGAGCCACAGAAAATTCTTCAAGCCCATCCTAGAGGAGTCTTGGTACGCGTATTTGCTTGAGGAGCAAGACTCTGACCATGTGCGATCGGATCTGCCACCTGAGCAACAAGAAGAACAAGGTGTTATACGTCCATGGGAATTCTCGAAAGACTCCAAAGGCGTGGACGTGCTACTACACGTCGAGAGCGGCAACAAATACTACAATCTGGATTTAAGCACTATCGAAAAACGGTTGTCAAATGGTTACTACAAGCGTCCCGCGGATTACCTCTTCGACATCAAGACCCTCGTAAAGGATGCGAGGACATTTGGAGATGCTGAGCGGACTCTGAAGGGTAATGAGATGATCACGAACGTTGAGGTCGATCTGGACAACTTCTTCATGCACCAAAACCCCGGCCTTCTCCAAGAGTGTGAAGCAGTCTACCAGCGCGAACTCGAACGGGAGAGGAAGGCGCAGGAGAAGCGCGAGAGAGCCATCGCCGCTAACAAAGATTTCGAAGATGTCGCACGCGTTCCACCCGAGCAGTCAATTGGTACCACTGAGACGTCAGGGCCCATTACTTTGGGTGAGCCTGTACCTGGCCGTTTAGCTATGCCGCCGGTAACCCCGCTGCGGGCACCTCAGGCCGAAGGCTTGTCTAATGGTACGAGCGGTGACGGCACACAGCATGCAACGAATGGATCTACCGCGCCGTCCAACGATGACACTCATATGACAGACAGTCAAGATCTCAATGTCAACACCCACCACGATTTCCAATTCCAGACCCCAAGCAGAATCGAGGGTCAAGGCACACAGACGCAAAAATCGCAAATGTCTGGTCGTACTTTTATGGCACCAAACTCGCACCCGAACGATTATCACAACAGCGCCTCTACGACGACTTCTGGGCAGAAGACTTCAAACAGGTCTTCGGACAACAAGTTTGGAACTCAAAGCAGTAACGGTGCTGCACCATCCGGCATACCCAATTTCTCAGAAATGATGCCAGAGCCGAATGGGTCGCAGCTCCCCGATACACAAGGTTCGCCAACCCCCATCCACCAACGGTTCCAAATATCCCGTTTCCTCTTATCAGAAGACACCACTGACCACATTTTCAACACAGAAGTTCACTACGTCAGCAGTCAGCCGTCAAACTCACAACCATCGCAAACGTCGCAGTCATCTCAGCATGTTACTTCCATGCCTGCACCTGCACCTCCACACCACTCGAACCTCAACCAGATCCTCAACGATGAAGAGCCGAAGCCACAGCTTATTCTTGATGACAATTTGGTCACTGCGTTGCACAACAAGCTTGTGCATTCGACATCTGGATGTTCGCTCGAGCAGCTGGAGCAGATCAATGCAGCTCTCATGGATGCCATCTGGAAGCACCGTTCAGACTACAACCGCAATCTCGTCCTTAAGGAGGTTACCGAGGCGTTCAATGTCATCATCAAGGACATTGAGACCATGCAGGAGATCCTCAAGTCGAGCCAAGAAGAGGAAGAGGCTGAACTCCGGCGGCAGTATCACTCCACACAGGACGATTGGTTCTCACAAACACAGGCGCGTCGCTGAGTTGGCATTGTTTGTAAACACCATCCCTCAGTTGGGAGGTTGTTCGGTGGGTTGAAATCGCATAGAGCATGCGCGGCGTTTGGCGCGGGTGGGAGGCACATTTGAGCGTTGCGTTGGCACGTATTTCTGCGAGCTTTGAGGCATTCATTATTCCGCACTCTCCTCATTACCATACTCATGTACTATGACCCGTCTTTTTCTTTTCTGTTGGCTGAGAGATGCATGCATGGTCTGCATTGGGATATGGGTTTCTGGTGGGCCTGGTCTGATCACGCATTGGACAATCTGCGGATGTAAGAAAGCAAAAGAGTAGATACCAAATCAATAGCGCTTGCCGCACACAGCATTTGATACTTGGTTTCGCAGTTGTTCAGCATGCTTCTTAACATACATTGACTCTCATTACCGCCTATGCCCCCATTTTTACGAATCCGCCTTTGTATAATCCACCGAGAGCTGAGATGACGATGGAAATTACCGGATGTGCTGCAAGTGTCAACCGGCCTTTGGTATACATGTCTTCGTCTGCCGTTAGCTTGCAAGGGCAATGGAGAGGTCTACGAAATATCGACCTTACTTAACGTACCGAAGAGACTAATATCATTCTTTGCTCGATATCCTCCAGCGCTTTCGGCGTTGAGACATCAAAGACCACAATCCTCTTCTTCCCGTGTTGCTAGCCATACATCGCGATACAAGGTCCAATCAGCTTTCCAGTCACTCGATAAACAAAGGAGGTTGCTCCATCTATACATATCCCAATCACACTACGATGCCTTTAGAAAATTTGGGAGACCATTTCCAGTCAAGTGTGGCAACGCAAAAGTGCGAAACTTGGAAATGCCAATCCAGCTCTTAAGCCTTACACTACTCCTACAGCCCTGGCGGTTCATATACATCATGTGCCTCTGCGTGTGTCCGTAGTCCCAACAGACGAGCAGATACACGGTCCACGACTCGCTATAGAGGGGATCGTCAGTACGCAGCGCACTATACACGTGCATGTTGAATCACTCTGGGAAGCGAGAAAGAGTACAAACGGGGAAAAATTCGAGAACACACAGGGGCTAACAGCGCGCAAGGGGACCAAAGACATCGAATATCAAGATGAATCTGGATGCACAAGGCAAGAGCCACTCCAAAGCTATACTTCCATAGTGATGGCCTCTGAACCCAACCCTTGCGGGCTGGACGTCTTACGAAACTCGGATTTGAAGGACGATCATCGTTGTACGTGCGCTCGACCGATAGTCATAACGTGGTGACTTTGCGGCCATATATATCGGCATTATGTTATGAATTCTTCTTTTTTCTTTCTCATGATGACGGTTGGCTGATGGAATATCTTATGGTGGCGCTAAAATCTTTGTCTGAGTATCTCTTTTGTATGGTAGTAGTGGTACAGCTAGGTCACATCACATAGTCGATATTGATGGACCTGGAGCTACAACATCTCGTCTGGATCAGCAACTACTTCAAGTTCGATGATCCTTTACTTTTCCTGCAAGGCAAACACCTCTTCTCAATACCTTTTTCCTTTTACGCCGACCCAGCCGACATTAGCACAGAACTGCAACGGGCGTCTGGACGAATCCGAACTGTTGCAGAAGCCTTCTAGAAGCAAAGGTAAGCGACTCCGGATCTGCAAAACCAGGTGCATGGGCAAAAATTCGGATGCATCGGAGCTGCATGTCAGCAAACATGAGGCTCTCGATGCCGATAAAACCCTCATGAGCACTCGACTTGCAAACTCAATCCTGCGGTCTCATGCGACCGTACTGGTCCCAACAGGACGGTTCCAAATATCGCGGTAAAATGTCATGGATAGCGGGCCGAAGGGCAGAATGCAAAATGGGATACGAGTGCCGAAACGCAAGGTTTAGTCGTCAGACAAGGCTGAAGCGACTCGAGCAACTTTCCACGAACGGAAGGCCAGAAAGCATATTGCGCATGATCGGGCGCAGCGCTTGGCTGGCTGAGTAGGATCGCGATGGATGGCATTGGGGCCTCGGCCAAGAGCCCTTTTCTGGGGTAAAAGTAAGGTAAGCGGGTCGTGCGCAGATACTCATCAAAAGAAGGTTGTCCTCAAAGCATAGAGAGATAGAGAGTTGAGGTTACTCTAGTCGCTTAATCAAGACGTTGTATTTCGTGTTTCGAGTCGTGCCGTCCCATAGGGGTAGTGTGTTTGTCCATGCTGCAGGAGCGCCTGTGCGCACAGGGGCATTTGTGCAGCTCATATCCCCCGAAAGGTATTCACGTCCATCTCCCGCGGACGCGTCGAAGGGCAACACGCCAGCCGTCGGCGGGCGCACGTAATGATTTGTTGTGCAACCGTGCGCGGAGGCGTTCGGTGGCCCAGCTATATTGGGGGCAAGCGGGCCATTGTTGTGCGCTCGGATAACCCGATGTTTGAAGCTTGCGTGAGATTGAACGTAGAGTGTTCAGAGCGTATCATGTTAGTGAGATTCAGTATTTCGCTTCGCAACGGAGGTTTTGAAGCCGGAGGGAACCTGGTTAGGAGAACCTGGTGCTGATGATCCCCAGGTCTTTTCCTGGGGGATAATCCGGAGCTAGCGCAGATCAGAGAATAATCAGATTCAGCAGCACCGCAGTCGCGCCGTGACATGGAGCGAAGACACAAGGAGGGCAACAACACGATGCCGTTAACAAAATCACGGCTTGCTTCTTATGCGTGTGCAATCAACCGGTCTTTTTCCACAAGTTCCCGCAAGCCTCCCAGAGGCTTTCTCCAACCACGATCCGAGTTTGGACCATCATATTAACCGAAAGAACCAAAAGGAAGGGCTCCTCGTGGCCCAGCCGAAGCCACTGACCTCCTCCATTGGTGCCTAGACTTTTCGAGACTCGAGATACAGTAATGCCGGCCGTGCCGCATGTCGGTCTTAGGGTCGGTCGCATGCATGGTTGCATGCCTGTCAGATGACGCTTCCTCGGACTGTCCCCCTCTTCCAGATAGATGGCGAGTTTGATGTTGACTGAGATTAGTGTGCAGAGCACATACTTACAAACTTGTCTAATGTCAAAGGTGACAAGGCGGTGGTCGAAGACGCCATAGAAGCCTTTGGCGTCCCCTCGCACCGGCTCTAACAAGTCTCACATAGAAGCCGCTGTAACGCTTGCGGGCTAGCAACCGTCTTCCCACGCAGCGGCTAGGGCCATGGATGCCACGAGCGACGCTAACGTCAATCGGTGGAGACTGGGATCATCGCTCTTGTCCTCTCCCCAGCTTATAGTGGATCCTAGATTACAAAGGTCCTTGTCGTGTGTTGACGGGCCCTCTCAGCACGCTGGAACCCTTCAGTCAATCGTACATCATCGTTGTTTGCCCCCCAGGGAGTGCCCTAAGATCTGCTCTGTACCTGCGCTGGTGCTAGGTCGAACGCCATATTTTTACTTTACTTCGCCTACGATATTTTCATGATTTCTGGTTCGATATGATAGTTCCGAGCAGCCACAGGAGTCTTTCTTTTTAGGTGTAACCTATATACCCTCCGAAACATTGCTGGATCAATAGTTCGTCGCCTGCAATGGCCATTCATCAGGAGCCCTTGGACGCGGAGTCGGCCTCGTTTGTACTACCGGACCATATTCACCCGTGGCTACGCTCAGTCGTCGTTCTGGGATTCATCAGCTTCTTCGCATCGGTATCATTACTCTTCTTACTCACTTACAAACTGGTATCCTGGCAATTGCGATCGAAGCGAAGCAACCAATTCGTCATTCTGATATTCAACCTTCTGTGGGCGGATATTCAACAAGCACTTGCATTCCTACTAAACGTCGAATGGCTGCGACTGGGATCCGTCGACGTCGAAAATCCAATATGCTTTGCGCAGGGCTGGCTGGTATCTACAGGTGATCTGGGAAGTGGAATCTGGTGCTTTGTTATCGGATTACATACCTTTGCCTCAATCATCCTGAATTTCCGTCTGAAGCCACGGAGCTTCTACCTTTGCATCTTCCTGCTCTGGGTTTTCATCCTTGGGGTATCTTCAATCCCCCTTGGTATGTACGGAGAAAGCATCTACGTACGGTCTGGAGTATGGTGTTGGATCCATCATGACCTCGAAGACCTACGATTGTGGACACAGTAAGTAAAGTCGCATCACGAACTGCATGTGAGATATATACTGACTTCTCAAACCAATGTTTAGCTACGTCTGGATCTTCATTTTCGAATTTGGCAACGTCTTCATTTACGCCATAATCTACACAATTTTGTCAATCCGCATTCGATCCGGCTACTACACAACCGAAGAAGCTAAACGTGTACGCTCCATCGCAAACCTTATGGTCGTATATCCGCTCGTCTACGTTGTCTGCACCATCCCGTTGGCTTCCGCACGAATGGCGTCAATGTCCGGTAACCCACCGTCGCTTGCTCGTCTTTGCCTCTCTGGTGCCATGATCGTCTCGAATGGCTGGCTTGACGTACTCTTGTATACTTGTACTCGACGCATCATGATCTTTTCTGATGAACCACCCTCTGATGTCGATGGCATGGATACTTTCGCAGCGTTCTGGATCGAGAAGCCTAAGCGCTTTGGAGGCGAATGTACAATCGAAGCGATGAATACACACACAAGGGGTCGACGATCAAAAAGCAAGGTAACACTACCATCGGGAAGCGAAAGTTCAGACGATCTTTGTGGGATTGGTTCGAATGACATCAAGTTGGTCACTACAACAAGGGTCATCAGCGAGCCGGCACAGCCAGAGGATTTCGAGGAGATGGAGGCTGAGGCGCGTGTGGTACGACCTCGCACGCCAACGACAAGATGGAGCCAGGATACAAGTGATACGAACGGAAGTCGCAATTTGAGTTTGAAGGAGCTGGCGATACCCCACGTTGCGCACTGAGAGCCTACTTGGAATGTGAACGAAATGCTATCATCACGACATAAATCCACCAACTACGTGTACATGAGACATGTGCCCAGGACCCAAAATCCTGCACCTACTACGGCAGTCTGAGAGGTGCAGCAAGAAGTCTACCAAAGCAGGGTGTATCTAAAGACTGATTATAAGTCCTGCGACGACGCGAAAGATAGACTGCCTTCGAGGCAACAAGGTAGAGGGTGACTACCTCCACTAGAAACGCCGCTGCCGCCATAGCGCGACATGCATACGGAGAAGGGGTTCCGCCCATGCACATAGACTAATAGACGAGAGTTATGAATTCATTATTCAACAGATGCGCATTTACAATCTTGAGCGCTCTCTTTATCGTATGTAGGCTGGGTACGACTCTGCAACTCAGTGATCAGTCGACGTCCCATTCGCCAAGAATGCAGCCAACCTCGCCCCGAACTCCAGAGTGTATGCCGAATCGACAAACTCGTCGAATTGTCTAACTTGCGTACCATCCTCTGTAAAGGTCAGGATAAGTGCATATTCATTCCCATACGAACCGATCGGCGTCGACGCCGTACTGCGTGCATGTATGATACAAGTGTGCGCCTCGGGGTCATGCGTCTCTTGGAAGA
>Ga0058698_10001549_pt1 | contig 10258 bp, 12 predicted proteins | sample AgamicAsSfe_FD_67288 | JGI IMG/M metagenome (GOLD analysis project Ga0058698, IMG submission 67288) | Agave microbial communities from Guanajuato, Mexico - As.Sf.e | ecosystem: Host-associated > Plants > Phyllosphere > Phylloplane/Leaf | place: Guanajuato, Mexico | collected 2012-05-30
GTTGCTGCGTCACGGGGATGGTGATGGTAGAGGCTGTTGCAAAGATGAACTCTGTGACAACGTCTGTGGGGATGAAGCTGGCTGCATTCTTATCCAGTTCATTGCGCAGAGCTCCCTCAAGTGACTATTACATAACGACTTAGCTACGCTTATACGGGTTGTGAAGATCATATTACTTCAGATGTAGGACAGCGGTAGTAGACATCGGGATTTAGGCCCTTGTGAAATCGAAGATCCAATTCATCTTCGAGGTCATCCATGGCAACTCTGTCATAGATTGGGGCACGACTGTTGAGTGATGCGTGGTGCCGCTCTCGTGCGTGATCCAGTCGTGAGACGAGACGGATGGAGCCAGATGGAGAGGACGCGTCCAAGCTTCCGGGATGGGAGTTGTTCCGCGCCGGGACTAGGCTGTGATTGGGCACATGTCTTCTGCTAACAGTGCTAAGGCTGCCCTGCAGCATTCTAAAATTCGATTCAATCGGCAATGGGTCAAGCTGCACATGCCTCGCATATCCAGTAAATGAGCTCTCTCCTGGGCGAGTACATATGGCTCTGCGCGCTTATGGCTCAATGTACAAGCTTTGGCTGAAGACAGCTGAGGGAGCGGTGCAGATCATGCTAAATAGCAGCACTGTCTGCTCCTGTGAATGACGGAAGCCGGCTTCTTGCGCAAACACTAGCCGGTGATACTGTTAGAGGACGATCAGCCACGTTGTTCATGTGCACGTTCCTCCCTGAATCTGGGGCTCACTGAGCTTGTCAGGGATTGTTCGGGGCCATGTACGAAGCGTTGGAACCCAGAGAAAGTGTATCTTCAGCGTCGTGCCTTGGCTGTTGCGTCTATCAAGCCAATGTCAGCGTGCAGGTGGTGGGGTGTCGGCGGCACTGCAGCAATGGGTCTGCCACGCGTTGGATTAATATGCGGCCCCCATCGCGGTCTGGCCAGCGACCGCGCAGTAAAATAAGGCTTCAAATTGTGCAGACCCTACATAATGAGCCGTTTCCGAGCTACGGGCGGGAGCCGATGCAGCTGGGCAAGGTTGTGATAACAGCCCTAGGCCGCTTTGATTGATTGGCGTCCTCGCAGCTCAAGGGCCTCCGCTACCGTAGCTAGATCGCAACCTCACTCAGGCCCTCTCAAACCTCTCCACGCCCTCCTGTGATACTCGCATCTTCGCTGGCCGCTGCTGCGCCTGTGCTGTCTTTGTCCAGTCGCGTGCCTCGTCGCTAGCACTGCCTCAATCGCTCGCGCATTGTTCGCCCACCGGCCGCTTAGAACCTGGACTCAAGTCTAACGGGTGGTGTTTCACGCTCCAAACCACGTAGCACACGCCGCCGCCTTCTGCACGAGGACTCATAGGTATGCCTGCCCGAGTCTATCAATTTTGCCAGAGCCAAAAATCCCGAGACTGATCCGTCTGCCAGACTGTCCCCGCTCATTGGAACCCCTCGTTTGAGCCCATAGCTCCCATCTCCGCACTACCAACGACCCTGGGTCTGCGTAGCTCCATCTCCGCCTCATCTTCGCTCCATCTACTTGAATTCTGGCCTCGGATCTGTCTCTCCAAACAAACATCCATATCCGCGAAACAAGTCCCAGTCTACCTTCACCATGGTCGTTGCGACAATCAAGTATGCGATACGCCTGTCTTGCGACCGCAATTCTCTGTACACTAGTACTTACTGCCCTACAGGTGCGTCGTCGTCGGCGACGGTGCGGTCGGAAAGACATGTCTTCTTATCAGTTATACCACCAACAAGTTTCCCTCGGAATACGTTCCTACTGTCTTCGACAACTACGCCGTGACCGTCATGTGAGCTTCCCTTTGCTCTCCCTAGATTTGGAGTAGTGGCGTATCCTCGGTGGATACAAGGTCGGAATAGTGATTGGTGGAGCAGCTGCTGACTGCTTCCAAGGATCGGTGATGAGCCATACACCCTCGGTCTTTTCGATACTGCCGGACAGGAAGATTACGACCGCCTGCGACCTCTGTCATACCCCCAAACCGACGTCTTTCTCGTCTGCTTCTCCGTAACTTCGCCCGCTTCCTTTGAGAACGTCCGCGAGAAATGGTTTCCCGAAGTACATCACCACTGCCCGGGCGTGCCCTGCCTTATTGTCGGCACACAAGTAGATCTTAGGGAGGACGCTGCAGTAAAAGACAAGCTCTCAAAACAGAGGATGGCACCCGTGAAGAAGGAGGATGGTGAAAAGATGGCGCGAGAGCTGGGCGCGGTCAAGTACGTCGAGTGTTCGGCGTTGACTCAATATAAGCTCAAGGATGTATTTGATGAGGTACGCAGATTTGTTCGACATGGACTCACGTAGATGCTAACATCTTCACAGGCTATCGTGGCAGCACTTGAACCACCAGCAGCGAAGAAAGAGGGCGGCGAGAGGAAGAAGGGCAAAAAATGTATTGTCCTCTGAGATGCTTGACCGGCTGTTGCGTTCGTACGATCGCATGCTGGGAGCATTGGTTTGCAGATATTCTTTGATTAGGCGTGAATCTTTTGGATACCTCTCGAACTCCGGCGCCATTGTGGGTAGCGTTCTCTTTCATCAACTATCAACTTGTTCATTTCTACTATACGTCTTTTCTCTCGGCCTCGGCCAATTGCAACATAACGTTCAGCACACAGCAGGCAGACACGTCGTGGTTGTTGACGAGAGATAGCGAACGGTGCGGAAGCTAGAACGGGGCATTGTGCGTTCGGTATCGACACTAACTACAGCGGATACTGTGTCTTGCTCTATTTTCTGTACGCTGCTTGCAAATCTGCTTCCCCACATGGATTACCCCTCTTCCAAGATGTGGTGAACAAGAAGCGCGTTTGTTGTCATTACTGTTGTCGTTGCCTATGGCTATCACGACCGTCCCTTGCTGCACAATGAGATTTATGGACGTAGACGACTCTCTTCCTCAACAGCTTCCCAACGCCGAGACCTCCTCTGTTTTCTGGATCTGAGGCTCACTTTGCGTGACTCTTGCAAGTTGCAGTTTTCGAATGCTAACACTTCTGTGTCGAGATAGGCGATTCGAGCATTTCACACTGTTGAGCTACTACCAACCCGGTTGGTCACCTCTAAGCCCTTTCACCCGCTCAACTTCTGACGATTTGGAGCACATCACACACTTGGACGACGTATCGAAAGTATGTCACACCGAAACGTCGACGATAGGAAGCGCCCGCCGCCAATTGCCATCCCAAGCTCGTTGCCGCCTCCTCGGCCTCCTCCAGACGCCGCGCCTAGCAACCAGCAGAGGCAGCAACATACCAGGAACGCGTCCAATTCAACCAAAAGCCAGCGCTCGACCGGTACCACCCCACTACTTTCGCCTGTAGAGTCGCATCATCCAGCTTCGGGTTCAAGCCGGAGCCGCAACGCCATGGCCACGTTCACCAACTTGATTGATCAGGCACGTGTCTCGTCTCCCCGCAAGTCGGAACATGGATCCTGGGCAGGTAGCAATGTTGGTTCTGCGGCACGCTCGAGGCAGTCCGGGCGCAGCCAGTACGACGCTGCGGCTGCGCAGGCCCGGCTTGAAGCTCTCGACGAAGAAACAGCTAGGGGAAAGATGGAATCTCGCGCTGAGAAGAGTTTGTTCAAGTTGACAGGCCAAATTCCGCCTACACCGACAGCTGGTAAGTACACATCATCATGTTCATTTTCTGGTACTGAATATTGCAGATTCTGTAGACGAGGATGACGTCTATATCAGGACGCAAGACCTGCGACAACAGTGCCGAATTGCAAATGGGGAGCAGCAGCCAGACCGTGACGAGCCACCCAAGAGTCCCAAGAAAAAGCTATTCCAGAACCTCCGCAACACTTTCTCCAAATCTTCCAGTGCTGCACCGCCACCAGCGATGCCAAATAAAGCTGCGCAGATTCTTGGAACAGCAGCACGACAGGCTCGCGTCATCCCAGTTCGGCCCATCAAGCCAGCGCGCCTCAAAGAGACAACGCCAACGAGGGCTTCGCGCTCAGACACGGCAAATTCGCTGCCCCCAAAGATAGCTGATCCGGATAGCTATGCCCATCGCCATCACAATGGATCATCGCGCCGTAATCGCTCGAGTGGTCGTGGCTCGTCTGGCAAGGGTGGTCCGAAGAAGCAGTCCTCTGACATAGAAAATGCTCCTCGAGCACCTGAAGTCAATGACTCACTTGAATCACTCAATCCACCTCCTCCACCCGCAAAGGACACTCCTCCAGCAGGTCAGAGGCCCGCCAGCCCACTTCGCAGGGCTGTGCCATTGCGCGATCTTCGTGAGAGCTACTCTACCTTCACCGATGGAATTGGAGTTGTGCAATTTCCAGATTTTGACCTGTCACCGTCTCCTACAACTGGTATTCTGCCGGAAGATGGTGGCACGAGCCCTACAAAGTTCCTACCGTATACCGCAGAGGAGTACTCTAAGCTTATAGGAGGTGAAGCCATGCAATGGCCCTACCCTGACTGTAATGGTTCGCCTAGTAAGATAGGTGTTAAGTACCTAACTCCGTTGACAAGCGCGAATCTTGTGTTGCAGCTTCCTCATCCGGACCGCAGGAGTGAAGAGCGTACGACTGCAACGCTAGACGACGACAACAATAACAACGTAGATGCATACAGCCCTCTACATCCGCGCTTTTACTCTCCAACTCACATCTCTGCTCGTGGCTTCGCTGAAGGTGAAACTCCTTCAAAGAATGTATGTCGCATCCCGCTCTTTCCCTCTCACTTTTGACAACAGAGTGGCGCTCACCTAGCTCTTTGTTATGTTCCACTCACGCGTTTGCTCGCATTCACCTCCATCACTCTGCTTTTACCGATATTGTACTAGTAACACTTGCTAACAACTTTGTCAGTCCGATACCACCCGTCTTCTCTACTCACTTCCCGGAAGGTCGCTATCAGTCCTCCATCTTCGCGAAGAATCAAACGACGGCTCAATCAAGATGATTTTTCAAGGAGATCGCCAGGATATTGATCCGCACTCCCCAACTGCGCACGAGATAGACGAGAACGAGCAGCACGGCCAGACGGGTGATAGGCGGTCTGACGTTGGCATTACCACTCGCGTCATGCAAGAGCTGCGCATTGGAGAGAAGAACGGGAACTTAGCTCAGAAGAATGGCGACTCTAGCCAGATTCAGCCTGATCAGTCTTCCTCGAGGCTTACCGATATGCTCAATACTGTCAGTCCAGGTCGGAGCGAGTCCCACGGCGAGTTCCAGCCTTACTGCCCCAGCGCCGTTCCCAGTCCGCTCCACAAGGTTCCTGGTCCCCAAATCTCAGCGCAGTTGATGATACCTTCTGGCGGATCATGCAATGCTTTCCCTCCGCTGTTTCCGCCCAAGACCATCGATGACCACTTCTTCATGACTAATGAGCACCTCGACGTGGTGGGCAAGACCACTTGGGATCTTCTCGAGACATTCAACGAGAAGCAGAAGAGCACGTCGAATGCAAGACAGGAGGAGATGTTGGCGCTGGTCAGTACGCGCTTTGAGCAGATATCATCCCAACTGGTAGCCGTCAAGGACAGTGCCAAACGCATCGACGATTGTATAGTAGACAACCAGCAGAACATCCATGCTAGTATTAACAGCATATCCGACTGTGTCAAGGAGACCATACCGAAGGCCTTTGCAGAACAAGACAAAAAGATGACAAGCATGGAGGCGGACATGAGGGAGATGAAGCAGATCATTCAGGCTTTGCAGAAGTCGGTAGAGCAAAAGGCGACAGAGGCCAAGGCTCTTCAACAGTACACTCCCACTGGTCAGGGCAACGCTGCGAGCATCTCTCAGGCCCCATTCCCTTCACATAATCCACGCTCTCAGCATTCCGTCCAGAGCTACTATGGTGGCAATTCTGAAGTTATCCGCGATGGACATTCGGTGTTGCCGCATAACATGGTATCTCCTCAAGACAATCACAACGACCCTCGTTTTGGTTATCAGGCCAATAACCAGTGGACTACGCGTCCTGCCTATTCTAACCGCAACACCAAGGAAGATCGTACATCTTACCCTACAAACCCCTACCACAACATGGGAGGTCAATACAACAACGGCTACGATGGCAGCTACTCTTCTTACGCCTATTCCCCTCATTCTCTCACCCCTCCCGACCAGCACTTCACTTTCAACAACCAGGGTAATCAGGGACAGGCCAAGTGAAGTCAGCCAATAGATGAAAATGCATTCCAGACTCACCTTGGAAGGGAAATGATTACGAGGAACTCGAATGGCCTGCTGTGCTTGCAGGGAGACAGCATTACGAACACACGACATTCTGCTTGAGCAGTTTCACATGGAAGCATCTTGTATGATAATCACCCGGAGGGTATCTAGTTGGGGCGGATTGGAAGTTTTGTACGATATCACGAGATGCCTTCATTTGACGTTTGCTTTACAATACTCTGTCTAGTGCCAGGCACCAGCTCTCGTAGCTCTGCCGACATCCGCGGATGGGGCGAAGAAACACGTCACAAATGACATCTACACACAGGCTCGGCTGTATGTTGCTGGATGATGTTTCACAGAGACTTTTGCGTATGTTGATTCAGCCGTATAGTCGCACGTGCCCCAAGGACCCCAGAGCCGTATCCGGTGTTGATGGATGCAGTACCTAGACTGTCGGTTCTTGTTTTACGGTACCGGAGGTAGGGAAAGCAAGCGCATGCGTCTAGACCTAGCGATAGCGTGTGCTTCCACGGGCCATGCTCATAGGCCAAACGTCGATACTGCCTTCCCATGACTGGTCGTGGTTGCGGATGACAGTCGAAAGAGGATGGGCCTTCTCAACAAGGACACGGCGGTGATGCTCAGCTAGCCATGACGGCGAACTATTGCTTGTAAACGTTATCAGGTCGGGCGACGGGTCACATCCTAATTGCACGCTTGCTTGTTTTAGTCGCAAGGCTGGTTGTGGCTTGTGTCCAGGCATGCGCTAATGATACCGGAAAGGCGCACGTCCATGTTTAGCATCACCCGCAGACAGCAGACCGACGACTACTGGATAGCCACACGATCGTGTCCCGCCCAAGCAGTGATACAACACCATGGAGGACCCAGAGTCATCCTCTACGGGTCTCGCGTCCTCCAACCCTCGAGCCGAAAGGGCGGCCGCGCACAACGACGCGCCGGAAAAGACGCATGCCACGCTAAACACTACTGCCCTCCAGCCCCCCGCGAACCTAAATGCGACGTCGACCCTGACCAACTCGGACCTGTCGATTGGAAGGGGATTCACGGATCCCTCGCTGCCGCTGCCCAGATACCACGTCCGCGCCCCGTCCACCGCGTTGAAGCTTGACACGGACCTCGCCATCGCCTCGTCCAACCCAAACTCTGCACGCTCTCTCCACCCCGCCAATCTGGAGGCCAACGGGAGCGACGCGCTGCGGCAGTCGGCCACTGCGCCGATTGCGATACAAGACAGTGGCTATCTGAGGACTGCCTGGTCTACTGCTAGTCTCGGTTCGCTGTCGCCCTCGTCTGCCATCTCGTCGCCAGCACTGGCCGCCCTGGGAGACATAACCCCACTTCCATCACCACTGGTGATGGGCGACTCACCGGGGCCATGGCAGCGAGCCGACCATCGCCCGCGCTCACGAGGCATATCAGGCGCTTCTCGCGACGACTCCTTCGCCATGTTCACCAAGGGCACCCTCTCTCCTTCGCCCTCGCTCAAGAAGAAAGGATACTCGGGACTGAAAGCGGCCGCCATCGAAGCGGCCGCTGCAAACTCTCAGCAGAGGAACGAGGCAGCCCGCGAGCGCAACAGAAGCATCAGCGAGTACACTCCAGATGCAATGCGTAACGCTCGTCCCCGACAAGTCTCGGTGGTAGAAACGGACCCCAACATGCAGCAACGCATGAACCGCGAGACATATCTTGCCATGCAGAGGGGCCTTGTCCCCGCTAAGGTGCCAGCCGGGCTTCCCACTCCACCCGCCAGCAACGCAAGCAACCGCAGTGTTACCGACACCGAGGAAGAGGACGTGACAGATGATGACAAGACTCAATACATAGTGGTGCGCTGTGGACCCCAGAAGACGAAGAAGCTCTGGCGCCCTGTCCGGCAGCTTGGCCAGGGCACCTTCAGCAAAGTCTACCTGGCAACCTGCGAGAAGACCAAGGCCAAGGACCCTCTCGATGAGAACGTTTTGGATCCGCGGAAATTGGTCGCCATCAAAGTCGTCGAGCATGGCCCGGCCGGGGGTGCCGATGAAGAACGCGTAGAATTAAGCCTCAAGCGAGAGGTTGAGATGCTCCGATCAGTATCACATCCGTCTCTCGTACATCTCCAAGCCTTCGATCACGATGACGCCCAAGCTCTTATTGTCCTTACGTACTGTCCCGGTGGTGATCTGTTTGATGTAGCCAGTGACCATCGCGACAAGCTGACTGTCGATATCGTCCATCGTATCTTCGCCGAAATGGTCAGCGCCGTGCGTTATTTGCATACCCAACTTATCGTGCACCGCGACATCAAGCTAGAAAGTACTGCTTCCATTCTCTTTATCTTGCTGCGCCTCAAGTGGTACGTTTCTTCGATTCTACTCTGTACTAATGATATCCAGACGTTCTTCTCAACATCCCTGTGTCTACTGTGCCTCTACTCAAGAATCCACAGAGCCATCCGCATGCCATAGCGACACTTACGGATCTTGGTCTTTCTCGACGTATTCCAGCTCCACCCGAATCGCCCCTTTTGACAACACGATGCGGTAGTGAAGATTATGCAGCCCCGGAGATTCTACTAGGTCAGCCATATGACGGTCGTTCAACGGATGCCTGGGCGCTTGGTGTCCTTCTCTATGCTCTCATGGAGGGACGACTACCCTTTGATCCCCTACCGGGCAAGGCTGCGTCTCGTAGCAGAGCTGCTCACCGTATCGCCAGATGCGACTGGTCTTGGGTCAAGTTTGGTGACGAAGACGGTGAGTGGGATGCTGAGAAGGGCAAGGAGTGGGGAGGAGCTCGCGAGTGTGTCGAAGGGCTGCTGAAGAAGGTCTCACGCGGTCGGAAGAGCTTGGAAGATATTGAGAAACTGGAGTGGGTCCAGCAAGGCATTCAGGTCGAGGGTGGCCTAAGAATGAGGCCAGAAGACGAGGTCGCGGAGGTAGCTGCGGCCCAGACCCCGCCGAGGTGATCGTTAATGAGGAGCTGAGATGCGCGGTTTGCTGAACTCGAATGATAGGTCGTCTCCGCTTCGAGACGCTACCAAACGACTTTCTCGTGTGTCGTTCAGTCCGCCCAAGCTTCCCGTACTCCATGAGCGCGAAAGCTCTAAATGAGGGGGACAGACTATCAAATCACACTCTTCGTGGTAAACCTGCACACGCAGCTCTTTCCGGAACTACCCAGGTTTCCTACTTTTCCTTTCTACTCACGACTATTTACTCTCACGTTCGTTGTTCTATTGATATCCCTCCCATATCCCATACCTGTTCGCTTCTATTGTCTGGTTATACTTGCTTTCAATGTCGTTCAATCGGCTATCCTTTCCGTTGTGGCGCCTGCGCCTACGCGTTTGCTTCAGCGGGTTCATGCTTTCCTTTTCCTTCTTTCAATCATGTGGCATTAGAAAAAACAGGGTCAATAGTTGACTCTTGATAGCTTTGGCACTTCAGCAGGCATGCTTTCTTCTCTTTGTTTTTGGACAACACTGAATCGAGCTGGCTTGGATAGAAAATCAATAAAGCGATACTTTCGCCATCATTTGTGCTTGTGTCGTTTACATTCATGCTGTGCCTTGATACTTGTAACGGTGCCGTCATCGGTTCTATAGAAAGTCTCATCTAGCTAGTCTACAAGTACTGAAATGCCAAGGCCAAAAAAAACACCCCTCTTTTGACAATCTCTAGTAGGAAGCCTTTCCTTCGACATGGATATTCTAGGGATCCAAAAAAAAGACCTTAGCTTAAACAGTACCTTATCTTGTAGTAGCCTATCTTCCAGGTGGTGGTGGGCAAGACGAGCCATCCGAGATATCGACTAAGCGTTCACCACCGCAGTTCTGAATGCTGACAACGCGGTATTGGGCGCAGTTGGGGTAGTTAACCTCAACCCCAATCTCGCAGTTGGGAAACTCCGCAGTCCGAACAAAAAAACCGGTGATAAGGCCAGGGCGGACTCCAATACATCCACGGAACGAAGGCTGAGACGGAGGACCGAGTCCACTACGCTTCTGTCAGCCTTGCACATTGAACAATAAGGGGTTACTTACACCGTGGCGATGCAGGCAATAGG
>Ga0058698_10001551_pt1 | contig 10253 bp, 9 predicted proteins | sample AgamicAsSfe_FD_67288 | JGI IMG/M metagenome (GOLD analysis project Ga0058698, IMG submission 67288) | Agave microbial communities from Guanajuato, Mexico - As.Sf.e | ecosystem: Host-associated > Plants > Phyllosphere > Phylloplane/Leaf | place: Guanajuato, Mexico | collected 2012-05-30
GTAGCAGGCTCGCTCTTCTTGGTGGTGGGCGCCTTCTTTACGGGTACAGGTGCTTTGCGTACCCTGGATGTTGCTTTAGGTGCCTCTTCGACAGCAGGCTCTTCGGCAACAACAGGCTTCTGAAGTTTGGGTGCAGGTGCCTGCTTTACTGCCGCGATCTTGCGTGTACGAGTGGCTGCTGGCTTGGGCGCCTCTTCGGTAGTTTCGGGCTCCTCTGCAGCGGCAGGTTCCTCAGCCTTGCGACCACGCGTCGCTCTTGTTGCTGGAGCAGGTGCAGGCACAGCTTTCGTCTGGACCTTGACTGTGCGCGCTGTCTTTGTTGCGACCGTCTTCTTAGCCATGGGCGGCTCGGCATCTTCAGGCTCAGCCTTCGCCTTGCGCTTCACGGCGGTTGTCTTTGTGGGTTTGATCGGGGAAGGCGCGAGTTCGTCGATCTCATCGACTGCCTTCTTCCTGCCGCCGCGTTTGGGAGGGGCGTTGAGTGTGTTTGAGGGCGCAGAGGCGGCCTCTGGGGCTTTCTTCGCACCGCGACGTGTAGCGACCATGATTTTTGTCGAGGTTCGCTGTCTTCGTGGTGTGTCGTTGTCGATCTGGTGTGAGACAGGTTCAGTCGAGGTTGTGAACGTGCTTGCCGTGTTGTGTTGTCAAAGCGCGAACACACACTAACCACATCTGGACATGCGTTGTCCCGACAACAATCGCTTAGCGACCAATAGCCTTTTCGCAGCGGCAGGGCAATCTAGGGACGATCTTAGATAACGCTTGATTGTGGAGGATAACCACGGTTAATCTAAATGCAATCTATGTATTCGGCTTCTCTCGTTGATCGTTTCACGTGGCTATGCGTATGACTTCCATGCCAACTCCACATATCAGCACTCTCGCGTCTGTAACATCATCTCCTTTATCGAGCACCGCCATGCTGGACACATCTGCAACATTCGTCTTGACCTTCCCCAGCCTCTGGATCACCAATGCATCTCCTAGCTCTGCTGAAATCTCATGTCCGACTTCACCATCATTTTTCCGAAGGACAATCTCCCACAGTCGGACCCATTCATCATTTCCTGATGTGACAAGGAGGATGCGTGATTTGTGCTTAAAGAGGCTGCATGATGTCACTGCAGAGCCATGTGCACGGCTGGCGAGTATTGGTGGCGAAACGTAAGAGGTCGCAGGTGAAGTCGGCGAGTGTGAGGATGTAGATCGTGCGAGTATACACGCCAGGCTGCCATCATCTCCACCAGACACGATGAGCCAAGTATCTGCATCGACGGAATGGCATGTCATGGCCTTCGAAGAGTTCTGGTGTATCCTTGCCGGATGATGCCATGCCAGCTGAAGGGTCGGATCAGAAGAATCGCCTGACAATCGTTCTGTCTCGGTTGCCAGCGGCCATATCACAGCATGACCATCTGTACCAGCTGTCAAGACCTTCGTTATAGATAGGAACATACATTGCGTCAGGCAGGATGTGAAGTACAGGCCTTTCGCAAGAGGCTGCCACTTCACAGTAACAGTAGGGTCAAAACGGTAAACCTTATGTGTGTCAGTGCTTTGTCATAGCATGAGTAAGGAACTAGCTCACCTTGATGCTAGAGTCTGAGAATGCCATTGCAATAGTATGTGCAGATCCCAACGTGATTACATCGAAAGACATAAGCCTCAAGTCCGCATGCTCACTTTCTGGCACGAATACATGTTCGCACACTACTCCGATATCGAGAGCAGATGTCGATAAGTCACGAACCCGCCATACGTAGACTGCAAGGAAAATCAGCAACACACTTGCACGACTAGGCAGAGGCCTTACATTCTTCACAGCCACCACTGCTGAACAAATACTCGCCATCATGCGACCATTGCAGATGCTGAATGCCTGTGGTGTGTTTGCGAATAGTCCTTCGGCAAGCGAAATCTTTCTCAGCATACTGGAAGATCTTGATATCGGTGTCCTCGGCACCAGTAGCGATAAGTTGACGAGATCGGCTTCCACCTTGTGGCGAAACCGCTACCGCCTTGATCTCACGCCCGTGACCCCCTGATCGAATGACAGCATGATTTGCTCCGTTCTGACTGCAGATGTGCATACTAGAAGCTCGTGTCCATACGAGAGTGCCTCCTACAGACGAATGCGACCGGAAGGTCCAACTCCTATGTGCTCCTCCGGTGTCGATGCTCATGACCTCCTCTTCGTTAGTGACATCGTAGAGGTACCATTTCTTGCTTGAGAAACCGTGTATGAAGAGTCGCCCATCCTGGACGTATAATCCTTCAATGTTGGGCCCGAACGGGAGCGCAAGGTCATGTACCAATTCGACTATATTCGCAGATGAATCAAGTTGGTGCAAGCAAAGACGTCCATCCCTTCCTACTGAGAACAGATGGCCAAGCCCAGTAGCTTCAGATGAGGGTTGCCATGTGAGCGAGGTAACTGCTTCTCCTCCATGTGCTTTGTCGATGACTCTTAGCAAAGTAGCTTCATGCTTACCCTCCTCATCGTTGTGGACGTTAAACAGCGCAATCGATCCACGTCGGAACCCGACCATAACAAAATCCCTACCGGATGCTCTCGCATATGTCATGCTGGTGATGACAGAACCGGTCGAGGAGTCCGCTACGGGTATCGGTACGACTCTCTGAATATTTGTGCTGCAATTAGGATCCACATATAATAGTCGCGCTTCACCTTGACCAACGAGAGTTACAAGAAGAACCGTCGAACCTGGGCCATCAGAATCTGCTAGCTCGGCAGCGAATATGTCTCCGACCTTACTACCAACGGCATAGAGGCTTGTGAAGGTAGCCGAAATCTTGCTATAAACATAGATATTGCCGCTGCCACCAGCAACGTAAGCGAAACCAGGACGAGACCCACTCGTACAAACGGAGTAACCAGAAAGGTCTTCTAGTCGATCAAGTAGAGTCGAATCTGAAAGGAGACTTGATTGGTTATGAACCTTGGTGGATGATAATGTACCGATTAGTACGTTCCCAGAATTTGTCGTAAGCAAGAACGAGGTCTCGTCCACAAAGCAGTAGCTTCTAAAGAACTCTGCTTTCTTTGAAGATTTTGGGGGCTGCACCAGTCCAGTTTTGTCAAGACCTGTTTCGGCCGCTTGCGCCCATGACAGTATGTCATTTACAGTATACTCAGCGATCGTACCGCGCAGGTTCTTCTCTGCTTGCAAGACGCGAGTGAGTGGGGTAGCTGTGACTTTACTGTCAGAACCACCTGCAATAACCTGCTGGACTCCAGTCGAGACATCAGAGACAACTGAAGACCACAGATTCTTTCCGCTATGATGCGCTGCGCAATCAAGTTCCAATAACTTATAGGGAAAGTTTGCGCTGTTTCCAGGGTTGGGCGTGAGTTCCCACGTTCGTGCGGTGGCATCTTCACCGGCAGATTGGAGCAGCAATGACCCATTGCATGGGGATGCTTCGAGAAACCGAACTGACCAAACGCGCGAAAGATGTCCCCATCCAATCGCGAGACAGCTTGAACTATTGAACTCGTCTGAGTCGAAAGCCTCGTTAGTGAAGCCGGTATGACGCGTCCTTAGAACTTCCAGGTCATTGTCATCAGCCTCCGAAGTAGTCGCACTCGTAATCACATCTGAAACATCCCATATCCGGATGGTGCGGTCGTCGCTGCAACTTGCTACTACCCGCCTCAGTTTTTGGCAGCATTCAGTAGGCAGCTCTTTTGAAATTTGAACACCAAAGATCGAGCCCTCATGACCCAGAAAGACGCGGTGGATGCGTGAAGCCGGAGCATCGCGGATACTATCGCACCATGACCAGTATATTATCTCGCCAAATGCTGTGCCAGCGGCCACGAGGACGCGGTCCAGATCTTCCCAGAAAAGGTGGGCCGAGTAGAGGATGGATCGGGAACTAGAGGTAAGGTCGAACACAGAGACATCAAGACCACTGAGATCAGAGTGTCAGTAAAGAAATTTCGACAGGACTGATCAAATTTTGGTGTGCGCACTTGGTATTCTGGGTTGTGTCTGACTTCCTTTGTTCAATTTCAACCTGCACTAGTGCGTTGTGAGCAGTGACAGCAATGCAGGCTGCTTTGTGATATTGGGAATCGTCATCCAAGCTTTTTGGTCTAGGAGCAAGATCAAGAATCCAGTCTGAAGCTTTTGCGATATTAGAAAAGCACAAGCTCAAGCCTTGTACGCCAACTTGGCCTGCGAGATGGATTTCAAGAGCGCGGACAAGTCTTCCACCCCAGATGACTAGCTTAATGATATGGGCATTTTCTTCTGAAAACACACGTATTCCATGAACGGCTTGGGCTTTGAAGACGCGTTTTGAGGATATGTACCGCGAGTCCTTGGCATGGTGGAAGCGTAGAAAGGGGCCTTCGGCGACGATGAGCAGAGCGCCGCAAGAAGCCAGTGCCGTCACGGGTACGCGAGTGCACTCATGCTAGGGTAATCAGCTCATGTCCCCTATACGCAATGCAAACTCACGTGTAGGGTTGGAAACATTGGCGAGGAAGCATCACATGCGAGAGTGTTGTTCATGATGGGAAAAATTGGGGTTGAGTCAGCCCCGCGCGCCGCTGCAGGTGAAATGTGTGGCGGGGCAATGACGGAGTGTTCCCGCGATTTTTTGACAGTCTCGCGCGCAGACTATCACGTTAACCACCTGCCTTACTCACCCATCACCTCACTCGACTATCGACACCCTCAGTCCGATCATTTACTCGACTACAAATTCCCGAATACACCGCAAACATGTCTCTCGCTGGCCCCCTAGGCACAAGCATCAACCCGGAGGAGACCGAGAACTTCGAGGATGTACGTGCGCCGCAACGCGGGGTGGACAGTGATCGCTAACAGCGTGCATAGATCGAGAAGCAGTTTGCTGTCAAAGGTATGATGCGCATGATACGATACTCGCGACTAGTCTGACATTCCCCCTTAGTTGTGCAGCATATGGAAACATACTGGAAGATCCTCGAGAAAGTACCCGGTTCCAAGCTGCGACTCACAAAGATCGATGACGAAATCTACGAACACCTCAAGAAGGACTTTCCCGAATTCGACGCGTCCGCCACACTGAACGAGGACGAGATGAAGAGCAAGGACGGCAAGGAGCGATGGCGCAAGTTCATCAGTGAGTACGAGAAGAAGGTGGAGGACTACAACTTCGGCACAATGCTCCGCGCGAGCCCCAAGATGGAGTACAGCCAAGAAGGCACAATTTTTGCGGTGCGCATGCAGTTCTACGCTATTGAAATCGCACGGTAAGCGGCACACTGGACGGCTCGGCGCGCTCCATACTGACTTTGGCAGCAATCGGGAAGGTCTGAATGACTGGATATACGAGAAGGCGCAGGGCAACTAGATCGCCCCAGATTGATCCTGAGAGAACTAAATCCGAAGCCGCATTATCCTAGAAAGGGTTGCCAATACTTAGCTGCATTGTCGACATCCAGGCCGTAACTTGTCCGCGCATTCGAGCCGAACCTCTTTGTTAGCCGTCCAACTATACCGATCTGTGAACAGCCATCCTGTAAGCAACACACTCAACAGTGAGGCGGTGTCCTCATCTGACCACCAACGTTGTGATCAACGTGTAATCTGTGTGAGTAGTGAAGTTATACCTATTGCGCATATCCAAAGATAAGGCCAGCAAGAACGCTACATGCGCTCGGTGTGTCAGTTTTAGTTTGTCACCTATTCAAAAGCTCTACCAGGAATCTAAGCATCTTGTCTTCTCTCAAATGGTCGGAAGAGCCGGCACAACTCTGCGGCTTTCTACGAAGACTGCGGTTGGTGGCTTGTGAACAATGTTAAGAGCAAACAAGGTAAGCGATGAAAGCGGGTGTTCGAGAATATCTCAAGACCACATGGTCGCCACCCTAGTCCGCATACGGTAGTTCCTTCTGCGCTCACTCCATATTCTCGCTACATCGCTTTCAACTCTTATCAATTTTGATATTTCACGATCGTTCTTGTTTTGAAGTCGTGGTGCCCGGACGGCCGATATGACGACAACTTCTAATTTCGACATTGCGGCTGATCGCGAAGAGACACTATCCCAGACACATGAAGAGCAGGATTACATATCACGGGTTGGCTGGAAGACGTTGTTTACCTTCACCACAAACAAACATGTTCTCGTACTTGTCGGCGGTATCTTCACGGCGTCCCTCGCTGCCCTTACCATGCCTGTTTTCGCGATCCTCTACGGTCTCGTTTCCGGTCAATACACAAGCTATGGCAAAGGGGAGATAGACAGTGACCAGTTTATCAGCAACATTGCCAAGCTCTGCATAATTCTCACCGGCATCGGAACCCTCAATTGGATTGCGAATAGTTTATACTTTATGTTCCTTCTTGTGTTCGGAGAGCTCCAGGCGAGGAGCGCGCGCGATAGGGTCTTCGATGCCCTGCTCAAGAAGGACATGGCTTGGTTCGATACGCGAGAGTCTGGTATCACTGCATTTCTGCCGACACTGCAGATGTAGGTATCACCTCACTCTCGTACAAGTCGTAATGACTAGCCGCTAACGAAGGGCAGGCATATCCGCGACTTGCAGCTGGCCGTGTCATCTCCTTTTGGAGAGGCTGTACAATCACTCGTACAGGGGATAGCATCCTTGGGAGTCGCATTCTATTATTCATGGAATTTGACCTTGGTCATTCTGTGTACCATACCAGCACTATATTTGGTCCAATCGTTGGTCGCAAGTCGGTTATCACTGCGTGTACAGGAGCAAGCCGAAAAGCTACAGTCTGGACTCAAGTACATCACAACAGCATTGACAAACATCGAAACGGTCAAATGCTTCAATGGCGAACGCTACGAGCTACATATTTTCTCAAACATCATCACTCTCGCAGCGAACTCGTACAGATGGGTGGCCAATTTTCGCTCGATTCAGATCGGCATCATGCAGTTCTTTACACTCAGCGTCTTCGTTCAGGGCTTTTGGTACGGCAGCCACCTGGTCGATATTGGAGACAGTACTCCAGGGGAAGTCTTTACAACATTCTGGGCAGTACTCATGGCAATGTCTGGAATGACCCAGATAATGCCCCAACTGATCGTATTGTCTAAAGGCAAGACGGCGGGCGCCAAATTGAGCTTGCTCACGAAGCAGATGTCGGAAATCGATCAGCAACTTGAGTCGCAAGGTCGGACACGGCCTGCACAGTGTCCGGGCGATATTGAGTTTCGAAAGGTAACACTCGTCTTGTCTGTGTCATGCAATCGCTGATTGACCAGGTCACATTCTCATACCCAACACGCAGAGATGAAGTTGCTATTCGTGATGCCTCGCTGTTCATTCCAGCTGGGGAAACGACTTTTTTCATCGGCAAAAGCGGTTCCGGGAAGAGCACACTGGGCCAACTTCTCGTACGCTTCTATCAGCCTTCTTTGGGACAGATATTCCTGGACAAGGTACCACTTGGAGAGTTGGACGTGCATTGGTTACGGCAAAACGTCACGCTTGTCGAGCAACACGGCACGCTGTTCAACGACACTATCCGTCACAATCTTGCGCTCGGGAGCGTACGCGATACGGTTGATATGCAAGAAATTCACGACGCGGTCAAATTTTCCAGGCTAGAGCCTTTCGTAAATGGGCTTCCAGACGGATTGGATACCAGTCTTGGTATGAGGGGCGATTCGCTGAGTGGAGGGCAAAAGCAGAGGATGACTCTAGCTCGAGCCAAGGTTCGAAACTCGCCGGTACTGATCTTGGACGAATCGGTTAGTTCTCTCGACTACGTCTCGAGAGCGGAGATGCTTGAAGCCATACGAAGTTGGAGGAAGGGGAAGACCACGATCATCATTACTCATGACATCTCTCAAATTCGGCCTGATGATTTTCTATACCTGCTAGACAATGCACGGGTAGTGCAAGAGGGATATCGAAAAGAGCTGGAGTCTCAAGTCGGAGCTTTCCAAGCTTTCCTCGATGTAGGGGAGGAAACTGATCAAGGCCATAAGGATGGCGAATCGGATAGTGATGGCGATCTCTATACACGAAACGAGACCGATGGTATCACATTGCTGTACGACGAGCCACGAATGCCTAAAGTCAATTCGATACAACGGCCGCTCTCTGCGGTTCACTTTGGACAGCGGATGCTGGTGCCATTTCTCGGGAAGGCCCGTGCATCTTGGGCAGGAACTGAAAAGGCTGACCTCATCACGTACTCAAGACAATCCGTTGATACAAAGGAGGTTCATCGAGGCAGACAGTCAGAACTAACTTTAACACCCGAACTATTGGAGAGTGTCGAACCATCCCGGGATATGATAGAGTTGAAGCAGCTCGGGAGCCCAGACAAGTCACGCTTTACCGGAGAAACGTTCTTTTCGAAAGATCATGGCTCAAGGCCAGGCTCTCCAGCTTTCGAAGCTCCACCAAGGTCGGATGCAAAAATATGCTCTATGTCATTTTCGAAAGAAATTGATTCTCGTCCAGTATCCAGACTATCAACGCGATCAGTCTTGCGGATAGACCCACATCCACAGCCCTTTACAGCCCGCGAGCCTGTCCCGATTCAAATGGAACCACCGAAGAAGCGGCTGAAAAACGGCAAGTTTCTTTCCAAGATCGGCCTCTCTCGTCGAAAGATTCAGGAGGAGGAAGAGGATACTTCGGCCCTCTCTCTGCCTATGAAGGACATTTTCACGTCTATATGGCCCGCTGTAGGTTGGGGCTCTCGTCTCCTTTTCTTAGGAGCGATGCTTAGCGCGACGATCCACTCTACATGTACGCCGACCTTCGCATGGGTATTTGCAAAGCTTTTGAGTACATTCTATGATGCTTCCGCCGATGACCAACAAGCTCGCAATTATGCTCTAGCTATTCTTGGCATTGCTGCTGTCGACGGACTTACAAGCTACTTCATGTTCTTTCTTTCCGATACAGTGGCACAAACATGGGCTCTTTCATTGAAGAAGGAAGCCATGCGCCGCATCCTTATGCAGCCACGAGAATTCTTTGACAAGGAGGAGAATAGCATATCACGACTTACCGAGACATTAGACCACTTTGCTGAGGAAGCACGAAATCTTCCAGGGCGATTTGCTTGTATCTTCCTCGTTATCTCCCTCATGATCATCATCGGGATCACTTGGAGTATGGCTATAGCATGGCAGTTGGCGCTCGTTGCTCTTGCAACGGGTCCAATACTCTTTGCAATCACTCAATGCTACAACATGATCAGTAGCCGTTGGGAAAGACTAGCGAACGAGGCTGATGATAACGTTGGTCAAGTGCTCCACGAGACATTTGTCAACATCAGGACTGTCAGATGCTTGGCATTGGAAGATCACTTCAGAACGAAATACAACAACGCAACCACCGAAGCAGTTAACGTCGGCATTAAGCGAGCGATATATTCTGGATCCATCTATGGACTAGCATACACTGGGATCATCTTTGTCGCCATATTACTCTTCTGGTACGGAGGGTTGCTCATATCGTGGAACAGGTATTCTGTCACTGAAGTGAATGAGTGTTTCTTGGTGCTCATGCTCAGTGTCAATCACGTCAGCTACTTGTCAAACTATATCACGCAGATCAACATCTCTCGAGATGCAGGATCACGCTTACTACGCCTCGCACGGCTTCCAACAGAATCTCACGAACTCGCTGGCACAACTCAAATCCAGTCTGCAGGCAATATTTCCCTCAACAAAGTCAACTTCAGATACCCGATACGAAAAGACGTTCAGGTACTGCACGATGTTTCCTTCAATATTCCACAAGGAAGCTGCACCGCTATTGTCGGTTCTTCTGGCTCGGGAAAATCAACGATCGCCTCCCTCCTCCTCAAACTATACCAAACAGACGGCAAAGTAGCCGCGTCATCAGACCCTGCAGGTAGCATGAGCGTCTCGAATCACGACGTCAAAGATCTACACACCATCACTCTCCGTTCCCGGATGGCATTGGTGTCGCAGACGCCTGTCATCTTCCCTGGTACCATCGCAGAGAATATTGCGTACAGTCTCTCCCCTCCCTACTCCAAGGAGATCATTGAAAGTGTTCATGCAGCTGCTCGTGCAGCCGGTATATCCGAATTTATCGATAGCTTGTCACAGGGCTATGATACACTCATCGGAGAAGGCGGAACAGGGCTATCTGGTGGCCAAGCTCAATGCATCTCCATTGCACGCGCGCTCTTGCGGAACCCTGATGTCTTGATCCTAGATGAAGTGACCAGTGCGCTAGACGTAGCTTCCATCAACATCATCCGCGATAC
>Ga0058698_10001553_pt1 | contig 10249 bp, 8 predicted proteins | sample AgamicAsSfe_FD_67288 | JGI IMG/M metagenome (GOLD analysis project Ga0058698, IMG submission 67288) | Agave microbial communities from Guanajuato, Mexico - As.Sf.e | ecosystem: Host-associated > Plants > Phyllosphere > Phylloplane/Leaf | place: Guanajuato, Mexico | collected 2012-05-30
CCATCTACTTTCAAAGTCCTGGTTCCAGAAACGAGTTCAGGGTTCGATCCAGATCAATTTTGTTGTCGCATTATCGAAATGGACCGCTATCTGTCGTTGACGCTGGGACTGCCGCAATCTTCACTGGAGACTCGTGGGTTTGGTGCTGAAGCAATGGCGGCATGTCATCCACTTGATCGCATCGCTCGTCTGCAGTGCATAATCGCGGATCGCATTCTGTCACGTCGAGTGGGGGGACCCAACAAGAAGAAAAGCGAGAATATCCAGCATATTGACGAAATGCTAAAGGAGGCGGCTGCACTCATGCCATCGCAGTGGTGGCTGACTCCGGACTTGGACGCCAACAACTTGACAGCACCGAACCCTCTACCAGAAGTCGCTCGTGCAATGTATCAGTTTTCTCATTTCCATCTAGTCTTACGGTTGCATTTACCGTATGTTCTTCGCTCGTCAGGGAACAGCATGTGCGAGCACAGCAAAGCCACTGCTATTCATTCTGCTCGCGAAATCATGTCTCGATACATCGCCTTCCGCAAGTGGAATACTGGAGTCTACTACTGCCGTGGAGTAGACTACCTCTCTTTCATAGCCCTTATAGTACTGTGTCTGGTGCACATTGATGCGCGTAATCAACCGATGGCCCAGCACGAAGTAATTCTCGATCACAGCCGTCCGAGTGACCGCGCGATGATGGAACGAACAGTCGGCATACTACGAACCATGGAAGACGATGCGATCGCAACGAAACTCTCTCGTATTATGGAATACCTTCTTCAGGTGGAAGCAGCATCAGCCAGCGGAATTGGCTACAATACTTCCACTAGCGAGGTTGATGAGGGGCTAGCAACAGAGTGTGACGGTCGGTTTGTGGATGAGGAGAACGGCGTGCTGCAGCTCCAGATACCATATTTTGGTACCATCACTCTTCAGCGTGGGTTGGCTCCGTCTACCGTGACAGCTGTGGGGATTCTATCTACCCAAGCATCTGAGCATACACAGCCATCACTTACAGCGTGGGACAATCAATGGTCATTACTCGATTCATCAGAACATATGGGTGAACTTGACGATTGGACACTGCAGAGCATCAACGAAGGCCTTTTTGGGGATTTACTCGGGTTTGGAAGTACAGATCAGGGCCCTGAGCCAGTTTTGGATGAGTCGTTCATTCACATTCCTTCCAGTCTTGAGATGGGAGAGTAGAGTGGAAGGCGCAAGGGTGAAGGCGTCTTCATCGCAAATAGGCCTAGCGCGTCGCGCAAGGAAGGAGCTCTCATATCTGTCGAAGGGTAAAACGCGGCATCTTTGAAAGTGACATGTTAAGATGTGGATTTCATGGTCAGCTATAGACTTGAAGGATGGTGTATGTGTGTGCGAATGTTCATTCCTAAACTTGTTCAAGTACTGAAATCCTCCAGACAAGGTATCTTTAAGGCCGTGGCTAAATAGCAACATTTTTTAACGCCGGAAAATGCAATCCAATAACACCAGTGTATGCAGATCGTAAATCATGATCTTCGTTTCGCGACACGTCCGCCGGTGCGTCCACCGGTAAAGGGCTTCAGCGCGCCCTTGCCTCGCGAGGCGGGGAAAGAGACCCTGTTCTGAGGTCTGCGGCGAAGTTGTTTCCGGGTCTGGCTCTTGTCCTTGTTCTTGCGCGAGTTCTTTGCAGAGGTGGCGGCAGCGTCAACGTCCATATCTAAGAAGTCAAAGTTAGCCCTTGATTCTCACTCAGCCAGTGCGGAGGAAGCGGGTCAAAGGCGAATTTGAGATGGCCGTGGTTGGTGAAGCCCAGGATGTCAGAGCACAAGCCCAAGTGGAAACACAGATTTCTGAGCTGGCAGTCTTCGTCTGCTGAGTCGAGGGCAATGGAGGAGGGGTCGGAGAGGGAGCGCGGTATGGGGACAGTGAGTAGCGACGAACCTTTGGGCAAGTCCTCCTCCTTGGTGGCATCGTCGGCGGCGCTGGCTGGGACAGAGTTAGAGGGTGCGCATGCTAGGGGTCGGACAGGCGACTCACTTTCTTCGGTTTCCATGTCCGTCTTTTCGGGTTTGGGCTGCGCAATCGTCTCGAGAAGTTTGGCGTGCAGGCGCTCGGCGCGCGCCTGCTCTACGGGGCCAAATACATTGGCGCGAAGCTTGGTGCGGTTCGCCTTTTTGCTGCTTGCTCGTGCGCCTTTGGCCATTGTGTCTGTGTGTGGGATTGGCCGGGAATATCTGGGGTGAAGGCGTTTGCTGGTCGGTGGGGGAAAAGTTGAGGGAAATTTAGTGGCAAAGCGATGCAATCAAGGCCGGCCCGTGCCCCAGTCGCGTTCTTCGCCTAGTTCCAGGTGACGCTGACTTCGGTATATACCCAGCTTGGAGATGCGCTCGCCGCGAGAGCCGCCGCCTACGTCGACGGCCATATAACCCACAGAGTCGCATTGTGGCCTCCCCGTCTGCTGGCCGCCCCCGTCCTTGTTCCGCCCGCGCCTGTGTTGTTGTGCGCTCTGTGTCGCCGCCTGGTTCTCGGGAAGTTGCGACCAACGCCCTTCACTGCCTTCACCTCACCCGACGTCGCCTGCCAGAAGAGACTGCCTCAGACACCCGGCCCCAGATGCCTTCGCGAGATATTCTGCACCGGTAGCGCCTCACTTGCAACCTCCGACATTGCCAGCCCTCCCGACCTCGACCGTGACGGCAGCACACCATGGCGTCCAGCCTGCAGCAGATGGCTGCCACCATCACCGAGCGCTCCAAGACCCTCATAAACAACGACCTCAAGAAGATCCTCAAAGAGGAGGGCACCTCGCAGACGGGCAACAAGGCTGCACTGCAAGCCCGCGTCATTGGCCGTACGTCTCTCCGCTCCCTAACCCCGGGGCCTGCTGTCGCCTCGACACCTGCTAACTTCACCCTCGCCAGTCATCGCCAATGCAGTCTCCAGGAGCGATACCGACCTTTTGCGCCGACTGCAGTACCGCGTGCAACACCACGGAGAGGCGCCTCCGCCAGCCACGACTAGTCCCGTCGCCTCTTCATACTCGCAGCCGCCTGCGCCCGTTGCCAACGGCTACAGCATGGCCAACGGGTACCAAAACAACGCCGCATACCAGCCCTACCAGCAGCCCCAGCAGCCACCCATGCCGCCCCGACCAACGTATTTCTTCAAGGACAGCCCTTTCTTCGAAATTCGCGAGCTCGTGCTGAGCAATATGTCTTTGGACGCTTCGCCAACTCATCGTGCCACCATATCGCGGAATCTTACCCTCAACGAGAACCAGTCGGCACGCCTAAGAGCCGATTCGTCCCTGCGATTGCTGCTCTTTTCTGCGCTCGAACAGCCCCTGGCTCCCTACTCACGTCTCGATATTGCGTTCCCATCTCAAATCGAGGTCAAGGTCAATGACGAAGAGGTCAAGGCGAACTACAAGGGGCTAAAGAATAAGCCAGGCTCGACGCGTCCTGCAGACATTACTGATTTTGTACGCATGAAGATCGCCAACCAGCGTAACAGCATCCTCATCACCTACGCCCTGACTCAGAAGGCAAGTCGGTCGGAGGTTTCTTATTCCGTCAGCGCCCTGAAACATGACCTCAAGCTGACTTCGAAATCCAGAAATACAACCTGTTTGTCTACTTGGTCAGAAAGTTTTCTGTCGAGGAACTCACAAAACGTATCAAGCAGCGCAATGTCATCACTCGTCAGTCGGTGCTGAACGAAAGTATGTCTTCGCACCAAGCATCTAGGGCACGCGGCATTACTAACCGTATCGCAGTGATGAAAAAGGCCAATGATCCGGACATTGAAGTCGGATCAAGCGTCATGTCGCTAAAGGACCCCATCTCTACCTTGCGCATCGTCACCCCATGCAGGTCAACGGTGTGCACGCATAACCAATGCTTTGATGCCGACTCATTCCTGCAGCTCCAAGAGCAGGCTCCTACATGGACATGCCCAATATGCAGCAAGACGATTTCGTATGAAGCCTTGGCCGTCGATCAGTACGTCGAGGAGATTCTGAGCAAGGCTCGGAATACGGACCAAGTCACCATCCAGCCAAGTGGAGAATGGTCTACCGAAAAGGATGTGAAGCCCAAACAAAATGGGCACCATGACGATAGTGATGACGACCTCATCGAGATACCAGACTACCGTGTACAGGCCATCAAAACCGAAGCCGCGCCAACACCCACTTCGCTCAGTACCCCTCCACTGCCTTCTCGGGAGACTTCTACTGCCCCACGGTCTGCACAGAAGAGAAAGTCTGAGGTGGTGGATCTGACTTTAAGCGATGACGACGAGCCAGTAAGACCAACGAAAAAGGTAGCGTACACTACCCCCAATAGCCTTCCTGATCCGCACCGTCGGTATCATTTACCTCCCCTTGGTAGTCACTCCGCTGCCCATAGTCGTCCACTGCCACCAGCCTACCACAGTGGGTCCCACAGTGGGTCTCTCAGCATGCGCTCTGATTACTCCCGGCCTCCATCCACACCTCCACCACGGCATGGGTATCAATCCTATCGACCAGCACAGCCCGCTTCGCGGCCCAGCTATCCCGGACAGGGTACTTCCTCCTACCCTACCTACCTCGGCTCTTCTTCCCCCTAAACTACATGTTGCGCGTTCTTTTGTATCTTTCATTTTTGTACGACTAAGGTTCACCAGCTAACACTACCTCGGGTTTGTAGGGCAGAACAGGGACCGGATGAGGTAGCATAGCACCCACCTAGGCAGCCCACTTCGCCACGGACCGTTGCGCCGTGGGCAAGCCGTGTAGGCTGATCAAGTGAAGTTCCCTACATGATCCTCTCATCTCTTTCCTAAGTTGTCAAGAGAATTTAGCGCGAGGCGTTTGGGAGAGGCTACATTTCATGATCTATCTGCTTATGGCGTACAACACTGATTGGGGGCATTGAGGATACCACCGCATGGGAGATTTGCATGCATTTTGAAAGCTCACACGAACGACTTTCTGCGATGATGAGAAGAGAGTAGAAGCTGCGCGAGGCGAAGGAAGGGAATGTGGAGGTGCTATTTCATGTAAAATCGTGTAGCAATGACGTCTTTTGACCTCCGTCATATTGAATAATTTCAAGTCGACCTAGACTGATGTTTCACCGTGACAGAACTACCTAGCCCTTGGACAACTGCGAGTCGAAGTGCTTCATTGTTGGATACATTTTCACTTTGTTCTAAACTTCTATGATCTACTTGCAAGCTTGCGTGGTTGACCCTTTGGCTTCGACGCTGTTGCAGGCTCTGATGTGTCGCCATCAGATTTTGGTGCTTCACCTTCAGGTTTTGACACGCCGTCCCCAGATTGTGATCCTATTTCCTGTTCACGCTGGGCTAGAGCCTTTTCCCTTTCATCCAGCTCGGCCTGTCGCCGATCAAGCTCACTTTCCCGTTGATCAAGCTTCTTCTCTCGTTCGTCCAGTTCCTCACCATTTTGCGTGTCGGGTCTCCCGGTAGCATCCGATGGCTCTGTCTTTGCTGATTGTGCTTCGCCATCTTCCTGCTTTGCATTCAACTTCCGTGGCTTCTTACGACCCTGTGTGTCACTTTTTTGCGTCGAATCGCTCTTTGATGGCTCCGCAGGCTGGCTTTCGCTGGGCTTCGAGTCTGAATCTCCACCGCCAGCTTGAGCGCCAGCCTTTGCTGCATCCGATACCTCTTTCTGATCCGGCATCATGCCCTTCGCACTTTCCATCCAGCCTTCGTCAATCTTGCCTCCACCTCCTTCGCTCTTGAATTTTTCAAGCTCTTCAGTGCCAGGCATTTCTTCCTCATTAGCCTGTCCCACCATCTTCTCTAGCGTCCTCTTCTGCTCCTCGCTTGCTGCCCATTGTGGGATCCAGCTTGTGAGCTTCTTCATCCCCTTTCCGGCTACTTTGCCCATATTCACCCATGGACCATGGATTGCCCCTGTAACTCCGCCCAATCCAGCTCCTATCCCACCGAGAAGGGTCGAAGAGATGCCGCCAACTAAAGTGCCTGTTATAGCACCCAACGTAGCTCCAGGTGCGACACCAAGGCCCGTGCCCGCTGCCATACCTTGGAAAGCACCTGAACGAAGATATTTCGCCGTCTTTCCGAATGACTCGGCCTCGATATGGGCATTTGTAGCCTCTTCTGTCAGTCTTTGTCGTTCGTCCGGATCACTGGCGGCGGCCGCTGCATCTTTCAATTCTTTTGCTTTCTTTTGTGCTGCAAGGGCAGCGTTCGCGGCTTTTCCAGATTCTTGCCGCACTTCCTCTTCTGAAACGGCAGGCTTCTTGGACTTTGAGTCGTCTTGGGACTTCTTGTCTCCATCTTTGTTTAACTTCTTTGGAGGCATGATTGTGGTTGTCGTTTTCGCAGTTGTAGCTGCTGCTGTACGTATCGTGTAAGCAACCCCTACCGGCAATGTACGTCATCGTCGCTAGCCCCACCAGAGAAGCCTGAATTGCACGCGTTCAAGACGCGTCACGACCGCTCCAAATTTCATCCTCCATGCACGCGTGCTTTCCGCTTTATAGGCACAGTTAGTATCACTACAGCTGTTGACACGTCTTAGTCGATTGCGATGCATAGCAGATTGCTCTTGAAGAAATTACTCGACACGTCGGGACGACTGCCTCATCGTAATGAAGAAGTCGCAGATATATGATGGCGGGATTGAATAATGTGCGAAGTTCAATACTGACACTGAATAGGACACTATCTACTAAGCGCGACACATCCGACCGTCCGTCTGAACCGTCCACGCCTCGCTACCGACACCAACCGTGGCGTAGAATAGACCAGAGGGATCCCATTTCTTCTTGATATTCAACAACTTGCCGTAGTTCTCTCCCCAGAATGTATCAGCGAAGTTTGGTTGACGAAAGTCAGCCTCGTTCACATATGACCCACTACCCGGTGTCGCAGCCTCAACAAGAGGAACGATTTCATTTGTCATCTTCTCCTGGACTGCAAACGCTTCCGACCACGGAGCTGTGAAGTTCCACGGAAGCGTCAATGTCGCGTGCACAATTGCCTTGCGCCAGGCTGGGTGGACTGAAGTCGTCTGCTGCGAGCCAAAAGACTTCACATCTGTTCCTACTCCGATCCAGGTCACTCCCTTTTCCACGACAGCCTTCCAGGTCTCAGTGATGTTGCTGACGACGCTCCGAGGAATCAATCGGGTACCGTACTGGGCAATACCTACTTGGATGTTCCCGAGTGGAAGAGGGCCAAAATATTTGTCGTAGTGCTCGTAGTACGTGTCGAACTCACTGTACTCAGCAGTATAGTTGACACCTTTGGAGTCCAACCTAGCAACGAAAGGCGCGAGCATGGCCTTGACCTCGACCTCCGTCTTGTTGTAGGCGTTAAGTGGGGAGATCATGAAGAACGAGGACGTAAAGTAATGGACCACCATTGCTCCGGCATCTACCATTGCCGGTAACTCTTCGTGGAATGCTTGGATAGCATCATAAAACACATCCTGGGCATTGTCCGTTGTGAAGAACGATAGCGAGGCACCACCAAAAACAGCCTCCTTGTGTGCCTTGACAGTCATCCCAACTACAACACCATACGTGCTGCCACCACCGCCATTGAGAGCCCAGTACAGATCTGAATTCTCCTTGGGGTTCGCGTTAACAAGCTTTCCGCTGGCAGTCACGACTTCCCAGTTCAAAACATTGTCAGCAGCAAGACCAAAGCTGGTACTGATGGCCGAGTGCCCACCACCCTGGGTGTAACCGCCAGCAACGCCGACTGTAGGGCACTCGCCTCCAACCACAACTAAGCCCTTGTCTCGGGAAGCAGCCATAAGCTCGAATCCCTGAACACCGGCACCAATCTTGAAAGCTGGGCCGTTATATCCTGAGCCCTTGTATGCTGGAACGTGGGTAATGTCCTTCAGATGATGTGTCCATACCGCTAGTGAGCCCGCGCCGGTGGAGCGACCCAGATAATCATGGCCCGTGTTGCGGATCACAAGGCGGATATTCTTAGATGCAGCGAATGCGATTGCTTTTTGGACGTCTGCAGGTCCAGAAGCATCAACGGCATAACGGACGTAGTTGCCAAGCTCACACGGGCGGTCTCGAGGCTGAAAGGGATCGCAGCTCTGGTTGGCGAAGAAAGGTGCCATCACAGATGAGGACGATTCATAACTAGCTGTCTGTAAGTATGATACTTTGAATATATACGATCGGTACCTACTGGATCTTTTCGTACTGCCACTGACTCTTCAGGCTTTCGCAAGCCGCGTTATCAAAAGTCGAACCGTGACAGGGTGCGCCAAGTGGTACGGTAGCCACCAAACGCCCGCCTACTGTCTTGTTCAAACTGTTCCAGTCCGATTGCGAAGGCCATGACTTGTCTCCAGGGAATGATTTGCATCGATTTGAGGTTGGATTGGTGGCAGAAACGACGCTAAGAAGCGTGAGAATGAAGACGAAGGAACGCATGACAAGGGCCCTGGGAGAGGAGAGTTTCGGCGACCTGAGGGATATCAATCTGCAAGACATACGGGTTAATATAAAGAGAAATTCAGGCGCCTTGCATGCACCGCGCCTCATGGTGGCGACAAGGCTAGAGTAGCTGTGGGACTACAAATCTAGTCTCCGGTGAGATGGGCCGTCCCGGTACCGTGCACCATTCTACGACCGTTGCGACTAATTTCATCGAATCCTTCTCGTCGACAAGAAGTAATTACGACGTCGAAAGCGTCCATGGTCTGTAGATGGTCGATAGAAAGAGACGCTTCGTCAATGTGGATACACAGCTAATGAATGAACATGAACATCTCAGAATTACTCTGCTCGCATAGCACGGCGTAACTGCCATGGACGCGGTCAATTGGTAGTTGGGGCCTGCATCTATCAACAGGGATCTTTCCAAGCTTTCCTCTATCGAGGAACATCCGATGCAACCGACTATTTCACCGCAAGGGCGGGTCGGCGGCTCTCCAGACGAACTGCAATCGTCCCATCCCGTCTTTCCAGACCCTTAAAACTAGGAGATATTTCACCGAAGGATGCCGAAAACTATTCCCGTCGCAGTTACCAATATGCCGTGATATAATAGTCTAGCTCTGACAAGAAGGTGTCTTGTATACGCCAACGCCTGAGCTGCTTTGCAACCATGTGCATTAACAGTTAGCCTGCTATAACTTCGGAGAATACTGGAAGTATTCGCACGTTTCACCTCATATGAGGTTTTACTCTTCTCTCGACCAAGGCATGCCTCCCTGACCAGTACAAGATGGACCGGGTAAAGTCCATGCTCACCCCCACGTCTGTTTCCGACCTTGTTAGTGACCAATACGCCGGGATGCTCGGAACAATGCAAGTATTGAATTCCAAGACCTAGTAAGAGGAGCGATGTTTTTGCGATGGTGATGCGAGAATTCTACAACAACTGGAACGAGATCACCATAGAGAGGTCAGAGCGATGGGTTGGACCTACAATACTCCGGACGATGCCGCCAACGACGGACCACATATCACTGCTGTCGCAATCATCTTCACGGCCTTGTCACTTTCGATCCTGTCCCTTCGCTTTTACGTGCGTGGTTGGATGATTAAGGCAATTGGAGCTGGTACGTACCGTGATAGGGAACATGCTTTCGACAGATAACTAACGATCGCTACTAGACGACTGGATATTGATCGCGACTTGGGTCAGTAGCTACACTCTTTGCTGTAGCATTGGAACTGACAATTTAACAGATAGCGTCCTGCGGCTTCGCGGTTGTGACTATCGTCCGTACGTTGATTGAGCGGGCTGCCGCGACACTGCGACTGACTGCGTGATATCAGAAACCAAATGGGGCCTTGGACTAAAACATCTGGACGACATGCCTATTCAAAACCTATACAACTTCGGACTCGTAAGTACCACAAGTTCAAGTGGAGAAGGCCCGGTCCTAACCAAACCAGATGCAGTACATGGGTGCACCATTGTGAGGCGAAGCGTACGATACGATATCGATTCATTTAGCTGACTATCAAAGCTACATAACCAGTATACTCGGCTTCAAACTAAGTCTGCTGTTGACGTACCTACGTATCATGCCGAAGGGTGTGTCGCGTAATGCTACGATCGCCGTAATAGTTGCATGCATACTCTTTCATCTTTGCTTTCTCATTGTTCAGACGAACCTCTGCCAACCGGTAAGTCCCACTACCCTCCGTGACCCATAGCATTCTGCTGACCCGACCAAGGCCGCGAAACAATGGGACCCTTCTATCACCTGGGGTCAGTGTCTGCCAGCCGTTCCCTTCTACAC
>Ga0058698_10001554_pt1 | contig 10243 bp, 13 predicted proteins | sample AgamicAsSfe_FD_67288 | JGI IMG/M metagenome (GOLD analysis project Ga0058698, IMG submission 67288) | Agave microbial communities from Guanajuato, Mexico - As.Sf.e | ecosystem: Host-associated > Plants > Phyllosphere > Phylloplane/Leaf | place: Guanajuato, Mexico | collected 2012-05-30
CCAGAGCCTCTGACACCTCATCCCAAGCCTATTCTCATGTTCCCGATCCGCCAGATTCTGCAACGCAGTAATCACTTTTTGTGACACTCTCTCCGGATCAGCGTCAAAGATACGACCGCCAGACATAAAGATTTTCCGACCATTGTCTTGGGATTCACCCATCTCAGCATCCATCCATTCTTGACAATCAAGATTGTGTTTGCGGAGGTAATGCCAGATCTCTGATCGTCGTTTCCAGATTTCGCCCCGCCGGAGTACGACGTAGGATTGGTCGCTGAGTAGGGCTTTGGCGGCGTGATGGTGGAGATGGAATACTGTGTCGCTCATGGTTTCGATGGGGAATTTTTGGAAGCCTGCTTGGTCGATGTGGTCGATAGTCGCGTTTGTACCATCCTGGATAAGGGGCTGTTGTGTGCCTCGGATAGCAGCCGCAGAAGCGAGCGATAGGAGAAGTGCGGATGTCAAAGCAGTGATCAACATGATTGCCAGGCTTGTGGTCGACAGAGTCTGGTGATTGAGAAATTGCTTAAGACGTCGAATTGAAGAGCGTGTCAAAGAACAAGCTGGCTATTTGCGCTCGAATATATGCTTGTTAACGTCCTGCTGTACCGGATGTCGGCGCGTCATGCTTTGCATCCTGAATCCTGCGTGACGTTGCGATACGAGATCTGGCGCTCCTTACGGCCGTTATGCCTGAGCCTAGAAGTGTGGTCGAGATAAGACGCCATGACAGACTGATAAGCACCACAAGGACGTCACGGCACTCCAATCAGCATACAAGTCGGCGTTTCTGATTATCGTAATAGCACGCGTCTCATTTCTTCAATTCGATAGCATGGTGAATGGAAGCTTTTCTACAAATAACATATGCATTTCCTGCTCAGTATTGCAACCTGGAGTAGCTATCAAAACGCACGAGTTGCTCTCCATTCTCACCATGACCAACGGAACAGTGACAAAGACGGAAAATCAACGAAATCTTCTTCCTCTCGATCTCGTCACCCATCAAGTTCCGAGTCTCCTGCTGTGCCACCGGAGCTCCTCCCTTCCTTCACCGGTGAGTTCTCTTGTGGCGGTCGAGATGAGCAGACTGCTGAAAGCCGCGACCACACTCATCACACACCATGGGCTTATAGTCAGGCACGTGGGTACCAACGTGGGGCACCAGGAATCTGCGAGTCTTGTTGGAGTAGGCGCAGTTGACCCACTTGCAGTCGGGATCGACGACGGGGCGCTCGACGTGGTCGTTGGTGAGGTGGAGCTGGAAATATGTCAGATTCTGGGTGAGACATCATGGAGCAGATGAGAAGGGTTTACCCAGAGAAAAGTAGGGGCATTGAAGCCAGAGAAGGTCTTGGTGCAGGTAGCCCAGTGGCAGGTCTGGGTCTCAGGGGTGGGAGCGACCGCGATGGGGTCGAGCACAGCACCCGGGACAGCATTGTTGACGGCGGCAATGGCAGCTTCGGCACGCTCGGGGGTGGAGATGGGGCGAGCAGGGAGGTCGTTGACAGTCATGCCGGGGTGGAAGATGGGGGCACGGTAGACGGGCAAGGTCTCCACGTCAAAACCAGGAGGAAGAGGGCCGGTCAGGGGACGGAAACGGGCAACTGCAACAGCAAGCTGCTGTTCCTCGGTCATCTCGGAGGGGAGACGAGGGCTGGTTCTGCCGTTGTTGGCGGCATAGTGCTATGCGAATGTCAAAGGATGTCCATGGTAGAGGAGTGATGAGTCTGGCCTACCTCAGGGAAGAATTCTGCAACAGCTCTGCTGTGCATGGCAACGGAGCTGATTGAAGACTCCTCGTCGTTGTCGGCGACGTTGGTGATCATCTCGTCCGAGGCAGTGGTGTGAGAGCGCTTGGGGGCAGGGAAGATGCCGCTGGTCGAGGCAGATCTCTTGCGGGAGCTGGGAGACGACATCGAAATATATGCCTTGCGATGCGGTTGTGGTAATTTGGGGGCTGCACGAAGTAGAATTCTGATAGTGTGATTGATGGCTGGTCGTGTTGTTGTGCAAGCTTGGACCACGTCAAGATCGTGGTGAGCCAAAGGGACTATCGACTCTTCACTATGCGCAGCGCCTCGGAAAATGTCCAGAAACCACTCTTCTTTGTCTTCCATGTCATCCCTACTATACTTCCGATCCAAAGAACGTTTACAGTCAGGATATGAACGCCATCTATCGCCGCAGAACCGAGTCCTAGGAGAGGCGATTCGCCAAATTGGGTGCCAGACGAGCAGTCATCACGGAAGCAAACTCCTCCGCCTTCCAGATTCTCGCTGTTCTTCCAGTCACAGTGAGGATTTTGGCAGCTCTTTGTTCGGTCCTCATCCTCGTGGCAGCTCCAAAGCTGGCTTCACTCAGTTTCATACTCAACCACTTCTCCAGCACCAGCGAAGACTTGGACATCTTCGTCCTCGACACAACAATGATTTTCAACATTACTTTCTACCTACCCAAAAAGCGCTTCCAGCGCCTTCGTTTCCAGCAGCCGGCGCTACAACGCCAGCTCTCCCCGCTCAGGTCACTGGAGACAAAGATCTGGTGTTGCCTTCCTCCGCGCACAGCAAGAGGTCGAAAACTTCTCGCAACCACGAGACTTTCACTTTCGCCCTTGCGTGGTGGAGTAGAGCGCCAGCCTGCTCTTACCTCGTACAGCACCATTCTTCCTGAGGTTGTTCGCAACGCCATCTACGTCGGCGATCTTCCCTACAACAGAAAAGAAGATCTTGCTCTTGATCTTCAGCCATTACGGCTTGGTGTTGATCGTGGAAGTGTAAGTCAGTCCTTCTTCACATGTACTTCTACGTCCAGTGCTGACCATACTCCAAAGGGCATCATATATGCTTCCATCTACGTGCGCCCTATAGGCTGCACCCCATGGTCGTTGTGCACGCGCAGAGCACACCCATGGTGCATGTTGGGAAACACAGGACATGGGCATCGTAACTGCGCAGGCAAGGTGAATCAATTGCGAGCACATGGTCAATGTTACAGTGTTTCTTCACGTCGACTGAGCCAGGTCGAGCCCTGCGAACTGTCAAAAACACAAGGTCTTTGCCGCCGTTATGACTTGCCAAGCTCGTTCGAATCTTCAATTTGTCAGAATGCGCAAGAGTTTGAGTACGGACTCGAATTCCAAACACTCGACAGAAATCAGACTGCCGCTATAGTCAGCTTGGAAGAAAGAGAACGCCGTCCTGCTTCCTTGGGAAAGCTTCTGCGCAGGCTAGTTTCTGCCTTTTTTCATTGCTCGCTTCCCGCACGCCTTCCAGCCGCCGGTCATCTGCAGCGATCAGCGCAATGTGCTTTTAAAGATCTGATGGTTCGCTAGAGCCTGCAATTAACGTTACCTATCGCAACTTCCCTTCGGCTTGCCACGCACTGCAGATCTTCGGAGCCCGGGCATAGAAGGGCAGCTCCCGCTGATACGCAGCGCAAGGCTACCTTTGCTCTCGTCCCTTCTCTGGTCTCGTTTCGAAGGTTCCCGCAAACCACTGTATTGCAAAGCCAAGATCTCACTCTCGACATGCGCCATGAGCCAAGACACGATTTGCGCAGCCCGTCAAGTCTCAGTCTCTGTCAAGACGCAAAAGACCTCAGAGTGAGCTTCGAGTCTCTTCATCCACCGACTCTCCGCACCCGTCCACTCATGGAAACCTTGCATCACCAGCCGAAGCATCATTTCACTTCCAATCTGCGCAGCCAGTCAAGTCAGCCTCAATCCAGCAGTCCGAGTCTCAGCCGCTGTCTGGGCACAAAAAGCCTCAGACCAAGTCTTCTGTTTCACCAGCCGACGACTGTCTTTGAGCATTCAGACCAAAATATCTTCGATCAAACGCTATGCCTGATTCAGGTACACGTTTAGGATCGAGCGCAAGCCTTGGGAGAAACGGCATCAGTCTCGACCTGCGCAGCAAGTCAAGTCAGCCTCGTCCAAGCCCCCCAAGTCTCGGCCAGTGTCTGAACACAAAAAGCTTCGAGTCGAAGTCTTCTCTTTCACCAATCGAGTATCGACAATCATCTTAACATTACGATCATGGATCAAACGCTACGCCTGATTTAGGCACTTGCTCGATATCGAGCGCAAGCCTCAACGGACATACATCAGTCTCGATTTGCGCAGCAAGTCAAGTCAGCTTCGTCTCAGCATCCGAGTGTCTGACTATAGAAGCTCCCAGACCGAGTCTTCTGTTCGCCAATCGAACACTGTCGACAAGCGTCTTAACGAACAGATCTTAGATCATACGCTACGCCTGATTCAGGCACTTGCTCGATATCGAGCACAAGCCTCACCGACGAGGTCAGCGTGGAGGTAAGTCAACTGCGCCACGCTCAATGACACTGCTGACTTTATTCAAGATCACTCGCCTCCAAGCTCTCCTGGACGAGAAACTTGCGGAACTGAGGCACGAGGAGTACAGTCTCAGAACAAACATGCAGAAATGGGTCCTTCTCATCGGAATGAACGACCACATCAAGACCCAGATTCCCGAAATCAAGGGGGCCATCGATTTGTTCTCTGCTTCAGCTCAGAACCTACTTAATGCCAGCAGCCTCGTCGTCAATCAAGATGTTTACTGCGTTCAAGTCCAAGCCAGAATGAACGCCAATTACAGGAGAACCTGCGAGATCTTTGAGGAAGCTCAGAGCGTGCTCGATCAGTTGCAGCTGATTGACGAGGATTACAAGACGTTTGCTATCGTCCATGCCTCGCAAGCTCTGGAAGTCAGCACCACACACAGTAGCACCCGCTCGCTGAGCAGCAGGACACGCAGCCGACCTCGGTGGTCTTTGCGAGTAATCTCGCCATGCATGGGTTCATGTCCAAGCCAGAATGAACGCCAACTACAAGAGAATCTGCGAGATTCTTGAGGAAGCTCAGGGCGTGCTCGATCGGTTGCAGCTGATTGACAAGGATTACCAGAAGCGGGCCAACCTCAAGGGTCTTCTCAACGGTCTTGACAAGCTTGGAAATGATTGGGGTATGACCATCAGAAAGCTCGCATCCATCATCCGCCAGCTTGGCTGATCGACTTCGCACTCCTTGAGTGTCCATAATGGTGGAAGGGACTGTTGCAAGACACACCAGTCCGCGTCTCGCCAAGCCGTGCCAGTCCTACCAGCAGCTGTTCGACGTGTTACTTTAGCGGTACCCATGAGTCCTGGTGGTAGGGCGTACTCGCCAGAGATGGTGGAGTCTGAGGAGGTCGAGCCCAAACCCGAGGGCAGAAGAGCAGCAGCCGCTGCTATGGATTACATGGTTCTTTTTCAGTCAAACGACATCCCGGATGATCTCCCTCCGAGGCTGCGATCTCAGTCACAATCTGCGCAACCAGTCAAGTCTTGACCCGCGTCTAGACGGAGAAAGACTGGAGCTCGTGTGTCGTTAGCACTGAATCCTCCATAGTTAACTTCAGGCAAGATTTCTGGATCAGAAAATATGTCTGAGCCAGGCGCAGACTTAAAACTCTCTCATGCATTCGAAAGATGGGAAATTCTGTCGTCGCACTGGGAGGGTCTTACGTCGTATTAGCTTCTCAAAATCGAAGGCTACACTGAGGAGATACATGGCATCACTCCCTCCTCCTTGGCTATGCAACGCCAAACTCAGGATGTTCTGGTCGCCGTGGGCAGACCCCACATAGGTCCCAGGTCCAGGCAATCGAAGAGGTGCCTGGCCTGGGACCCTAATACGTCCACTGGTCCTTGGTCCAGGCAAATGAAGAGGTGGCTTGGCCCGGGACCAGTGACAAGCTTTGATACGAAAGTCAAGAGGTATGACTGGTGAGGACCTGCCGCGTTGGAATCATGCTAACTTCCCCAGAAGAGCTTCTTCGTGGGTCATCGTATACAAGTCATCATTTGCTCGTCTCGAACTCGCTGAGCGTCCACTCTGCCCACTTGGAGTTCTTCGAAGAACCTATTGCAACAAGAGTGGGGCCTAGATCCGGGCAATTAAAGAGGTGGTCTGGCCTGGGACCCTACTCTGTCACTGGTCCTTGGTCCCGGCAATCGAAGAGGTAGCCGGCCAGGGACCAGTGGCAAAACTCTGCAGAGGCACGCTCGCCAACTTTGTGCGCTTTGGGGATCTGGTGAGCCCTACGGTTGCATACGCTGCTCGTCTGTCCGAAAGGAGGACCCCAAGCCAGCACCCCCCAGTCCCCCGAGGCGTACATGGTTCACACACGCCGATCTGCTCGCAGCACTCGAGCGGTTGTGGACGGCGAGTTGCATGAGGCTGGAGCATTCGAAAGGTCGCTGGATATTGCAGACTGCAACAACGACGACTACAAAATCTCAGAGAACGAGCAGTCAACAGCCTCCACAACATCGTCTGAATCGGACATGCCGTCTAATCAGCCTTCGTCATCGGAGCGACTCGATAATGATGCAAGCGACTCCGACAAGCAACCATCCCGCAAGCGCAAAAAGACCAACCTTGGAAACGAGTCCATGGAGTTTTCCGCACCACGAACGTCACATGTTAAGCATGGCTTGAGTGGCGTAATGATGCTCGAAGAGGTGTGTGCCTCGGAATATCAAGGAGGCAGTTGACTTTGCGGCTCCAGGCGGCGAGCAGTCAACAGCTTTCATCACACTGTCTGACATGGTCGTTTGACGCAACCACTCTTCTTCATCGTATTAGACAGAGCCAGATCAAAGCACAACCAACGAACGGCACTCTTCTCTCACTCTCGGCTACCCTGTGCAAAGAAAGCCAGATCTGGGCTTCCAATACGATTCTTCCAAGCATGGTCTTTCCGCCTACATGTTCTTCGCCAACGAGACACGCGAGATTGGCGAGAGAGAAACTCTAGCATCGAGATTGGTAAGTGCAGCATCGCTCATTCTACCTCCATCCAAGTCACTCACAGCATCAATAGGTAATGTTGGTAAGATACTCGGCGAGAAATGCAAGTCCCTCAACGAGAAGCAGAAAGCTCCCTTCGAGGCCAAGGCTGCTGCCGACAAGAAGCATTACGAAGAGGAGTAAGCGGCCTACACTTCGGGGAAGAGGAGGAAGATACTTGGGGAGCGTCAAACGATCATAGGCCAAGCAACATCGCTCTCATCTGTACACAACAGTATTGGGGAGATCTGACGAACGGTCATCGGGAAAGAGCAAGCCACAGGCTGCTTGACCTGGATACACCGCCAAATGATGAGAGCTACCAGAGACACCGCGTCTGTTATGAGAAGGGGACAAAGGGGCTGGGAAGAAGGTTGCCTCGATCAAAGAGATCAGCGTGTTCTTTGACAGCCAGCGCGGCTGCGAGTCAATAAGCACTTCTATTCGATACGCTCCTCGCTCATGCGACGGCTTGGTTGGTGGAAAAGGGGTTCGTAGCACTGATTTCGTGTGCATCTCAGCAGCAGCATGTAAATTTCGAAGCAACGCTCCGCATCAATTCAAAACTCATGACGGATGTATATATACGTGCTCGCGGTACCGCTGGTGTCTGCACAATTCGTGCTACGGATGATACTGTGTTACTTCTGAGCACGCTCCGCATCGAGGCGAGGCTTCTTCGTTGGATGAAGGGCTCGTAGAACTAGTTTTGTACACATCTCAACACGCGTGAACAATTCCAACAATACGCTCCGCGCCTATGCAGTACTTGGTGAACGTGACTCGGGACTCGTAGTACTTGTTCTCCAATTCACGTCTATAATCAAAGGCACTCGCATACCACTCCGCATCGGTTCGATACTCCCGAAGATTGTATGGCCATTCGCAGCTCTGCTCCTGTGTCTGCATCTTGTCTTGCTACGAACAATGTTGTACTGCTTTCGACAACGTACTGCAACAATGCGGCGGTTTTTGATGCTCCAAGGGTGGGTCGTAGCATTTGCCCTGTATGGATCTTAACAGTCCACAACATATCCTGTTGGTGCTCTCCGCAGCAAGACGTCATCCGAAGACTATGATAAAGGTATGCAATAAGAGGCAGAGCTTGAGCAGAGATCAAGATGCTTCGTGGACCGCTCCCGAATTTCCAAAAATATACAGATTGCGCAAATCCGGACTGGAGGACAAGCCTTCTTGACTTGAATCGAAGGGTTGTGTTGAACCTGGTTGCTCAAAAGAGCAGAGCGACTGGTACTACTTTGATCGAAAAGGTTGGTGTTTCGGCTCTGTAGATGTGTTACTGCGAATCAAGCATCGGTACTTTTGTCCGCGCTCCGCAACGATTCGAGATTCAGGAGGTGGAGTAAAGGCTCGCAGTATCGTTGTTCTTCGCTCTATTGTTCAATCACGATTCAAGGTGCACGAAGCCTGATGACGTTGCGCATTGTCTCAATAGTTACAAGTTTGCAAAAGGTTCGTGACACTCTTCTGCTTCCATTCGTCTTCACTGCGTCTAAACTTCCAGTATAGTCTCCAACGATCCGCACTGTTGTAGACTTTCGCAGACTGTCACGAGCTGGTAGCTAATGCCTTCTTGTTAAAGCTTTCTCTCGCTACAATTTGTGATGAATGACTTTCCTCAGCTTTGCGCATCAATTGAGCACCTGTAAGGCTTCGTAGGACATGCAGCGCAAGAAACTCAAGTATCGACGACTGCATCGTCTCCAAGGATACACGGAGACTTTGGGAGGAGATATGAACGAGATACCGCCTAGAAGATGCAAAGGAAAGAACTGGATCACATCCCCAACCTGAAGGTTAATGTGAATCACTTTCCTCGTCTGCATCACAATCACAGCACTTGTAGTTGGAAAAAAACTCAAAGATCTGTTGGATATTCCAAAGTTGTCTTTTCGACGGTGGCAATGTTTTCCACGGATGGTTTGTGCATTGCAGAGCATAGAATTCTTGATCCATTTGTCTTCTTACTTCTGCAACAGATTGCACGGATGATATGGATCAGTCGTCGAGTGTGAGATCAATAGTCTCAGGCGCCTTCTTCTCAAAATGCTTGAGTCGAGCTGCTGCGATGGCTTGCCTCGAGTCGATGGCGGCAGACACTGACGTCGCAATCACCGGCGCAGGAACAACTTCTTCGGGCAGCGCGGGTGCACAAGGAGCCTGGATGTATGGTGTATGACGTGGCGATGCAGTCGCTGGTCCAGGACGGGCAGGTACTGGTCCACTTGCTACTGGGAGCACATCGTCGTCGTCGCTGTCTAGATCCACAACGACACAACCACGTCCTGGTATTGAAGACTGCGGTGGCGGCGGGCGTGTATATGTAGTAGTGGGTACACGATTTGATGGCGGTACCGGCGTTGGCTCCGGTGGGGGCGTTTCCTCGTTGAAGATTGGAGGTCGTGTTTGCTGTTGATTTGGTGCTTTTGCTGATGGGTTGTTTGGCGATGTCTCATCATCGAGGGTGATGATAGGTGAGAGACTTTCAAACGTCCATGAGCTCGCAGCAGGATCAAGTTGGCTGCTTGGAGGTATTGAAGTAGATGCTTCCTCGGCGGCTGAGTGTTTCTCGCGGACCGCTCGGTGTGACTTGGTAGCAGATTGTGGATTCCTCAAGCCAGCCACCGACAACGAAACAATCTCCCGAGACTGTTGGCTGCGATCACCAGATAATTGCGTCTCAAACGTGCCTCTCGGCGTTGGGTGCAGATGACTTGACTCTTCCGAGTCAAAAGACTGGAATGAAGCACTCCGAAACAGGATATCTTGACTGCTTTGGGAAGCAAACTCTGACAGCATCGATGGATTTCGCACAAGTGCTCGAGGTAGCTGGAAACCCTTTCTGACTGCTGCCGCCGGAGCTTCTACTGGCTTGGGTTCCTCGGCTGGTTGAGTGGTTTTGCCATGCCTCTTTGTTGGCTTCGGCTTTGTTGTAGTTTTGCTGGTTGCCTTCTGTGTGCTTGCGGAAGCCTCAGCAGGTGGTTGAGCGGTAGTTGCCTTCTTCTGTCTTTTTGCTGCTGCTATGGGCACTGAGCCAGTTGTCTCTGCAGCCGTCTGACTACCGGTGTCTTCTGCTGTTGCGTCATTGGTCTTTCGTTTTCTTGGTTTTGGTTGATTTGCAAGTTGCTTGAGCCGATCCATCTCCGTTCTGCCGAGCGCGTTGACAAGAATGTACTCCAAAAACTCTGCTTCAACAGGCGCAGTCGGGTCAAAGTCTTCTTTCCAATCCTCATTATCTGGCTTCTTCCACAGATTCAACTCCGTACACTTCTTCGGGTCGAATGTGATCTGTCGCTCGAGACACTCTGCATCGTAATCTCGACCTCGCTTCTGCACCAGCTGGAGATCGAAGACTAGGTTCTTGTCTAC
>Ga0058698_10001555_pt1 | contig 10241 bp, 2 predicted proteins | sample AgamicAsSfe_FD_67288 | JGI IMG/M metagenome (GOLD analysis project Ga0058698, IMG submission 67288) | Agave microbial communities from Guanajuato, Mexico - As.Sf.e | ecosystem: Host-associated > Plants > Phyllosphere > Phylloplane/Leaf | place: Guanajuato, Mexico | collected 2012-05-30
GCCCACTATCATCATATGGCGCACTAAGCGCCAACCCACCTTGCCGAAATGCGTGTATTTGTCGTCTCATGAGTTTGGGGCAACAGTCATCACGATCTCGGGGTCCGTGTAGCACGTGAATGCACGCAAACGTGCTGTATTGCAGGTCAAACATGGATTGCATCGTTTCAAACATGACAACCGCTCACAGCAGCAAGCTGTACCAATACTTCTTCCACTCCTTCTCATTCCTGTAGCACTGCAGGCGAAACGATAGTTACGCAAAGTGCCGTTTTGTTGAAATTGTTCATGTCGATTGCTGTGCGGTAGTCAGAAGTCCGACGTCCTTCACGGCTGATCATCGTCTTGCTTTGTTGGCCCGAGATTCAAACATCGAATGAGGCTCACCTCCTTTAGATAGCAGTTCAATCGCGCTTTGTTACACACAGGCGTCCTATTATTGATTCACACACCACAGCAAACCAGTTACGTGGCAACATGCCGCGCTTAATCGAAGAGTTATTCACAATGACCAGAAATTCGAGCATGGAATCAACCCCCAAACCCTGACCCTGTGTTTTGCTCGCTGGTGACGTCCAAAATTGTTCCGCCTTATCTCGAGTTCAGACCACGTTGGTTTAAGTAATAAGCTCCAATTGAGTTTCTGTTGTTTGCTGCGTTCTCTTAACCACTCTACACGAAGAGAAACAAAAAAGCAAAAAAAATCAAAAATTCGACGTTGGCAGGACTCGAACCTGCGCCCCCGAAGGGATTTGATATCTGAAGGTATGAATGACCATTCGAGTCAAACGCAGTAACCACTTTGCTACAACGCCAGAGTATCAGTTCTGAACCCCGAGGGATCCAGGTACTGATGACGTAAACCAAAGTTTTTGCAACTATATTCATCCAATATCAATCGCGTCCAGAGCAGCAACTGGAAACATCCATTGGATCTCGCTCTACAGAGGGAGAAGAATAGGCATGCGCGACGGTGAGCAGTGAATCATGTATGAGACCAAGACAAAATCGCACTTCTCCTCTTAGCTGTTACATTATACGCATTCTATCATCCGTCCACGTGACTCCACCTTCGACTTTCCCATCCGTTCCATAACGAAAACATATCTCCCAGACAAAGAAAAAAACACCATGCTTCGCATAATATACAAACCAAGCCATGAGAAAAGTTGAGAGTATGTGTACTCTGTCAGTCTCTCCGCAGAACCACCTACGCGCTCGGTCCTCCGCCTCTCATGCGCTTCTCGTCGCCACTCGGGCCGCCGTCGTTGCCTCTCTTCTGGCCTTGACCACCGGGTCCGGCGGGCCCTCCCCTACCTCCACGACTAGCGCCGCCGCGGCCAATGAAGCTTCCACCACCTCTGGGCAGACCGCCGCCGAATTGACCTCCGCGACCAGCGCCTGCGGCACCTTGGATGCTGAGACCTGGGCCACCTCTGCCGATACCACTGGGTCCGCCGCGTGGGAGACGTGATCCTCCAGGAGCGGGGATGCCGCTGCTGATGCCACGACGAGCAGCTGGGCCGGTGCCGAACGCTGGCTTGTTCTCTCCTGCTTGGACCTGACCGCCGACGTTGGGGGTGAATGCGGGTGCATTAGGGTTTGGTGGTGTTCCGGCACCTCCTTGGGGAGCACCGGGACGACCAAGTTGCTGCTGCATACCAGGAGTGTTGAATTGCGCACCCTGGCTCGGCTGGCCGAAGGACGGTTGACCGAAGCTGGAGGCATTCGGCGCCTGCGAACCTTGCATTCCGCCAGCAGGAGTACTGGGCTGTCCGAACGAACCGGGAGTAGAAGCGTCAGGAGCGCCGAATCTTGCCTGTCGAGCTTGTAGTTTCGATTGTTCGTCTCCTTGGTTGAGCTGTGGTTGAGCAATACCTGCAGATGCTTGCACTGGTGCTGGTGATGCAACAGCCGCAGGCTTCGGTGTCGCAGGTGCGGCTTTGGGCACAGGTTTCGCGGTCTTAGCAACCTCCCAGACCTCAGCCACAGCCTTCTCAGGAGTCTCTGTAGCAGCTTTGCTGACGACTGCGATCTTGGCCTGGGCCATATCACGCTGGCTGATCTGAACCTTGGCTTTCTTCTCAGCGTTTTCGATAGCTTGCTTGACAGCTGCCTCTTTCTCCTTCTGCGCGTTCTCGAGCTTACTCTTCAACTCCTCGATCTCTGCTGTGTTGGCCTCAGGAGCATTAGAGTCGCCTCCAGCGAGACTGGCGATCGCAGCGCGTGCAGATTCGAGCTCTGACGTGAGGCGAGAGATCTCAGCGTCCTTCTCGGCAATCTTCTGGTTCAAAGACTCGGTATCTTTGGCGGTAGACTTCTTGACGTTGTTGGTGAAGATAGCGCGAAGACGAGCGTTCGTCTTGAGAAGTTCCATGGCTTGTTCGTCGGTGATGTCAGGCAAGCCACTGGTCTGGGGCTGTTCAGTAGAAGCAGTCTCGGCCTTGACACTTCCTTGCTCCTTGGCCTGAGCTTGTTGGACAGCCGCACTGCCTTCCTTGCTCAAACGATCGACTTCAGCCTGGTGACCCTTCTTGAGCTCCTCAATAGTGCTTGCTTGTTCGTCCTTGAGCTTCTGGACCTCAACCTCGTGCTCCGATACAAGCTGTTGACGGATTTCGGCAGTGAGCTCCTCGCGCATCTTCTCACGTCCATCCTTGAGTTGGCGGACCAAGCCGGCTTTCATGTTCTGAATCTTCTTCTCACAAGCTTCCTCGACCTGCTTGATAGATAGCTGATGCTGAGCTTCCATCTCGCCGCGCAAACGCTCAACTTCCTCCGACACCTGCTCGGAGACAGATTTCTCACCGGCAGCAGGCTCCGCGTTGACCATGGCTGAATCGCCTTGAGCAGTGGACAAAGCCTCTGCACGTAGAGCTTCCACTTCCTGTTGTGTGGTAGCGAGCTCCTGGCGCAACTTCTCAAGTGCCTGTGTGTCGGCTCCGGATTCCGTGATTTCGCCTTCGTCTTGGCCGCCAGTGCTGATGTTGGCTCTCGCAGTCTCAAGTTCGGATTGCAAGTTCGCAACCTGCGTCTCCAGCTCCTGCACACGAGTCTGGAGGGTCTGCGTTTCATTAGCCAAGGAATCAGCGCGACTGGCGTGTTGGCCTGCCTGTGCCTCTGCTTCGGCGATGCGAGCGTGAAGTTGGGCGTGCTCTTCATTGCCTTCACCGACTTCACCTTCCTCTTCTCCGGTCTTCTGGGTAGCTTGAGCAGCTTGAGCAGCCTGAGTAGCCTGAGCAGTCTCGGCCTGTGCGACAGCCTCATCTCGGGATGTCCGGGTTTGTTCGAGCTCGGTCTTCGCAGCCTCGAGTTCACCCGTCAGCCTGGTTTGTTCGGCTTGCAGAGTCTCGATTGTTGCCTTGCTTTCCAACAGACGCGAGTTCTGTTTGCGATTCTGCTCTTTAGCTTGCTCCTTGAACTTTTCCAGACGGTCGGTCAGACCCTTTGACGCCTCCTCCCGTGCAGTGGTGAGTCGTGCCTCGAATCCTTCGACTTCCTCCTTGAGAGGAAGCTGTTCGGCCTCCAAGCGCTCCTTCTCTTCCTTCAAAGCCTCAAGTTGCTTCTTCATCTCCTCGAGCTCTGCCGGATCGACGCGGTCATACTTGGAGATGATATTTTGTGTTCGCTCGCGCCAGTGATCACGATCATTCTGCAACAACTTCATCTCGCCATCCTTGCTCTCAAGCTCACCTTCGAGTTCACCCACGCGGCTCTTGAGAGGGTCCAGCTCTGACACGAGACGCTCGATTTCTTGGCTCTTCTCCTCAAGCTTTTCGCGTGCCTGGCGTGCTTCGTTGCGAAGCGTAGTCGAGCTTTCGCGATACAAGTTAAGTTCGTTGATGGTCTGCATGAGTTTGTTTGTGCTGCCTTCGCTGGCGGTACGGTCGGAGGCTTGTCTGCGTTCTTCGGCAAGCTTCTGACGGACGTCATCGAGCTGACCGTTTGCATAGTCAAGTTGCTGCTGCAGACGCTTCGACTCTTGAATTGAGAGCTCGTACTGCACGTCCACAATCTCCTTCTCACGCCGCAGATACTTGATGACCTCATGTAAGTTTCCAGCATCACCAGTTGGCGGAGGTGAACCAGCACTCTCATCCTCGTTAGTCGTCTGCACATGGCGACCTTCGCGCAGGGTTTTGAGCTCAGAGGAGAATGCTTCCATCTGCTGGTGCAGGAGCTTGTTCTGCTCGTCAACATCCCGTCTGCGAGTCTTCATGTCGTCAAGTTCGCGTTCGAAGCTTTCCTTTTGCTCAGCCCAGCTCTCCTCCGCCTGCTCAAGGCTTGCCTTGGACGCCTCTGCCTCAGCCCTGACGCCTGCAACCTCTGTGCGCAATTCGTTGTACTCACCGCGCACAGTCTGCAGGCTTTTGGCCGCCTCCGCGTGCTTGAGAAGCTCGTCTTCGTAAGACTGCTGCGCTTGCTGAGCGATTTCGGCCTGTGCTTTGAGGTCCTCCTGGTATAGCTTCTTCTCCTCTGCGTACCTCTCAGCATCGTCGCGTAGGCGCGCGAGCTCAGCATCAGATGCAGCTTTCTGTTCATTGAGTTTGCGTGTAGAGTCATCGTGCGCTGTGCGTAGCTCGGAAAGCTCGTTGTTGCTGGTCGAAAGCTCCTCAACGAGATCCTCGATCCGCTGCTCAAGCTCCTTAATGCGCGCCTCCTTCTCAGCGGCAACACGGTCAGTTTCTTCCCTGAACTGCTCACTCGTCTCGCTGAACTCGGTGAGCTGGTCTTCCACTTGCTGCGCAATGGACTTGTATTGCTCGACCTGTTCTCTTGCGCTGTCCAATTCAGACTTGGCATGTTCGAGCTCGCGCTTGAGATCAGACACCTCGATCGCCAGGCGCTGCTCAGTGGAGAGATCGTCCTCGCTGTTCGGTTGATCGTTCTCGTTGTCTGCACGTGGAGTAGGTCTTGGTTGCAATGCAGTGACCTTCTCCTCAGCGGCGCGGAGCTCGATCTTCATCTCGTCAACTCTGCCTTGTAGCTGATCACGGGTGGTCTTTGCAGCAACAAGCTCTTCCTTGGTGTTACTCAGCGACTCGCGAAGGTCGTCGATGCGAGTACGGCTCTGGTTTTCCTCGTACTCACGTCGGAGTGCTGCCTTGCGGCTCTCCTCGATCTCGGATTCGAGCTTCTTCTTTGATTCGCTCAACTCGGTTTCAAGAGTCTCAACGCGACCTTGCATGCGACGCCTTGACTCTGACTCAGCGAGTTCACGCTCATTCTGCAGGTTCTGCAAATCAGAGACGAGCTTGTTGAGTCTGCTCCTTTCGTCAAGCAAGTTCTTGTTGTCCTCGGTCAACCTGCTTTCAATTCGCTTCCAGAGCTCCTTCTCTGCTTTGCCGTTCGCGTTCTCATGTCTCAGACTGTCAGCCAGCGAACGAGCTTCGACAAGTTCCTCGGCAACCTGCTGAGTGCGAAGATCCTGTCTGGCAGCATTTTCAGAAAGACTCTGCTTTTGCTTCTGCAGCTCGCCGTTCTCGCTCTTGAGGGCGTTGTAGTTGGACTGCAACATTTCGTAGCGCTCGCTTGCAAGCGTCAAGTGTGATTGTGCACGGGCGATCTCAGCTTGGAGGTTGCCCTTTTCGCGAGCGAGAGCGTCCACCTGATCCTTGAGCAAGCGGCGGTCGGTCGTAGCTTCGGTGCGGAACTGGTCGAAGAAGGTCTGTTGCTCCTTCAGTAGCTTGTTGAGGTCCTCGACATCCTTCGACCTCGGTGTAGGCGGCTCCATTCCGCCGTTGCGTTGGGGTGTTGAAGGCATGACGCTTTGACCGAACATGGCTTGCATGTCGGCGTCAGGCTGTAAAGTGCCACGATGTTGCAACATACGGCGGAACATATCGCGCTCCTTCACATAGCTGCTGATTTGTGCAGCGGTGGCCTCGAGCTCGTCCTTGTAACGTCCGACCTGCTGTCTCAGTTCCTCAACTTCAGCTGCGTCGGCAGCAGACTGTCTAGCCTGCTCGCGAGCCTCCTCGCCTTCCATCTTCTCACCAAGTTCACGTGTTAAACGAAGAAGCTGTGCGTTTTGCGTCTGCAAGTCGGAGACATCACGGAAAATGACAAGGCGCTCAGAGATGAGACGTCCTGTGCTGCTAAGCTCATCGAGTTCATCGTCTTCCATTTCTCCACGAGCGGCGCGCTCAATCGCATATCGCTCGTGCGCAGACATCTCACCAAGACCCTGCTCCTTACTCTGCGCCTCGACAAGTAGAATCTTGATTTGAGTTGACAAATCAGTGAGCTGCTGACGAAGAATACCATGTTCGCGAGCAGCGGCAGTGGCCTCGCCTTGCCAGCGCTGCGCCTCCTTGACAGCAGCCTCACGGTGCTTGTCAGACTCTTCAAGATGTTGGCTGTATTCAAGCACCTCAGCGGCTAGGCGATCTTGCTCTTGACGCATCTCTCCCAATTCAGGTGCACGGGTCTCGAACTCTTGAATCAGCTCATCAAGAGCATCCTGGAGTTTGCTGCATCTGCGCTCTTCTGCAGTCAAAAGCTCCTTGGTCTCGACGTACTGGCTGTAAAGCTGCGTGTGGGAAAGGTTGCGGGCAATCTTTGAAGCCGAGCCGGGCATGGCAGGTGAGCCAAATCTGCCCGGCGTTGACGGTTCGAAGGCTCCATTGCGTGCTGGGGTGCCTGGCACGGAAGGACGCGGTTGCTGTTCGAGTCGCTCGACCTCCAACTCAAGATCTGCGATTCTCTGTTCTGCTTGCTCCTTGTCGGAGCGTTCAGTCTCAATCTCGGCTTGCAGTTTACCGATTTCGTCCGCAGCATCGTCCTTGATCTGGTCCACCTGCTCCTGAACCTCCTTCAGGCGGGCTTTGTGGGTGGATGCATTTTGCGCTTGAAGATCCGCAAGCCTCTTCGTGCTGTCGATCTGGGTGCGGAAGTCTTGCTCTTTCTTTGCAAAATCGTCCAGTAGTGTTGCGTTCCGAGCGAAAGCGTCGTCTGCCTTGGACTGCAATTCTTCCAGTCTCTGCCTCAGACTCGTCTCAGTCCGTTGGAGCGCCTCAACCGTGGCATTGCTTTCTTCAAGCTCACGCTGCAGTTCTGAGATTCGAGCGTTCCTCTCCTTCCTGAACTTCGCGTGTTCTTGACCTCTTGTCTGGAGTTCGTTGCTGTGCCATTCATTGTTGCGCTTCAGAAGGTCGATCTCTTGCTGCAACGATTGCTCCTTGAACTTCTGAGTTGATGCTGCGTTTTCCAGTGACTGGTTGCGTTCCTCCAGTTGTCCAACCTCCTTGCGCAAGGACAAAAGTTTGGTGTGCTGCTCAGAGAGCTCATCGGCGAGGCGGTCCTTCTCGGCCGACTTGCTCTCCACCAAGGCCAGCGCGTCGCGATTAGATGCCTCAAGGGTTTCAATCCTCTGTTTGAGGGTCGAAACCTCTGCTCCAGAAGTGGAAGATGAGCTCTTCAATTGGTCGAGCTCGGTGGACAGAGCTTCACGTGCGCCCTCCGCGTCATTCAGCTTTGTCCTGAGCTCCTCAATTTCTTTTGCGTGCTTGGTGGCGATGGCCTTCTGCGCCTTCACCTTGGTGTCGGAGGTGCGAACGGTGTTTTCGAGCTCCACGTCGACTCGGAGCTTTTCTGCCTTGACGTCGTCGTACTCGTGCGCCTTTGAAGACACAGAGGCCAAGAATTGGTTCACAAGCTCGGCGGTGGGAGCATCCAGAAGGGTTTGTATTTCGTCCTCGGGCAGTTCGAATGCGGTCGCCAGGTAAGGCACGTCGATGGCGGCCGGGCTGGCAGCTTTCGCGCGCGTCCTCATCGTTCAGGTGTGTGCTGTGTTGTTGTGTCGCTTACACCATTGCTGAAAGGAGGATCAGGTAACTCGCGTCCAGAGAGCGGGTGTGTCGAGGGTACGAAGAGAAATGAAGGAGTGAGCGAGTGCTTTGTCGGGTGGTGCGCAGTAGCTGCTGCTGCTTTGGGACGACGACGCCGAAGCGAATCGCCGGACGCGACTTCCAGAGAGAACAAACACGGGAAGCGGGAGCGGGAGCGGCGACGCGGGGAGATCGTCTGTGCGGGCTGCCAGGCTGAAGTTACGCTTTTGGCTTGTGATGAAAGGCAGGCAGCGCAGGCCAGCACTCACTACTTACGCCGGCGCATCGTCGTCGTCACTTCACCCTGCGACAGTTCACTCATCCCATCTCTTATCACACGTGTACACGCTCTCTCTCTTCACTATCACAGCACGCTATTGACTGAGCACCGACCCCTCCTTTGTGGCCTCAGGAAACCAACTTCCGTCTGCGACTGGAACGCCTCACTCCACCTCCAACCGCTACTCCTACCCAGAGCTCTTTGTTGAACCTTCTGGGCATTCACTTCCTCGACACCCCACCCCACCCTCGCCCATACATCGCCGCCTCCAAGTGAAACACCGCCACCATGTCTCTCGCCGCGAGCTTGGCCAAGTTCAAGAGTGAGATGTCCGAGTCGGCAGCTCGCAACGCCTCCTCTGCCCGCCCTGCTGGACCAATTCCAGCGCGCACTTCTACACCACAACCAGGCAACAAGCGTCCGCGCGACTCTCCCGCAACTACAGCACCCATGGCTCCGGCAGTCGAAAACAGGACTGGTACCAGTGCTGGCGCCGAGATCATGACCCACATGGTCTACGCTGTACAGCATCTCAAGGAAAAGTTCCCGGTCGCCATCACGCTTCCCGACATCCTCACCTACTTGTCGCTCCCAAGCGATCTTCAGAAGCATGCGCCACTCATCAGACGTGCTCTGGTAGGCCATGACCGCATCGCTCTCGTTCCTAAGCATGAGGCGCCCAATGGGAAGGAGAGCTTCCGCTACAACCCAATCCACCCAGTCACCAACGCCGAGGAGATGAAGTCGTACCTCGCCTCTCTGCCTACTGCTGCTGGAATCCCCGTGCGAGAGCTGAAGGACGGCTGGCCCACATGCGTGCCAGAGCTGGAAAGTCTTGCCGCAAAGCACGAAGTCCTGCTGCTGCGCCAGAAGAAGGACAATGCTCCCAAGACCGTCTACCCCGACTCGGCCACTTTCTACGTGCACATGGACGACGACTTCGTGGATTTTTGGAGCAAGTGTAAACTACCTGCATCCGAGGCCGAACTGAGGACGGAGCTCGAGAAGGCAAACCTCACACCTACCAGTCAAGTGAAGGAGATCAAGAAGGGCAACATTCACAAGAAGGAGAAGAAGAAGGTGAACCGTCGCGGTGGCAAGACAACGAACTTGCACATGATGGGTATCTTGAGGGACTACAAGAAGTGAGCGGAAAGGTACACCAGTCGTGGAAAGCTTGAGGATTGTGTGGATCGACGTGTGTTCGTATCTGCCCGTCAGAGATTGGCCTTGGTGGCGGGATTCATCTTTGGTTTAGCGAGGAGTTTTGGGGCATCTTTACGGACAAAAAAACTATCATGTCGGTTTCTACGAGGTCATGCCTTAGTAGAAGTTGATGGTCATGATTACTTTAGCATTTGGTCTGAATGGACTACCTTTAAAGGGGTTTCTGCATGCGTGTGTTCATAAACCAGAAAACAAGTTTGATTTCTTTTTTTGCTCGTACACTTTCACGAGCAACTGCGTTCAATATGGCTGTTGATCTCTACGGCCAGCCGTTTCGAAATCTCTGAACTAAAATAGGCGTCCCTCCCATCTTATTTGAACTCTTTCTACTTCTTCTGGCGGTCGGGGAAAGCATTGTACTTCTTCAAAACCCTCTCGAAACCGTCCATGCCGGCCTTGAGCGTCTCGAGCTGTAGCGATATTGTCAGTATAAAGTGTGCCGCAATGGCGAAAGGGAGGAAAATCATCGTTGGCGTCAGACGAGAAGTGGGGGGAAAACATACCTTGGGCCCGTAGCTCACGCGCACAAAGTGGTGGCAAGGGCTGTCGAATAGATCTCTACGCTTGCTGGGGTTCAAATCGAAGAAGATGCCCGGCACGACGATGACCTTCTCCTTCAAGCAGGCCTGGAAGAAGTTGAGCCCGTCGTTGATGCCCTCCGGAAGGGCGCCCAGGTTCAGCCAGATGTAGAATGTCGAGTCGGGCGTGTAGTCGAGCTCGAAGCCCATGTCGCTCAGGCGGCCGAGGACGTAGTCGCGCTTGTCGCGGAAGTGCGTTTGCAGGGCCTTCATCTCGTTGCGGACTTTGGTCGGCTCGAGCATGGGCACGGCGGCTTCTTGGAAGGGCACGTTGGTGCCGCCGTCGAGGTAGCTGCCGCAGGAGCCGATGGCTTTGATGAACTCTTT
>Ga0058698_10001556_pt1 | contig 10240 bp, 11 predicted proteins | sample AgamicAsSfe_FD_67288 | JGI IMG/M metagenome (GOLD analysis project Ga0058698, IMG submission 67288) | Agave microbial communities from Guanajuato, Mexico - As.Sf.e | ecosystem: Host-associated > Plants > Phyllosphere > Phylloplane/Leaf | place: Guanajuato, Mexico | collected 2012-05-30
TATCGCACACTCACAACTACCGCCGAAGTCCTTACCCCAATCATGCAGACACGCGCCCTGCTCGGCCCAGGAATTGATTGTCAAGTCGATGGGGCCGGTGGGCATGAGGGCCGTTGCGTCTTGCTCTTCCTCGTCGTCCGCCAGCGGTGGAGACGTGGTGTCAAAGCAACGCCGCACGTACTCCGCATCGATCGTGTTGACCTTCGCGCGAATTCGCTGCGCCAGGCACGCGAGGTCGGTGTACGAAGACGAGGCTGAGCGAAGGAGCTCTATTGGTGCTGAGAAAGGCGGCGCGCAGACGGCGGCGCCTAGATAGTCGGTCGGAAGGCGCGGGGAGAGGCGATGGCGCAGGTTGACTGCCATGCATATTGCTGATCTTTTTCCTTCCACTGCTATCCTATGAGTGTCGTGTTCTGCAGATGCTGAAGTGATGCACGACCAAGCTAACGCCATTAGGGCATCGTTTGTCGATATCCAGGCAGGGCCACTGGTCGGGTCGAGATGTGCGGTCACATCTGCTTTTAGCTGGGCCAGTGCGCGATCGGAGAAGTGGACCATAGCCGAGGCCAGAGGAGGAGGTGGAGGAGGGACTGCGTTCACCTGCTCTGCAGCCGCAACAACACTGTGCTCTTTTGATTCAGGTTTAGCGACCGGCTTGATCCTCTCATTCAGAGCAGCAAGATGATGCTCGTAGTCCGCGGCGGACACATTGCGCAATATGTCTCGGGAAACACACTCAGCCGATAGCGGAGGCGGCGTCTCATCTCTGCAGTAGGCTGACAAGATACGCAGGAACACGGCTATGCTTGTCAAGTCGAAGGCAAGGTGGTGGAAGTTGATGGTCAGGGCCAGACCGCCACGAAGTATCGCACCAGTCAAGCGAAGAACGGGGGCTTCGCCGTCTATTTGCAGTGAATATGGTGGTGCGAGGGAGAGCAAGCGAATAGCCTCGCTTAGGACCGGGGTCCGTTCGGCTGCCTTACGGAGACAGGCATCCTTGAGGTCTTGGTAGTCGACATTGTCGGCGAGGTTGTGAATCGTTAACATCTTCTGGACGGAATACTGCCCATGGAATATCACTGGAGGGCGGCCAGGCTGGTCGATGGCTAATTTGCCATTGAAGATGGGAATGAGGGTACACGTGGCTTGTAATGCTTGTCTGAGAGTGTCGATGCACTTGTCAGAAGTTTTCTTGAAGAATAGCGTCTCATGCGAGTATGAGTTTGGCATGGCGAAATCGAGCGGTGAAAGAGTGGTTCGTGGCATTTTGTGTCTCGGTGTATCAGCACTCGGCGACCGGGGACGTTGCCGGATGGCTTCACGAGATATATATGGTGTAGGGGATGGACTCAGTAGAGAGAAGGATGAGTCATTGCTAGATGGGAAGATCGAGAGTTGAGCAGGGAAACAGATACTGTCAAAGTCTCAGTCCAACCAGCATCATCGAGATAGTCTGACCTTCGTACGTTTTCCTACGCCTAGTGAGGATGACCAGGTGAATCAATGACCGATTGAGGCCAGCCGGGTTCTCATACTGTATTGACTTTCCATTTGTGGAAGTTGCCCCTGTAAGTTACAAAGCCAAAATCGACCTCCATGCTCGTACTACTGTACCCCGCCTTCATCACTCGAGTAGCCTTTTGATTATATTCTTGAAGGACCATGGACCGCAATGGCTCATTTATACGCCACAGCAATCCATGTGAACAGAAACCCTCAGCGGCATCAGCATGCTTGCTTACAGAAGATTGTATCCGTCGTGGCAGGCCGTATTGCTCTACATCTATCGCAAGTCAACCCGTCCGCCTGGAGATTACCGTAATCGGCCTGTTGTCACAGCATAAGATCGAAGCGTCAGAGTATGGGCATTATCAACGAAGCATGCCTGTACGGCAACCATAACAGCCATGACAGCATACCACGAGAAGCCCCGTACATATATGGGCGGCTGTGCAGACCACGTCACGCGTTACAACGAGCGAAGATCGTCCTGCCAACCTCTCTGCCACGAGAATTTGTTGATCCAGCCTCAGCGAAGGATCAGATGTTGGGGCGGACTCTGGAGCGAAGCATGCGAGAGATGTCGGCGAGTCGTAGTCCATCCCAATCCATCCCAATTCTGTCAATCAGGCATAGTAAGATGCCGAACGCTTTCCGAGTGATGAGACGTGATCCTGACACGCCATTTGCCGTTGCTGTGACTTGACAGATGAGGGCTGAGCGGTGTTGAGCGGACTGGAAAGGCCTTGGTCAGGCTGAATAGCTTCCGTGGCACGAAGTTTCATGGGTTGGACAGCATCTGTTGGCCCAAAAGATCTCAAGGCTGCTCGCAAGTTAGTCACGCGCAGAGAAATAATGTACAGGAAACTGACGCAGCGAGACTGGAATGACACGACTATTGATACAACGAGTAGAGGGATAATAAGGTTTGTGAGGATAGTGTTCTGAAAGATATATGCTAACAGCGCCTGCATATGGAAAACCACATAACGTTTGAGGACAACCCAAGGTACTGTAATCGAACGCCTTGTCCTGTTGTTCCCATCCTGGAGCCCGCAACCTGCATCCTATACCCAAATTACATTCAGCTTGTTCCTTTCCACCCCGTCAATGTCGATCTCTTCATCGATCGGTGTGAGAGGATCCTCAGTCTGTATGTAGAACTCTTGTTGTTGACGTGTTATAGCTTCAATGGGACCGTCGATTGCCACCTTAACCCCTACGCCACCCTCTCCTCTGTGCAAGCTCCTGCTCAGCTATCTCGGCCTGGCGTGCCATGTCCAACATAGTCCTTGCTGCCTCGATATCTTCACCGGTGCTGCCGTCATTGCGAGCAACCCTCTCCTGGATGACTCTGAGGTCAGCTTCGACTTGAGCGCGAGCAGCATCGGCAAGAGTGACATTTCCCCTTTGAGGACTGTCTTTATGAAGTGCGGCTGCGGCAGGTCGAGGGGTGGCGGAAGTAGCGGGAACCATCTGAGGCTGGCTTTGACGAGCAGAGCGTAGGTTGTAGCATCGGTCAAACGTGGATATGTGTCCTCGAGAGTGCTCGATGTGGTTGGTCGGTTCGAAGTTGCCAGGTTTACTGCAGCATTGGTTTCCGAGCGACTTGCTGGGTTGGCAGAGTTCGAGTTGGTAGATTGAGACATGATATTGTATGGTCGAGAAATGTTAAAGAGGAGAGACAGCATTGGGAGTCGATATATATACTAAGAAGGCTGCAGCATTGTGCAGATATAGTAAGTTTCTGCTATGAAAGAGAGACATTAGTATGAATTGTGTACAATGTTTTGCTTTGTGTGAGCTTCAAAGTTGTGAATACGTGTGGAATACAAAATCAAAACGTAACACTGAGGTATGAACAAAGGGACGAAGGCAGCAGTGGTGAAAGGATGACAATGAAATGACCTCCTTACTTTTGATGAGGCGGAGCGACGAAGACAAGCGCATCAAGAGGACGAGTGGCATATTTTGCAGCCTGCAGCTTCTGGTTGTCTTCAGCTCTTTCTGAAATGCTGCTGCCGTCTCCGCCAGCTCACTCGACTTACCATTGACGTTCTTCATGCCGGGCTCTTTTCCCGAAGTTCTGATCGAGTAATCAACCAAGGCTAGTCTCATCCTGTCTCGTCCTAGCAGTGTCAGCAGTTTCATGCAAGGAGATGCATTGGAATGGGAAGGGGAGAGGGGAGACAAACGTGACTTCATGGAGGACGCCTCCAACTCCAACTCTGACTTCAGCTATATATACACAAACATAGTCTGAGCCCTCTGACCACAGACCTCCACTCTTGCTGTGCCTGCTTTCTTCACTGCCTTCTCTCAGCAGTCACCCTGTCAGCCCACTCTGTCCTTCCCTCAGCGAGCTTCTGAATGCTTACCTGAGTCCCGTGTGCCGTATTTAGCAAGACAGCTGCACCGCCAACGTCTGCTCTGGTAGTCGCATTGGTTCTTGGTAGAATGGCTTGATGGCTTCCAGGAGGACCTCGTTACCTTCTTCTAAGTGCTTGATTACAGCTTGATCGAGGTCGACCTCGGTCGCATCTGGACCGAGAGCCCTTAGAATATCAATGATATGCGGTCGAGCTGTCGTGGCCGCTCTGGATCTGGTTTGGACACCAGTATTCGGGGCTGTGGATGTATCCGCGACTGAAGACTGAGCTGCCCAGCGGATAAATCTTCGTGCGTCATTAAGCTGGCGAATATCGGGTGTGTGTTGAGTAGTAGCGGAGTTGATCTTGTATTGTTGAGCCATGATAGTGTTCATTGAGATGGTGAACAAAGATGAGTCGCGTGGATGTGAGTTGAGTTGAGGAAAGGAAGAGCAGTAGCAGAACATACGTGCTTTTAAGACTAGGCGATGGTAACGATGCGCAGATTTCGCAATAGGAGCCATGAGACTGAACATTGCACAATGTCTTTAATGGGCTCTTTGTGGCAAAGCGTTGTTGCTCCTGCTACGGCAAACAGAGACGTGGACCCGCGGATCTATCGCGACATCCTGTGTACTATGTGTCAGCAGGGTCACGAAGGGAAAGATTGGGACGGGAAGTGGAGGGCGAGAACAAACATTGGTTTCCAAACACACGCCGAACCCCAGCTCCCTGTCAGCTATGTATACAAGCTATCGATCATTCTTCTTGCTTCGGCTTTGTGAGATGCATCTTCCTGGTCTCTTCAAGATCTGCCGGCGGCCGTGGCCTCGTCGCGCAATTGCTCCATTCCGAGGTCAAACTTGGCCTTTCCCGCCTCCTTGCCAAATTGCAACTCTAACAAAGCGGAGATCGCATCGAGCTCTCCCTTGGTCGTGCCTAGCTTTCGAGCCTCGGCATCCTGGTAGTATGGCACAACGATGTCTAGATAGACATAGCCACCGGCAGCCAAAACAGTATCTTCACATGCGTGAATGTCGTTAGTGGTGAAATCTGTCGGGAGGTGGCTCAAGAGTTTCAGGAGCGACCATTGGGGGAAAGCATCAGCTTGGGGGAGTGGAGTGTCGATATTGTGTATGGTGGACTGGCTGGAGGCACTGGCAGTGATACGGGTCGAACGACGACGAGCTGAGGTGCTGATGCCCTGAGAGGCGTTTGCAATATGAGCAGGAGACGGGTTCAGGATATGACCTACAGATAAGCTACTTTGAGCCTCGGCGGACATGGCAGGCTCAGCAAAACGCCGACGAGCAACGTGACGGCAGCCGATGGGAAGCTTCGCGATCAACGACTTTGGCTTGCCTCCGTAAATTGCGGTAGATGGGTTCGACATCGTGCTCGGTGGTTTCATTGATACTGATACTCGTTTGTGATGAATTTGTGGAGGACGAAGAGGAAGAAGAACGCATATGAGCAGTCGCTGTCTGATATAGCGGGAAGTATTGCATTGTGCAGAATGGGAAGCCTCCGTGAACGTGCAAGATGAAAGTGAATGTGCACAATGTCTTTGTGCAACGTCTTGAACCGCGAGCAAAGACGTCGAACCGCATCTGCATGTTTTGATAGCAAGACAGCATACACGTTGACGTTGATAGCAACGGTCTTCTTTGCAGAAAGCACAGCAGTACTCAAGGCTGGAAGCCCGGCGAACTGACTGTGCGTGCCCTGGCATTCGTTAGCAGTGAAGATAGAGCGACGTAAGGAGGGAGTATGACTCACAGAGAAGTTGCCAGCAGCGTTCGTCTGAGAAGACTTGTTAGAGTTAGATATATTGCGAAGAAGTCTTGTTGGAAGGTAAGTTGGAGATTGCTGGTATTGGGATGTGGCTGATTTTGAGGTGTGTCGAGAGGGGAGGAGGAGGTTCGGAAGGAATCTTGCCAGCTATATACGCTGGACGATGTTTTGTTGTGCAGATGCCGGGAGGTTTGATGAATGTGAAACACGAGACCAACTGTACAATGTCTTTGTGCACTTCTCGGTCTCACCCGGGTTGCGAACAAAGACCTCGAATCACGCAAACCTCTCGCACGGTGACATTTCGATGGTTCAGTGTTGTCCTGAAATGTGTCAGCGATATCACGACGGAAAAGACAGGTTAGGGCGAAAGGAAACTGGAATAGACGTGATTTTGTGTAGAGGACGCCGCAATGTCAACGATAGTAATGTGTGTAAAAACTCCACCCGACTCCTCGACCCCGTCTTTGGCTTACCTTCCCTAGTTCCCAGTTGCTTCATCCTCCTCGATGATCCTGCGAGCCCTGGCCTGCTAGAGCTCTCTGATACCGCGACTCATCTCCTCGTCTACAACCTGGTCATCACGTGTGAAGCTCAGCAAGGTCGCAGCTGCTGCCAAGTCCTCGTAAGTGGTGCCGCAACGTGGCATCTCAGCTGCGTAGATGAATGGTAGAGCATCGTCGGGATCGATGGCATAACCAGCCGCGTGAATCTGATACCAGCATGTATGGATCATCTATATCGTGGCATTGGGCCGAAGCCGAGTCATGGCATTGACGACGACTTGGCGAGGAGCAATACCGAGTCTTGCCTGGAAGCGACCTTTGGATGCGGGGAATAAGCTGATTGGTGAGACGCGCCTGATGACTGTTAGTAGTTGAACAAGTATGAAGGTATGATCGGGCGTTACTTACATATTCACGCTGTCCAGCAGCATTGCGGTAAGGTGCGGATAGCTTGTCCATGCTAGCCTTTTTGATGCTATTCGAGTTGTTCGGTTGAGACGTGGCGATTGGCCTTGGGATTTTGCGTGGTATTGATTTGTGAAAAGGTATGTTGAGAAGAGGTAGGGTTCGCAGAGTTCATTCCAGCTTTATACACTGGGGGACCATGCATTGTGCAGACGCCATGAGCCTGTATCGTGAACGATCAGCCGTGAGGCGTATAAGTGCACAATGTCTTAGTACCAAAAGTCCAAAAGCGACACACTCACTGTCTCGAGAAGAAGGCGTAGCCTCAGGCGTGTGAAGGCTTGACTAAGGGAAATGAAAAAGCTCGTAGAAGAGAAAGATTCCGAGGGGAGGCCACCAGTCTGGTTTGTCGCACTCGCATTGGCGGCCTGGAGATACACAGGCGACGCAATGCGAACGTGTCCTAGAGCATGTCTTTCATCTCCACAATGGTCGGATGCACAAAGAGAATCAGAAGGAGCAAGCGCAGCCATTGTGTGCCTCCGACCCTCCATGAGCCGCCAAAAGCTCAGCATATCAGATAGGCACACAAGCGACATAGCTTGAACAGCACCAAGACTGCGAAGGCTTCAACGGTGCTGCCCAGCACTATGCGTACATCAATCAATGTGACTTAGATCAACCGTCACAAATGAGCCTCACCTACTCCATCCCCACCAACAGAGCTTCGCCTGTAGATACTTGAGGGCTGCATTGGCCTGGCGATGCTCAGTGCTACAAGGGCTGTCGGAGGCGAGCGCGATTATTTTGAGCATCGCATCCACGATAAGACCCTCGAAATGGGCGTAGCTGAACGCTTCGAGGCAGCAGACATGACGATGCTCAGTACTGCCAGGCGACCTAGAGGCGAGGACGGATAATTTGAGAATCGCATCTTCGACCGGACTTTCGGGGTGGGCGTAGCGGAATGCTACGCATCAGCGGGCAAGCTGTACGTGGTTGTCGTACTTGAGATTGTGAGCCACTCTTCATTCAATGCTTGATATTATCAGGCGATTTGGAAGCCAGTTCCGAAGCTCTGAACATCGCTTGCTCGATCAAATCCTCGAACCAGGTGTATTGGTATGCCCAGAGGCTTTTCGGTGAATTGCTTCTCTTCGTCGTATTTGTGTCTGTACGCTGCTCGATGAAGTGTCTAGGAAGCCTCTGGTTGAAAATACTCAAGGCAAATTGGGAGCTGGATAATAGTGCTCGAACCATGTGTTATATCGTGCTCTTGTGTGGACTACCATGAGTTGCCCAGTCACGTACGTGGCAACGAGTGCTCGCACGAGTCCAACCGGCGTAGGCAATGTGAGCCCTTCGGAACTGTGACAGTCAGCGACGCTTTCTGGAAGGGATTCGATTGAAACATACAGGTTTTCGCAGTCTTTCTTAAGGCGAGCACGTTCGGCACAAGAGCGGGAGCGGGAGCGGGAAGAATGGGCGATGAGGAGTAGCATCATGATGGCATTGAACCACATCGATCTGGGCAGCAAACCGGAATGCCACTTCGTTGTCACCATGCCTGACCTGCTGGCTTGCTGTAGTCAACTTATTCTCCTCCTCCTCTTCCCTGCCTCGCTTCTTACTCTCCTAGCCGCCAAGTCAGGCAGGAGTGCCCCCCCTTTCCTTGCTGTCCTGCAGCACGTTCCAAGCCGTCACAAAAGGTATACCTGGGCGCGCAATTGCAGTGTCAGACAGACCTTCACTGCTGTGAGGAGGAGCACCTACCTTCTCACGTCCAGGCTGGAAGTACTGGATCCGCCAGTGCAGATCACTGCCAAGGGCTCTCACGAGTAAGGGCGGACTATACTCGGGCCCACCTGCAGACCCTGGTGTCTCTACTGATTCAGCAGCAATCTTGAAAGCCCAGGCGATGACTCGTCTGCTGTATTACTTGTTCATATATCCATGTTGAGTCAGTGATGACCCTGACAAATGATTTCCCAAGCTAGATGTACCAGCCGACGTGTCAGAAGATGGCGACATGACGGGTCCCGCGAACTCAACTCCTGCTGCATGATCTGTGAAAGCTCCTCCATTTGTCGTACCGGGTCAATGGCAAGACAGCACTTCAGCTGAGTTTTGCATCAGGCCCAGAAGGTCATGTCCTGTGGCGAAGATGTCATGTTTCTGCCATTCCGTGCCAGGGCCTTCTTCGATAAATTTACCTTCGTTACAGACGACTGACGTGTAAGGTGGACGCGGCAGATTTGCAGCTCCACCCCATCTCAGCGCCTCATCTGCCCCTCTCGACGGCAAGACCTTTAACAAGTGACGGAAAAGTAATCAAACAACGAAAGAGAAAAGGGCAGAGGAAAAAGAAAAGAGTAGCTCCTCAACACAGATATTGTTGGTGAATGTTTGTCGAAGAAAGGAGAATGAAATCACGAAGGACGCTAATCAGAAGGTTCCCTGCTCAGCGGAAGCGAATTGGAGCGAAATATATTATTGCTCGCCGAAAATGATTGGGCCACTAGATTTGTTTGCCCCTGGCAGCGTTTGCAATTAGCTGGCGACACGTTCACGAAGGCGGACCACGCGCGTCATCTCTGCTCAGCAGGAGGAAGCGGTGGGAACTGCGAGTATAGACCTGTCTGGCGAGGAGACTGAAGAGCTCATTGATCATGATCTGTCTATTATGAACCGTGACATGGGTAGGATTGCAGACAGACATGCGTTGCGAGCTTCCCTACTACATGACAAGCAGGGTCCTGGCGCGAGCTTTGTAACGGAGAAAGATTTGCTTGGAGGAGGCAGTCCGAGACTCATGACCACGGACATCAGACTGAAGACTGCTTACTTGCTATTCCTTGTCTTTCTCGTTCCCATTTCTCGTTCCCATCCTGTCGAGCGGTGAAGTCGATATCACGTGATATTCAAGAGAAGCTCACACACTGCTCGTTTTGGTCATGCTGTATCTGCACCGCCACGCGTCCCTCGGTTTGCTTCTACCGCAATCCATCGCCATCGTCCAGAATCTCGCCTCTTCTTGCGGACGAATACATTGCCGCCAAGTCTGCAGTGCTCTTGCGTGACTATTGGTCCGAAGTGCCTGGAATGCTGACGACGCTTCCAGTCGTGCCTAGTTGTGACTGCGTGACTGCTGCGTAGTCATTGTGCTGCCTGAATCGATGACTCTTCACACTGTGTATATAGTCTCCTTTGTCCTGCTACCTTTTCTCCCCTTCTTGTCATCTCATCATCAAGCCTTCACTCCACAACAACACAACACCATTCCACAATATGGCCAATCTCAACAACTTCTGGGACTTTGTCTCTGAAATGAACCAAAATAATAACAGCAACGACAATACCACCTCCGACCGCCGCGCCGACCGTCGCGCAGCGCGTCGTGAATACCGCGAAGCAGCCAGAGACTGGGAAGACAGTCCCTTCGCATACATGCTCGGCGGCAATCACAATGGTCGTCGCGGTCCTCCAGGACCTTACAGCGGTTTCCCTTTCACATCATCGGCGCCACCATTCGATAACCCTCAACCACCTCGTCCACACTCTCCGCTTCCACCACCTCCTCCAATTGAGCAGCCTGCGCCTCCAACCGACGGACATCTGCCACCTCATCCCCCTCACCCGGCTCACCCAGCCCATCCACCTCACCCT
>Ga0058698_10001557_pt1 | contig 10237 bp, 9 predicted proteins | sample AgamicAsSfe_FD_67288 | JGI IMG/M metagenome (GOLD analysis project Ga0058698, IMG submission 67288) | Agave microbial communities from Guanajuato, Mexico - As.Sf.e | ecosystem: Host-associated > Plants > Phyllosphere > Phylloplane/Leaf | place: Guanajuato, Mexico | collected 2012-05-30
GTATTCTGAACTTGCTCTCTTCAGGTTTGATAGTCGAGAAGAGGGGAAACTCGGTCTGGTAGCGCTTGCTATCTGTAGTGGGCAAATCGAGTTTGACATGTTGTGGTTGGAAGTCGATGACGGCGGTTGCTTTGTCGATTTTCTTGAGGTAGAGGGAGGCGACGACTGAGGTCGCGGTTTGGTAGTAGTCGTGTCTGTGTGTGCATAGTTAGTAGCTGGTTTTTGGAGGCGAATGTCAGGAAGAGGGAAGGGCATAGGGAACGTACCGAACCGTCTCCAGCTTCTCCTCGCCCTCCTTCTTCTTTCCACTGCCGACGAAGAGATGTCTGTCTTTTGTCTTGCACCCCTCGATCTTCATAAACTGGTCAAACTCCATGACCCTCCTCTTACAGCAACTCCACCCCTTGCTGCCCTCGTGGAAGATGGGCACGCCAGGGTGATGCACACAGCTCTCTCCTTCCCGGTTGCCTCCTTTGTGCACGGCGCCGCATCCTTTCCGCCTGCACGTCATGCCCTCCTTGATCTCCAGGCTCGGGTCGTCGTCTTCGGACTCTGGCGGCGGTGCGGGCGAAGCCGATGGCTTGGGCGTAGCTTGTGCGGTAGGTAGTCTCGGTGCAGGCGCAGGCAGCGATTCCTCTAGCGATCCGAGGTTGACTTGGGTGCCATTGGGTACGTCTGGGGCCTGGACGGGTTCTGGCTTGGGGGTGTCGTCGACGTCAGAGTGCTTTCCCTTTGTGCAGGGCTCGATTGCGAGGAACTCGTCAAAGGTCAGGACGCGAGGCTTGCAGCATTCCCAGCCTGCATCGTCATGTCAACATGTTCCTGTCTTACTCGGCGTGTCCTGGGCTGTGCTGACCTACCTTTCTGCCCCTCATGGAATTTCGGTGGGCCGGGATGGTAAACACACTCCTCGTTGTCGTCGTCGTACGTCTTGCCGCAGCCCTTGTGAACACACTTCTTCGCCATGGTATCGGTTTGTGCAGAGACGCGCCTAACGAGGGGTGAGTGTTGCGATGCCCCAGATTTTGTTCCGCTGTTTCGGAATATTCTGGAAATCAGCCAGAGCGGTCACCGATGTCATTGGGGTCCAAGCGCGAGCTTAATCCTGGGCCTTGAGCTTTGCATCTTTGGCGTCACGTCGCGTCCACTTGGTCTTGCCCGTCTGTCTTGTACGCCCAGAGCAGTCGTTACCGCGTGTGTGGTTGTCAACCAGTCGCCAACATGTTCCGCGCCACTTCCCGTCTGCTCGCTTGCCGCATCACCTTCTTCACCCGAACCCCATGCGGCCTGTGCGACACGGCAAAAGCCGTCGTCCAGAATGTCAGGGCGAAAAGACCCTTCGAGTACGAGGAGATAAATGTCATGGACTCCGGCCACGAAAAGTGGAAAAGCCTGTACGAGTTTGACACTCCGGTGGTAAGGAGACCCGGACACCAACGATATGATATTGCCATGCGCAGAGTACCTGAGTGTTCAACTAGATCCACATCGACAAGGCCGAAGCTAAGGAGACGAGCACATCTTCACTGAAGCTTATGCATCGTTTCAAGGAAGACGAAGTAACCAAGGTCATGGATCAAGCAGAGCGATCATGAGGACGACATCGCGTACAAACAACTCTTTTAATACACCTAGCCCCACCATGACTTTTCGCGCCCCGCAACTCCAGATCGTCTCCGACATTCACCTAGAAAATCCCGTCACCAATCCGCAGTACTTACACACCAAGCTCAACGTCACCGGCACTGTATTGTTCCTACTTGGGGACATTGGCCTAGTCAAGCACCATGGTCTCTTCGTGTTCCTGCGTAATCTCCTCGACGTGAACCGCAGCTGTCGCATCTTCTACGTCCTAGGCAACCACGAAGCTTACCAGACGACCCTCGAAGATGCCATCGAGAAGATGCGAGAATTCGAGGACATGGCAAGACAAGAATACGCTGGTCGCTTCAGCTTCCTCTTCCGCGACCGGTGTGATCTCAATGAGCAAGTGACAGTACTGGGCTGCACACTCTGGAGTAGCATTCAGCCCGATCAAGCTGCAGAAGTTCGTTCTAGAATGAAAGACTACAACCAAGAACGCGGCATACAAGACTGGACGCCTGAAAGAAGTTGCACAGAACATATCCGCGATGTAGAGTGGCTGAACGAGCAAGTTAGCCACATCCAAGCGACTGAACAGCATAGGAGCATAATCGTTGCGACACACCACTGTCCTACAACTGATCCTCGCGCGACTGACCCAAAGCACGCTTCTAGCTCCATGAGTTCTGGTTTCTGCTCCGATTTGTCAATGGAACTATGTTGGACGAGCCCGGCGGTCAAGGTGTGGGCTTTTGGACATACGCATTATAGTTGTGCGTTCAGGGACCATGTCACGGATAAATTGGTTGTGTCGAACCAGAAAGATAATGGTGGTATTGTGGGGAGGGGCGAGGGTGCAAAGAGGATGAGGACGGTGGCAGTAGAGCAAACGGGGGATAGGTGGCAGGTTGTGGAGTACGTGCAGGCACTAGGGAAGCCAAGATGGGAAATGCATGAAGTAACAGAGTGATGCATGATGACGATGACTTCATAAATTGAAGGAACGTAGAGAAGGCCTATTAGATTGTTACGACAAATCACTGGAGCACTTGCTTCGTGAAGCAATGAAGCGAGTCAAATCTGATTTCAAAAACGCGTATTCAACGTGGCAGGTATAAGAAAGCTTTCAAAAAGTAAAACTCAGTTTACAGGGTATCTATACGGAAATCTCCATCACCCCAGAACGCCCTTCATTTCATCCCATTTCTACCACTATCCCCTTACTTCCTGAACAAATTCGTCGCACTCCCCATCAGCGGATTAGGCTGAAACTCCATGTCATTCCCACCCACAAACAGCGGCACAGTATCATCATCGACCCTACTCTTCGGCTTCAGCTCCTCCCCCCTCGCAATCTCAATCGTACTAATCACCGGCAGCGCCAACAGCAACAATGGCAGCAGTTGACCAAAACTCCAGTTGCCTTCTGACGGACCAACCAAATGCACAGATTTCGGCGGTGTACCAAAAGCCTGAGATTCCAAGACTACGCGAATCGTAGCGCCGACGCCCATGGCCAGACAGGCAAAGAGGCCGATGACTTGGACAGTCTTCAGCCACTTTGGGTTTGAGCGGTTGTGCAAGTACCAAGTTGCGAAGCCAAAAGTGAGGACTTGGCCGGCGATTACGGCAATGGTGCCTGCGATTGAGAGGGCGGCGTTGGAGCTCGTGCCTTTGCTTTCCACTTGCCATACACAGGCAATCGGCAGCCTGGGCTCCATGTTCTTCATTACAGTTTGCAGGATGAAGATGCCAGATAATATCCCCAGGAACATGTTGATGAGCATCAGGAGCTGCCTGATCCATCGGAGCACCCAGTCTCTCTTGAAGTCGTTTACCAGAGCGAGTAGAGTGGCGAGGTTCGTGGCGGTGGATAGCAGCGAGAGGAGCCAGATGATGAAGAAGTGGTATGGCACCATGGTTTTCATCTTTGCGAGGCCGACGGATTGGATGCCGATTCCGGTTAGGATTTGCTGGTCGGAGAAGGATTGGAGGAGTTTGCGGGATATGGGCGCGGAAGTGGATTTGCGGAGGCCGAGGAGGATTATGGCGGCTGAGAGGAGGATGGAGAGCATGTTTGTTATTATAAAGGATAGAAGCGTCTGTGAGGTTTGGGGTCAGTAGGAGGACCTTTGTAGGTTGCGCGCATGGGTTCAAAGTCGAGACGTACGCCTGCGCCTGCTACTCCAGCATCTGTGTTTGTCGTCTCGGGGACGGTAGAGCAATTGAACGTCATGGTTCCTGTTCTTGCCTCTTACTTCTCTTCGGTATCGTGTCTACAAAGAGCGTGGTCGCGTCAGGCCAGCATGCGCGGAATCGTCGGAATTGTGCTATAGTGTCGCAGACTGAAATCGCAGAATCGCAGATACGCGCGCAAACAGACGGACGTTAAAGAAAGAGTGGCGCTAGACAGCTACAAGTAGAATTGTGAAAGTGAATGTCAAGGTAGAATCAAGACGGCTTGCACAGCCTCAAGCCGATGTCATCATCAACCGCCAGGGTCTCGCATCCCTCGCATCTAATTTAAGGCATGTTGGCGAGCGCTCAACGGCATTCGCAGCCCAGGGGTAAAGATCGACGCGTGAAACAAGGCGGCAATGCTGGCCAATGGACGATCTTTGCCCGTTGACATCTGTGGCGCAGCGCTTAATCTGCGACAGATGCTGGGCCAGTTAGAGATGCGGGGTAGGCAATCTTCATGGATAGACGATGATGTTGTGTTATGCGTAGAAGGGGATTTGGAGCGGTGGTGAAGGAGAAGTGGGGTACTTGAGGTGAGGGCGCTTGCGCAGGGGAATGGGCGGGCGTGCAGGAAGGGTCCTCGACGGCTTGTCTCTTAGCGCGCAGCCGGATGGTAGCGGCCGGGCTTAAGGGCAATCTTCATTTGTTGTCAGTCCATCACTTCACCTACAACAGTCCGTCAAGTCTCATAGTACAGCAGTCCAAAATCTCTATTTGCCACAAGTACGAGCAAGTAATTCTCTCAAAGGTCTAGCTGTACCTGTAGTACCACCTTATGCTTCTCCCATCTCATTGTCTGAGGGTATGGGAGCTGGCTTGTTCGTCGGTGCATAGGCGCTCTTCTCCCTAATCTTCGCACCTTGTAAGTAAAACCAAACCGGCACAGGAACCATTGCAGCAGCAACACATCCAAGCAACGTAGCAGCCCATTCAATACCCATGCCCTCGAACATCTGTCGCGCGAAGAGAGGGAACGCAGCTCCACAAAGACTACGAAGGAACGTGTTTGCAGCAATCGCCGAGGCGGCAAACTAGACCGTGCATTAGCATGCGCAAGGATGTGTGAAGGACGGTCTTTTCTTACCATGAGGTAGGCGTCGATGAGGTAGTTGAACGCCTGCAGGAAAATACTCATGATGCCAAACCCGATCAATAGCCCAGAAAGCGTAGGCACAATCCAATGGATATCCGCCTTATAACCTGTCCATCCGAACCAGAATATTCCTCCCGCGAAACAAACTCCGCCAGCAATAACCTCTGGTAACCGCCATTCTGGAATGGGAACGTTATTATTTGCAGCGAGTTTCTTCTGGTACCCCGGTTGTCGAACAAAGACAAGAGTGCCAGCCAACAGCTCTCCTATAATCGCGCCGAAGAATGGCAGACCACCTACACCGGGGTTCATCCTGTGGACGCCCTGGAAGACTAATGGATATGCTGTGAGAAAGAGATATAGCAGTCCGTAAATGAATGCCATGTATACACTCAGCAGCAGCACGATGCGCTCCGTGACCAGCATCCTGAGGGGTCTAGAAAAGTTCTTTTCAAGCAGCTCGCGGAAGTCGATTTCTATCTCTTCCTGCTTGGCGTGGATACCCCAGTTTTTGGTGCGTCGGCGAAGTTCTTCGGCTTTGGCGACGAGGATCATGGGTGGGTACGATTCGGATAAGAAGAGGAGGTTGAGGGTGAAGGCTGCGAAGCCCATGAAGGAGCTGGACTGTATATCAGCAGATGTATGGTGTATAGTTTGTAGGGACAGCAGAAGTGCTTACACGAGGTATTGAGTCCACCGCCAACCGAGATCAGGGTCCATGACTATGAAGCCACCGATAAAAGGCGCAAGGAAGGGACCACTAAAGACCATGACACTAAACACAGTAATCGCCATCCCTCTTGTCCTGTTTCCAAACATGTCGGAAAACACTGCAGCAACACACTAAACCTCATGTCAGTGCCTACGCTCAATCGTAAGGGGAAGCCAAATGCTACTCACAGTAATCGGACAAGCCCCAAAGAACCCTGAGAAGAACCGACAAATCAACACAGTCTGCAAATCTTTGCCCGTCGCACACGCAATCTCAAACACAGAAAACCCAAAGCTCGCTATAACAAGCGGCAGCCTCCTCCCTTTCAACTCTGAAAACGGCGCCCATAGGATCGGTCCCGTCGCGAACCCCAACACATACAACGACGTCCCCAGCGTCGCAACCACAGATCCCACAGCGAACTTTTCCGAGATTTGCCTCGTCGCTGTACTGAATATCGAGCTGGCAAATGCAGCCGTCATGGTCGTGAAGCCCAACATGGCAGCTGTAAAGATCTTCTTCCTAACAGCCCAATTCTGGGCGTGCAAGGGGTCGTCGGGTCCATCGAATTCTACGACGTAGTCTTCTTGTGAGCCTAAGGGGGGTGGGTAGGGTTTTCCGGCTCCGAAGGCGGGTAAAGGGCGGGAGCGAGAGGATCTGCTGCGGAAGATGGAACCCACGGTGTGGGAGTGTTGGCTTCGTTGTGTGTGGATGCGACTCAAGGTTGACGTGTGGTGGTGGAGGTTATCGGTATCGGAGGGCTGCTCGGGAGGTGGTCTGGGTTTCGCGTCTGAGGTATCCGGTGTTGTATTCGAGCCGGTTGCTGTACTTGACGAGGTACCAGTACGTGTAATATTACCCTCTTTTTCTTCGTCTAGCTCTGGTATAGGCGTATGTGTTTGTAGAAAGCGGTGTTGGCTAGCATATTGTTCACCCTTCTCCACATAATGGTCTTGATCATCCATGGTAATGGTAACTTTGAGTCTGATGCGATAGGATATGTCTCGAGCATTTGAGGCGTATATTATACATTATGCTTGCTTCATATGCTCAAGCATATGGATCACAGAGGCATGAAAGTCCGACCCTCCGCACCGTTATCCCACTGAAGCCGGTGTTCGCCTTCAACGGATCGGATACTTTATAATACACCGAACAGCCGGTGAAGTATACTCGCGAGAAGGAAAGCGCGAGTTTTGCTTAAGACATCGAAAGTGACTTCTGTATTGTATACTGTTCATAACAGTTTTCTTCCGTGTACACCACAACTCTGAGATACTGGCAATGTTATGTGTGGCATTCAAGCTGTCTCCAATGTTTGATGTTGTTCGGTGTCCAGTGTCCAGCCGTCGGGCGTTTTGGGATGCCGAAGGAGCGAAGCCGCGTCGACCATAAGTAGCCACCAACTTCTTTCGGCAATAAACTGCCACGTTCGGCCCTGTCTTTCGTACAACATAGCGATGACGCCAGAATCGAAGACATATACGCTAGTGATGACAGGCAGAAGGGCTGCATGTGCCGAGGCTTGTTTGCAACGCCTGCACGACGCGGTGAGTCGGGATTTACGCTGTCGACTAGAGCAGCATTGTCATCTTCATGTCGTAGTGATAGCTGAACGATATTCCCGGCTACTCTTTTAATTTCCTGTTGAGTATACGATGTAGAAAATCAGCGTCTATGTTCTTCGCTGTACAGAGGGTGCTCACGTCGCTGCGGTCGTTGGTGGAGGCCGAGTTCACTCTGGCTAAGCGACAATGGATAACTCACGGTTACATAAGATGCATTTACCCCGCAGGCGTCAGCATCTCCAAACCTCAAGACTGATATCCTTCAAGAGTATCGGATGCGAAACCAGAAGTTCTAGGTTCGGAATGATGCCTTAGCCTTCTTCTATCTGCTTACTTGGTTTTAGTTCCAGCCTGTCACTCCCAGTGTGATGCGCATCAATCCATGGACGTCTGCACGTTGTCTATCAACATCGAATCCTGATAGGTCTCCAGCTGCTTAAGATGACGGAAGCCGCGTCCGAATGGCTTGCCCTGGATGTGAAGGATATCGATGAGAAGAAGCTACTGCCAGGTGTTATTGGGAAAGATGGCATGCAACCGCATCTTCCTACACAAATCGTGAGGATACCCTTCGAGAATCCTGATCAGGTCGCCGTGGTCTCGTGGCGCTGGGACGGAGACCTACAAACCAAAGGATCCCGGAACATTGCAAGTGTCATAAACGTTGCAAAGCAGCGAGGCATTCGATACATGTTCATTGATATAATCTCTATTGACCAAAATTTGCCTGCCAAGGATCTTATCAAGCAAGTTGCAGCATTCTCAGCACTTTACACGAACATAACAGTCCTTGTTGCCTACGATACGGAAGGGAAACACGTCTTTGACTTGACATATACCATTTTTCGCCCGTGGATCACAAATGAGATGCGCCTCTTCCGACAAAATCCCGGACGAATCATCTACGCAGGGCATAGTAAACAGGGCTCGCATCACCTGCACTTCAACCACGAAACCAAGCTTCCAAACATTAGCAACAAGGATTCAACGAAAGGAGTTTCTAACTTTGTATCTATGCTCGATACTGTCTGGCGCGCCAGTTTCGTTATTTCGATCGTTGGTGTCCTCTCTGGAGATATTGGAATATCTTTCATCTCCGACTTCAAATACATCATACCAGCTTATTCACACATCATTTCTGTTGCACACAATCATTTGGATCGGAATGACTTCCTCTTAACGATCGCAATCTTGTGCTGTAATGTGAAGGCAACATACCCGCTTGTTATGTGCCGAGCTTTCGACAAAGGTATCCAAACCCTACGCTACTCTCGCTATATTATCACTGAGGCGCGGGATGAGCCGAACGAATCCTGGGCATACTATGAGATTACACTAGACGGGACACTAGTTGCGCAGTGGCGGCATAAACGCCCTCATACGACATATAGCAGCTATGGTTACTTTATCACAATGCGGGGCCACGAGCGCACTATCTTCGCATCATTAGGTCTCGCAGACTCGGACTACGATGAATTTGTAGCAACAGAAGAAGCAAGGCTCGCTTGTCTACTGGTGGATAATCGAGAAGAGATACCAGTGCCCACTGTAGAGACAGTTGAGGTTGATCTCTTATCCGAATAAATGCCCGTCATTATTTTATGTAGCATAACCCTGTATCGTATAAATTCAGGCTTCGTACTTGCCCACTGAAGAACGAGGAATCATTTCATCACTCCGCAGCAATCAAGTATTCCTATCCTGACAACATATCGTTCTCACGACTTGTGTTAGATCCGCTAAACTGTGTCCCTACAGTCGCACTGAGATCCGCTTCGTGGTTTCCGACGGGTGGATCAAAGACATCCCAGTGATCCCTGATGATACCAGTACCTTGCTTTGAGGCTCAAGTTTGCTCCTCTAAAGAGGGGTCATGTCGCCTGATACAGTGCAATCTCTACTTTTGTGTGGATTGCGTAAAGGCTGAATGTCAACCCGACTTTTATATGGCCACATCCAGAGCTTGCGATCGAGCGTAGCGATAGCATCAATGAGAACATGGCTCGTGTGAAGCCGTGCCTAACACTCAGATACGTCACGGAGGCAGACTTCAGGAATGTTCAACACGAGATGAAACTCGAGCTTAGCGATAGCCCATAGAAGCACGCAGTGTAGTCAAGCTCGACGTAGTCGGTCACCAGCCACCACATCAATATCCCTGTTACGCGATTGATCAAGTCACAAGTGCATAAGTGGCAAAATGTGTTGTTGATCCCACAGTGGGAAGTTGGTATCTCTACCATGTCGTGATTTTGGTATTCGTCTAGCAACTGCTCATAAAGACGTTATAACCGTCCGTCATGATCATGCATAGTCTTCGTCAAAAGGTCATAACATCACGCGCGCCAACAGCAAGTTGTCTACAACTTCTGCATAGCGACAACGTCGGTGGACTGGACGTGGTCCTCGAACTCTTCGATCTGTTGCTGGAGCTCGTCCAGCGAGACCTTGTCGTCCTCGACGACCAAGTTGATCTGGAGCTTCTTGATACCGAAACCGACAGCGACCAACTTGGAGGCACCCCAGACGAGACCGTCCTTCTCGATGGAGAGAACGTTCGCCTTGAGCTCGTCCATGTTTGTCTCGTCATCTGGAAGCTGTTAGTACACAGGTATGATAAAGCAGAGCCAAAAAACATACCCCATGGCTTGACGTCAAGGGTGACGATGGACTTGGCAGCAGGCTTGACCTTGCCGGCCTTCTTCTTGTTGTACTCAGCAAGGCGCTCTTCCTTGATGCGGGCAGCCTCAGCGTCCTCCTCCTCGTCGTCGGAGCCGAACAGGTCGACCTCGTCGTCGTCGTCCTCAGCCTCCTTCTCAGGGGCCTTGGCGGGGTTGAGGGTGAGCTCGGAGGACTCGGGGCCGTAGGCAGTGAAGTCCTTGGTTGGGTCACCGGGGAGGGAGTCGAACTCGGCCTCGAAGGTGAGCATGTGGTTGTACCACCTCCATGCGTATGGGTACTTCTCGGGAGCAGGGATCTGCTTGATCTGCTGGTAGACCTTTACATCGGCCTGCGATGGGGAGTAGCTGAGGTATGTTA
>Ga0058698_10001559_pt1 | contig 10219 bp, 8 predicted proteins | sample AgamicAsSfe_FD_67288 | JGI IMG/M metagenome (GOLD analysis project Ga0058698, IMG submission 67288) | Agave microbial communities from Guanajuato, Mexico - As.Sf.e | ecosystem: Host-associated > Plants > Phyllosphere > Phylloplane/Leaf | place: Guanajuato, Mexico | collected 2012-05-30
GCCGTTCCTGTTTTCTTGTGCTGTGAACGGGAATATGAAACACCGCCACTAGACCGACCACCAAGATGTGGCCTAGAAGACCCGAGGTCCAAATCCTTGGAAAGTCAATGCATCCCAGTGGATCTCGCTTCGATGCCGACCAAAGCTTGTCCTCACCTCGTGGCCTCACGACTCCAACCTTTTCCCGAGGTCGCAACCCTTGGCCGCGAGGGGCGAAAAAGCACAAACATGCGACCGGGTATGCTCAATCGGGGAGCTCACTTACGGCGCTGATCCTCCGGCCGAACTTCTTGCACGCTATTCATGCCTTCTGTCCCAAATGTATCACACCTTCACCGTCACGTCGCCACGTGTCCGGACGCAGGCAAACGACGGCACCGACCAGCCCCGTATCTCTACTACGACTGCTTGCCTAGAATGTCGCCGCAAGAAGACGCGATGTGGAGGAGGCCAGCCATGCCAGCAGTGTATCGGGATAGAGCGACCGGAGCTGTGCAAGTATGCAAGACGTGCTCGTAAGACTATGCCGTCACGGAGGTGTGTATAGGCCCTTTTCTTCCAGGCTGTCACGGGCATTGACAGGATGTGTGTAGTCTCGTGGATTCACTGCAGCGCACGATCGATCAGCAGTCGATTGTCTGCTCACGACTCTTTCCCGATCACTCAATAGCCGATTTGATGCTGCTTGATCGTGAGCAATTGCGAGATCTGGTATTGTCTCAACCGGCACCTCAAGATAAAACTGAGCCATCTGCGGCCGGCGAGGTCCCTTCTCCAGGAACTAATGATGCTCCTTCTGTGCCTTCTTTGTCAGATTTGCAAACCACACAGAACTGGAACACGCTCGACACGCTTGATCAAGCCCCGGAGTTGGATGCAGCCTCTGATGAGATCACACGCCGTCGGTCGGCTGTCCATGGCATCTCCGACGATGTCAACGGGCTGTCTTTCTCACTGCGGACGAACTCTTCGTATGTTGGTGTCTCCTCGGTCAACGCAGCGTTGAAAGCGATCTTTAAGGTTGCACCTCACGTGCAACTTCATCTTGCCCAACACTGCCCAGGAACAGCCCAGCCCAGCCGTGCGCCATCGCCATCGCCCGCACCGTCTCCAGAGTTTGGCAGCGACATGGGCCATTATGCTCTGCCTCCGCCAGATATAGCCGAGAAGCTCATCGACTCCTACTTTGACAACATCCATGCGATGATGCCAATGATCGACGAGGACGCGTTCCGACAAAGCTTTCTATATGATCAGCGAATGGATGTACCGTGGCTTGCTCTGTTCAATGTTGTCCTCGCCCTGGGCTCTCTCGCCGCCGGAACTTGCCACTCTACCGAACATCTTACGTACGCGAGACGCGCTCAGCATATCTTGAGTCAGAAATCGCTCGGTAGTAACAATCTTCTCATTCTGCAGGCACATGGCCTTCTCAGCGGCTATTACTTGCATTGGTTGAATCGACCGAATGAAGCACATGCGATGATGGGTGCGACCATGAGGATTGCAAGTGCAGTCGGCTTGCATCGGGAGTATGACACTTCAACTGTGGGCAACAAAGCTGTCATCCCCCCAGAAGTGCGACGAAGAACCTGGTGGAGTCTTGTGTGCCTGGATACATGGGCTAGCATGACAACGGGCAGACCTTCTTTTGGGCGTCTTGGTCCTGGTATTACTGTCGCACATCCAAGTCTTCCTCCAAGCACGAACAACAAACAATATCTCGCTTCCCTCAAACTGCTGCCTCTGGTGCACAACCTCGCATTTTGCACGCTGGCAACACACATACAAGATCTGCTTGCTACAAAACCGCTTCTCTCTCTAGATGAGCTCACAGCCGAGGATGCGAAATTGGTAGAATGGCACGACAATCTACCACCAATCCTTCGGAATGTCTTACCGCGCACTAACAATTCGCGATTGGCTAACAAACAACACTCAAACACATCACCAGGTGGTGCCGCTTCGTCGCATGGGCATCGCAAATCTACTGAACCCCAGGCCTCCGAAGATAGCTCATGTCCGACCATGCTACAAACTCCGCGCGCTTCAATGCACTGGTGGTATCTCACCTTACGAATATTGATGCACCGACCATATCTGATAGCCGCCTCACTGTGCCGAGCTCCCGAAACAGAGTTATCAGAGCAAGATAGGTACGCGATACAGAAGTGCCGTATCCTCGCGGGCCAGGCAATCACAACCATCGATCAGACGTGTCAAGAAAACCTTATATCTGGCTGGAATGGGGTGTGGCTAACATATCAGGCGGTCATGGTTCCTATCTTGTCCCTCGCCACCATTTCTGCCCGTGCAAGCGCCACCTCCGAGGAAGACAATCCGTCTGTTGGTGGGCCGCAAGATCCATCAAACGACGAACGCGAATGGATATCTCAGATCCGGACCGCAATCGGCATTTTCGAAAGAATGTCATCGTACTCGCTTGCAGCTGCAAAGAGTAAGATTGTCGTGGAGCAATTATTGCATGCATGCAAGCACATGAAGAGATCCGGATCGGACTTGCCGCCGGTTGACCAGTCGCAAGAGCATACTGAACGTGAAGGCTTGATGGCGGTCTTTCAAGGATCATTGGACAATGCCGACTTCAGCGCATTAGAATTCGATGCACAGGAACATGGCATGGATTTCCTCTGGGACGACATGGCGTGGGAAAGCATGTCTGGCACGCTCGAGAATATGCCATTTGCTAACCCGCATGATTTTGAATTTGAAGACACATTCGAGCTATAAGGCTATTTAAATTCCAGCGGTCTCAGCAGTCTCTTGGAAGAAGATCGCAAAATCACAAGGCCCTTCCGAGCGCAAACATCATGTTCCACCGTGACTCTTCCCACTCAACACTGGCCAGGGAACTGCTGTGCGCTCTTCTCCTTCGCAGCTTGCAGCGCTCCCTGCTTGACCGCATCGTATGCCGCCTCGTCCGTCCAGAACTCGAAGTCTTTCGCGCCGTTTCCAGGCTTGCTGATCTGCCACGGCATCCATGGCATACCCAAACCATTGAACACAGCGATGTGATCCGCGAGCACCTGCGCTTTGTTGTCGCCACTTGCGCCGAATTCTTCAAAAAGCGTCAGCTTGCCGGCTGCCTTTGCATTTTCCAAGGCAATGGGGCCTTTGATCCGGAACTCTTCAACGCCGCTGTAGGAATGGAGGGTCACGAGATCGAGCGTTTCGCAAGCCCAGTTCTCTGGGATGTCAGAATTTGGAAACTCGTTGCCTCCTCCTGTTGCGGTGTTAGTCTTCGCTGTATGCTATCGATTGCTTAATCTGGACTCTGGAAATACTCACCAGTAGATACGAGCACGCTGCTGTCACCCATGAGGTTGCGCATGAACTTGGATCGATCGCACCACCAATTCGGAACGGGAGCAATGTTGTTGTCTAGGTGACCCTGGCCTTCATTCTGGATGTTGAAGGAGAATATATAATCCGAGAGATCTTTCCATTTGGGAGCGCCTTCGATCAGCGAGTTGGAGTGTTCCAGAACATGGGCGATGCGATTTTCGAAATCAGAAACGCTGTCGGGATTGGAGTACCAAGATGTCACGTCGTTATTGCTGGCTTTTCCGTAGGAGCAGTCGAGGGCTGGCAGGTTGTATTTGGTAACGTAAGTGTCGTTGCCCCAGCAGCCGAGCTGGTATCGATCGTGCAGTGCGATTGTGAGCTTAATGTCTGGAGCGATTTCGAATCAGCAACTAGTCGTTCGTGCAGAAAACACTGTACTTACCGCGCTCGTGAGCCTCGACCATCAGCTGATCGATCGCTTTCAGCTGAGTATCGTCAAATCGGCCTACTTCCTCGGGCTCGATGTCGGGCATGTAAACGGATCCTGTGTTTTTAAAGTTCTCGAAGGTTTCGGAGATGAACAGGCGGAGCACTTTCAAGTCTGCAGCTTGGATTGCGTCGAGAACTTGCAAACGTTCCGCTCTGAGATGCTAGGTCAGTTGAAGCGTTTGAGCTTGGAATGGTTAATGCACGTACTGTGGGAAAGCATGAAGGAAGAACGAGTTGACGCCTGCCCAGCTTCGGCTGACTTTGTTGTGCTTGTTCGGATTGGGCTTTGCAGCGACACTGGAAGAAGACGCGAGTAGTAGCAATACAACTTGGGAGAGCTGCATGATTGTAGAAAGAAGTTTTTTGGTCGTTTGACAATGAATGGCTCGCGAGTGACCGATTGGAAATCATCGGTTATGTTAAGACTTTCTGACACTAATCGCACTCAATATGATCTTTGACTGAGAGTTATGCATGTCTGAAGGTTCGACTAATGTGAACCGGAAAACCCTCCGCCGACCTCAGAATGGCAAAGATCGTCAATAAAATGGCGACCGGTCCGGATCTGAGATGCGATAGTGTACACCGAAGCGCAACGGGTAACTTGCAGCCGGCTGGAGAACTCCTTTCAACCTCTGACATGTTTGGACGCTTGATACTACGCTAACAACGGGGTCCCCGAGTACAATGGCTTGGTGGTGACGCCAAGCCTGCAAGCACGGTTGAACGGAGATGACCGAGAAGAGTGCACCTTGCCGGTGACCCTTCAATCTCTGTATGTATCGATTTGAAGATCGTCGTCCGGTTGTAGATGAAATCGTATTGGAGGCTAAGTACAACAAATGATGGGATCAACGATGAATTTGCGTCCGAGCCCCTTTCGGCCACATATCTCAAAAACCCATGACGAATCTCGAATGGTTCCTTGGGAAAAGACCAGATATCTGGCATTCGACAAACCACAGGTGGTATGATGGAAGGTCAGATTGTGACTCATGTCTTGAATCCGCTTCTTTGGTGGGAAGGAGGAGTGGTCTGTACGAAGTCTTGGATGTTTCATCCTCATGTCTTTTGTAATTCACTGTCTCACGTTCACTTGGTTGAGATTGGCGTTCAAAGAAGTTACTGAGATATGTTCAGTTCATTCACTGACTATACCTTGCTCTAGTGGCGGGGCCCTTAGCCTTGCAACGTCATGTCTATGACTTCACCCTACGACACTTCTGTGAACGATAGAAGAACTCCTTATCAGTTTGCGCAACCTGTCTTCTGGTCATAGTCTCGACAAACCTCGACAGCGCCTCGCAATTTTTCCCATACCACATCTCGCCGTGGACAACATGGACGCATCAACCAACGACAGCATGGCAGACATCAACCAGCAAACTCAATGCGGCCTTTTCCGTCTGCCTCAAGAGCTCCGCGACATGATCTACCACCATGTCCTTGGTACCGATCTCATTCAGGGTCGTCGCATAAAGGTCCAGAATGCTCAGGCACTTGCGCCTAAATGCCCTTTGACACTCACTTGCCGCCGCATCCGCGATGAAGTCTTTCCGATTCACCAAGCAATCTATGCGACTTACTGGGCGAAGAATGTCTTCCAGTTCTCATGCACCGATGTTTATGACCATCAAGTGCTCACCACCAAGATGATCGAGCACATGACCTGTATCATGCGACGCCGCAAGCTCGGAAATCATAGCTACGAGATATGTGAGCTGCGCTCCGACACAAGCCTTGGTTATTGGGATTTGGTATCCCAGCACAGCTCGACAGTCGACGGTCAAACGAACTATCAAATTGCCACTACTTACAGATATGGTGGTGCTTGGCGGTCGGTTCGAGTCTTTAGCTCGAGGACTCGTCGGTGGTATCGAACATGGGCATGAGGAGTCTGGAATTTTGTGCATAAGTTGTTAGCATGAGCAATTCGCAAGCTTCGCAGGGTGCGAAGAAACCATTGTACCGGTGGAGAGGCGTTACATGCTCCGGATAGCTGAGTGGGCGGGGAGCACTTGCGAGATTGAGGAAGTGAGGTTCATTACATGTCCGAAAGCGATGATCAACATTGGATCATTCTTGAGAAGTGGATGCGAAGCCAAGAACCTTGCTCAAGTTGTTATCCTAGCATACATGTCTTGTCACGCATGCTGCGAGGGTAGATGATCACTGGCGCCGATACGCCAAACATCTGAGCTCACCACCCCATTCTACTTCTTCACAATTTGCAAGGAGGTGGACAGAGGTGCAACACCAAGACCAGCTGACACTGCAAAAAGGAAAATAGAACATGTGCATCTTAAACATTGGCTTTAGCCTTCACGGCCCTTCAGGAGTTCTTGCGAGCGCGGAAAACGAGCCAGCAGTGCTCCAAAAACATATCAACCTGCTCCCTCTTCACATTCCTCCATGGCATGGGGTTTGGAAGCAAGTCAGTCATCAAGTCGACTACTGGTGGTGGTCGTACTTTTTCCCATCTTTCACGAACCTTGTGCGCAGCTTCCATGAACACGTATCGGCTTCCACCAGTTGTTTGCACCGTCATCGTACAGTTGGGAAAGCCCTGCACGTGGGGAAGCGTCCCTTGATATAAGGGAAAGAATTGCACCGTAGGCATTGGAAACCTTGCGTTGCCTTGAATGATGCGCTCGTGCTGAGCCAAGTTCTTCTGGTCCAAGTGGCCTCGGGGTACCAGGATTCCGTTCCAAAACGATCCCTCATCCAATTGCCAGTATCTTGTGCCACAAGGAAGCGTTCGCTCGGTCAAATGGGCTTCGCAGCTTCCGTTGTCAGCTTTCACCGAGACTATCAGGCGTTTCATTGCGCTCATTTGCTTGTTCAAAATCTCCAGGTGAAGATCAGAGGCCAAAGGCCAGTCACCCTCGTAGCCCTCTAAAATGGTATCGTCATCTTCGGTACCACTGAGGACGGCACGACCGTACTCTTGATCCAGGCGGATCGCGTTGTTATAGCCACTGTCGTCCAGGCTGAGTACAAAGCTATTATCTTCCCAAAACTTCCGTCTCGCAGGGCTTCGATTGAAGATACCTCTGATCTCCAGTCGGGCGAAGCGGCACGTTCGAAGAAGTGCATCGGAGGCTGTGACGATTGTGATGAGGTCTAGGTTGACCGGTATTAGTCTGCCGTTGACCCGAATGAGTTTGACTGATGCGAAGAGATAATGGTAGATACGATTGCGGAGCTCGGGTGGCAAAGAGAATAGAGGAGATCTTGTCTGAGGGTTGAATTGTGGTGTGACCGCTCATGGTACTGTTCTGTTGCGTAGAGCAGTCCCATGAATTTTGCGAGACGGTGCCATGTGGTCAATTTTGGTGAGCCATGGCGGCATAATAGTTCGGATGGAATGCTTTTATAGATTTGATATACAATAAAATGACTAAAAGCCTGTTTTTATTCAATGACCGTTCACACTTTGGACAAAGACGAGACGTTTGCTTGGACTAATGACAACAAGAAACAAACCCGTCAAATAGAGCCGGCAGCATTCGTACGTCAATCCAAATATCTCTTCCTTTGACACAGATTGCTAACAATCAATCGACGGGCATAGTGAGTCGGATTATCATCAAGCAACCAAGAGCCGTCTCAAGCCCGAGCAAACTTCATGAATATCCTGATTCAGTCTATGGGAGGGTGAGATCCAGATTGGGACTAGCCATTGAGAAGCCGAAGGCAGTCATGAATATTCGTGCAGTATGGTTCACCATTGCACGGTGCAAAAGAGGTTTTGAGGAATCAAACTACGGAGTAGACTTTGTCGTTTTAGCATAAATATCTAGTCCAGAATCGCCAGTAACCACTTCTAGTATGTCACTGCATACGTATGGGTAAAGCAGCATGTCAGCAGGGTTGACACGTGGGCATGCATGTCTCCGTTCAGAGCGAAAGCTTCATGCAGCTCTCCGAGCCCTCCACACAATCCAACAGTGATCGAGCAACGCCTCAAGCTGTCTCTTCTTCGCACCGCTCCTTGTTACGGTGGGCGGATTCATGATCAGCGCAGCCCGTCTCATCTCCACATTGGCAAACATCTCACGGGACGCCGACATGGATTTGTAACGCCTCCCGCTCGCCCCTCTGGCATAGAGGCTCACCTCGTGGAAGTGTCTGTGTGCAAACATGAGATTTGTACGGTTCCGCACAGGGAAATTTATGGCGTGGAGGGCCTCGAACAGGCTCCTGTGGGGATAGTGTCCATTGGTCATGATGTCCGTAGGGTCATCGCCCCAGGTCGAAGCATCTTGATTCAATCTCCAGTGTGCCCCAGTTGGAGATGTGTTGCTGTCAAGATGAAGTTTGAACTTTCCGATGTCAGAGCTCACGTTCACCACGAAGGTTTGCATTGCGTTGATTTGTTCGTCACTCACGTCGAGCAAGAGGAAATATTTATCGAGAAGGTCAAGGACCTCAAAGTGTCTGTCTTCGCGCGCGTCTTCATCTTCCCAATCATCGCTCAAATCGATGGAGAAAAGAACGTCCTGCCAGAACGAACGTCGTGCAGCGCGATAAATTGCTGTAGCTTCCTGCTCAACTTGGCGGGAAGTGAGAAGAAGCGCACTGGATGGTACGGTGGCTGCAAGATCGCCGAGCTTGACGGTAAGTGTATTGCCGTCGTTGGGAGCCTGGATGTTCGGAGTAAATGCGTAGGTGTAGATCATGTCGCGCAGCTCCCTTGCGAGAGAGAATATGGGACAACTTTTTGAGGGATCGACCGGCGGTGGTGCGACGGCTGGAGACCCGGAGATGGATGGCACGATGTCTGGAGGAGCGGAGGTTGGAGCTGTGGTATCAGCTGCACGAGCATTGCTAGAAACCATCGTTTCACTTGCAGGCCTAGATCGTTTGTGAAGAGCGAGACTTGTTGTGGGAGATCTGTCGAGCTTGCGGGATGCCGTGATAATCATTGATTTTTACAGTAATGCAAGTGTTGATGGAGTTGATATAAACGATGGCCAGAGATCCTTCTCGTTGTCTGCAAGGCGCTGTGTTCAAGACAAAACCAGGACGCCATCTGTGAAGTCCATGGAGCAAAGCAGTGTTCGGGCAAACAATACAAAAAGAACATACAGCTTGTTGAGGCTTGTATCAAGCACAATTTGCATGACCATAAAGATGTTCAGAAGTAAGCCAGTGCCGAGTGGACAAATGTAACAAGGAAAGAACAAACTTGATAGATACTAAAGCAGAAGATAGCTTTGCGCATGGTTTTGTTTGTACGCGAGCAGAAATTGCCAGACGCACGCATTGTGAATGTGGTGTTTGCCGCGGGGGTGTTACGATAGACATGTAAGTATTCTAACAAAGCATAAGGCCATACTATTGAACACCGATCGGTCGATTCCCATGTAGCTATTGAAACGTCCTGCACACACTTTTGCGCCCTTGCTGTAAAGCTAGAAACCCAAACACACCGACAGCAAACGTTGACGGAAAGAAGCCAAAATCACTCCAGTCCATGATTCACAACCTCCTCATAATGGTCGGAGTAGGCAGATCATGATGAACTCGCGAATTTGCACCCGCGAGACGCCACAGCGCCGCAATGATCTCGTCCAGCCTTTGTTTCTTCAGACTCTGCTGCTCAGTGCAGCACTTGAGAGTCAAACGAGACATGACTTTCATCCACCTCGCGAGACCAGCAGCCGTGGTGTCACCAAGAGCATCGTCCGCCTGCCTCTCCAAAACAGTCCAGTTGAGTGGATCTTCGTCGCTCGCTTGTAAATCGAGGCATCCATAGATGTAGGGCTCGCCATCCTTGTGCTGATTTTGCACATCATCAGTGATCATTCGTATGCGCTTGATGTGATGAAGATCTTTTGCTGTGATGCGGCAGGCATCGTACCGGAGCTGGTGCGGGAGGACAAAGATATTTTCGGACCAGAAGGCGATGTATGATGTCTGGTAGGCTTTCTCGGCATCTTGATTGATGGTGCGATTGGTAAGGAGAAGATTGACGGATGGCGCTAGAGAGCGAGCTGTGGCGAACTGGATGGTGGCGTTCTTGTGCTCGGTCGCAAAAACGAGGTCGTAGATGTTATCGCGTAGTTCCTTGGGCAGACGTAATAGGAGGCATCCGGTGGTGGTGACGGCGATGGCGTGTATCGTGCTGGGTGGTGGCGTTGATGCCTGGTGCCGAGTGTTAGCTGACAGGTTGAAGTTGGAGAGGTGAAATGTGGTCGAGCAAACGCAGCGGAAAAGCCGATGAAGGGAAGGCGCGGTTCTAGCATAAAACTGGAAAGAGCGACCGGCGTCTTGTGGCAGCAAAGATCCCCTATCCACATCAGCACCCCGGACAATCCTCGTCAAGCGTACGCAAGCTTGACATGCCATACCGGGCACACTCAGAGCCGGGAACCGTTATTCAAGACATACTTAAAGATCCACCTTGTCTCTTGATAAG
>Ga0058698_10001560_pt1 | contig 10217 bp, 4 predicted proteins | sample AgamicAsSfe_FD_67288 | JGI IMG/M metagenome (GOLD analysis project Ga0058698, IMG submission 67288) | Agave microbial communities from Guanajuato, Mexico - As.Sf.e | ecosystem: Host-associated > Plants > Phyllosphere > Phylloplane/Leaf | place: Guanajuato, Mexico | collected 2012-05-30
CTTGTCGTCATATCAAACAAACGCGAATTCGAAGAACTTTTGTGAGGTAATCAAGCCTCTGGGTATATGTTTGTAAGACCTGTTGGAACACCAGAAACAATCGACTTTTGGCACATAATATCAAACATCGTGCGAGGAGCTGCTGATGGAACTGCGACTGGTACCATCGGTAATATGAGTCGCGATACTCATGCGCTGGAACGGCGAAACTAGGTTTTGTTCGCGAGATGGCGGACTCGACAAACCCTGACTTCCCGCTGGTGACGAAGGTGGTGGGTGGCTTGGCAGAGCATCATTTGCGCCGTAGCGCTCCCGGAGACGCTTGATCTCGCGAAGTCGGTTACGCCAGGATGATATAGACTCGCCTCCTTCACGAATGTACCATACACTGGAGAAGACGACCGCGTTGATGGCCATAAGGCGGCAGTAGTCAGCAAGGTACTTGCCACACAGAATCTTTGTCTCGACAGCAGGAGATATATCGGGGAAGCCTGACTTTGAAATGGTCTGGATCTTGTAGTAGCGATTCCTGCCGTCGGGATCTGCGTCCAGTCGACGGTCAACGAAACTAGCCCTAGACTCTGGGGAAATCACGATGTGTACGTAGTTGAAGGCGGACGGGAATGTGTTAAAATCGTAAGGTAACCCTGAGTCGTTGAAGATGATGTTGACAAAGTCGTTACCAATATGTCGTTTTTTGTTTGGGTATGTCATGTCGTCATCGCGGTTGGTAGGCATCATTGTAGGAATGTGGAAGACGAGCTCCATGCAGCGGTCGCGCCAGCAATAGGTAAACTCGCCATCAATATCCTCGCGAGTGTCCAGACCACCAGTGTTGAATTTTGCACCCTTCAGACGGCACAAGGTACCTAGGTCGCTAAGGAACGCGGTATACGCTGGGGACCCCATGTCGTTCATGAAGATGTCTCTTTCGTTCGTTTGGCCTTCGCCAATATAGATGACACCCACTTTATAGTTGTCAACCGTTGCGATTCGGTCGAACGTAGTAATAGCACGGCGTGTCGGCTCGTCATCGGGCAAAGGAATTGGCGGATTACTGAGGTCGAGCGGCGCGTAGAAGGATTGGAAGATGTCGTCTGGTAGAATTCCAACATAGGTGTTGGAGTAGAATGCTTCAGAGGCAAGGCCGATAGTGATCGGTACCTGGTGTCGCGGCGGTGAGGTAATTAGGGGCCGCACCTTGATGAAGCGAGTACCGCACTGTCAGTCGTTAGCAGATGTATTAACCATTAGCAACTCGCATGACGTACTGGCCGACGGGTTGTGACGACGGAGGCACCTGTCCTTGCCGCAGTCTCTATTGTTATAAGAGCATTACCAACGATCCAGGTCTTCTTCCAGACTTCGCCATCGCCAGGTTTGAAGGAGCTCTCCTCCCGCGTCGTCTCATCGCGATCTGTATATGCTACCATATTCATGATATCTAGAATGACTTGTCCTTGCTCTTCCATGACTTGCCTCCCAGAGCTGTCAGTATAGTATAAGTTCTTTGTGATCCACGGTATCTGCTTCGGACGGTCCTCCATCTTCAATGCCATGAACCAGAATGTAATGACGTGATACGCGAGCGAGTAAAGATACTGGGGCAAGTCGTCCTCAACACTTCTTGGCTTGTTTGCAATGGAATCTGACGATGCCGCAAAGTCTCGTGATGCACCACTATGCCGCAGGGTCCGATGCCCACTTTGCAACGAATGCCCATTGACCGTCCTGTCACGCTGGTCGCGTATGTGTTGTAGGTATCGGAAGCACACACCAAAAACCAACTTGAACTCATCTTCACGGAAGTTCTTAAAGAGTTCCGGAAGACGCGCTAGAGAAGTGAGGAACTCCAAGATGTGTATCGCCGTGGCCGGCTTGGTGATGATTTGCGACATTTTCTGAATAATGCTGTCAAGTGACTTGCTAACCGAGAGCGGGATTTCGAAACAGCAGACCGACAGTGCGTGAATACACCATTTTGAGGTTCTATCCCATTGTACGATGCCCTGCAGGAATGCTTTAACAAGATCGTCTTCTTCGCTCTTTTCGAAATACTCGTGATAGCTGATGATGATAGTCAGTATGTGAAACAGGCACACTGCAACATCAGCCTTTTTCAGAAGCGTGTGCGGCGGAGGTTCGTGGAAGCTCGCATTCCGCACCTGTTCACAAAGAACATTCCGCAGCATCTTGAGCTGAGCAACACAACTGCGAACCAGCGCTTGGTTCGAGAGTTGAGGTCCAAGATGGACGAGTACATAACTATAGATCTCCCAATCAGGTGGTCTCTGTAGAAGTGAGATGATCAACTCGAGCCACAGTGTAATTTCCATGTCTAAGATGTCATCATCCAGGGGATATTTTGCCGCGTCAATGTGAGAGAACACGACCCGGCTTGAGTCAGATGGAGGTTCCTCAGGTAATCCTTTGGGACCAGGATACATCCACAAGGGAGGTATCGGTTTCGAAACACGACCGGCTGGAGCAGTTGTGCGGCCTGTATGTCGATTGAGGGAAGACCGAGGACTTGAACCAGAAGTCTTGCGTTGCTCGCGCCACGAGAGAGTATCTTCTGATCTGCTATGGTCACCCGCTGAGCCTTCATCCATCTTCTCCGGTGCAACCGCTGTTTCCTCGGTGCGGCAAAGTTCAGCGGCAATCCTCTGGCCTTCAGGGTCAGAGCTGACTATCAGAGCGTGGCGGGCATCAGCGCGCAAACGAAATAGTAGTTTGAGAGCAGTAAGACGTGCATCATGCGCATAAGCGTCCCTTCCAGCAATTTGCCGTAGTAGTTCGTAAAGAATGCGTGTCTTTTGCGCCGAATGTGTCACGCTTCGAGTGAAGAGCCGTACGTAAGCAGTTGCGATGATGTTGCAAGGGGAACAACCATCTTCTTTGAGAAAAAAGGGGTGAGACTGCCATGACGGTAGAGAGGACGTCATGGAAGCTTGTGGGCGGTCCAGACGTCGCTGTAAAATGAGAACAATGTGTGAGAACCGGGCCGTTGATGCTTGATCAGCGACGTTCATCGCGAAGTCCACCAGTTCTTGCAAGACTTCTATGTCCTCTTCTTTTTGGATCCGGCTGAGAAGAAGTTCTTCGGACTCCAATACTATTTGGCTCGAACACAATAACTCGACAGCATCGTGCGTTTCCCGTAGCGACTGGATTACGAGCAATCGAAGTGAGCGCGGTCTTGTAGCATCGTCGAAGATACCAGAGACCAGACGGTGGCAAAGATCAAGCCACCCGGCGTTCGAAGGGTTGAGGTAGCGTCCGGTGGCAAAGTATTGTATGACCCTCTCCGCAGTCGCATCACTGATACGGTGTGAGATTAGCAAGAAGAGCTCCATCACAGCCTCGCGTTGGATGAAGTCGAGTGCGTCGCTCATGTGATCTAGTTTGACCAACACTTGATATATGCCGTCATCTGAGTCACGCCGAAAGAGCTCCGGGTGGGGTGCAGAAGCGTCGCTGCTATGCTCTGCTCTGCTAGCATTGGATGAGCTGTCTCCATGAGGCGACATCTGTCTTTCAATGACATCCTTCTTTGTGTCGCTCCCATGATCTGCCAACCTAGTCGTCTTGGTTCGGATACGCTCGTCGTCACGTTCTGCACATACACGTATAACTTGTAGCATATCTCCCAAGTCACTTTCCGCAAGTAACAGCTCCCTCATGCCTTCTTGAGCTAGAACCGCATCTATCAGACTGACGACTATCTGCTCCTGGTCGGTGCCTGGTATCTTGATGGAAGCGTTCAAAGCTGGGAAGAGCAAGGACAGGGGCACTTTGGGCAGCTCATTTCGGCCGTCCTCTAAGAGGAGAAGGCGCAAGACCAGAGTCGTGCCCCTGTACATGCTCTCTAGCTTCCTCTTGAGCCCGTCGTTTTCCAAGGTCTCTCGGCTTGGGCCGTCCAGGAGCATATGCAGCAGTTCGGATATAGCAGCTTGACCAACATGGGACTTGAACAGATTGCTCAACGTATTCCAGGCTTGATCCTGAAGTTCGGTGATTCTCTTGTGGATTTCACACAAAACCTCGAGACACATGCGAAGTGAGCGCCTCGGGATATGAACGTAGGTGACGATGGTGTCGAAAAGCTTGACACCGCACTCGACATCAGGTCGATGAGTTGTAGCCCTGCAGATGGCGACGGTCCGTCGTATGAGAAGATCCAAGTCGTCGTCGGTAAAGACCTTGGCGTTGAACTTGCAGATGTCGGTAGCATACTGGAAGGCTCGAAACATGTTTGCGGCTTCTTGGGGAGGGTTGGCGGTACTCCTTTTCCCATTCGCTTTGCTCCTCATTCCGCGGAAGGCATCACAACTAGCCTGGAAGCAGCTGTCCAAGGAGGTCAGGATGAAGGAGACCATGCCCGACTCGCACGAATCGATGTCGCGCCCATGATTGGTGAGGGTGGTAATGACTTCAAGTCTCCTGTCGAAGAAGTGGTCGTTCTTACGCAGACAGGCGGCGTCGAAGAAGAGAGTGCGCTCGATGCTGGCCAGGTCTGACAGGGACGCACAGCTCTTCAGGAGCTTGTACCCCGCCTCTGCGACATCGTCTGGCTGTTCGGGAAGGAGCAAGTCGCTTGCGACAGACCATAGCCCCAGTATGTTCTGCACGGGATACGCCTCGAGGATGTCACATATCTTGTCCACGGCCACGGCGCGCTCGGCGAAGGGGCGGTTCCGATGCAGCTGCTCGATCAGGTCGTCGAGTTCTGGTGGTCCGCCGGTAACAGGCTTGCCCGTCCGCTGGCCTGTGACCTGGCTGATGCGCTGAAGGGTACCGTCGGCTGAGTGCGGGCTAGGGATGGAGCCGGGACGTATGGTGCCCAGCGAGGGAGTGCGCGCAGGCGTGCTGGTGGCAGACGAGACAGAGGGCGGCGGCGTCGGGCTCTTCAGACGGCCGCCCGTCAGAGAGCGGAAGGCTGTGAAGAGCGCCTGGGTGGAGGAGCGGCGGTCGGGCGTGTGGGGGACATGGTCGGGCGGCGGAGACATGCGTCTGGGTGTCGCGGATCAGCGTCGCCGGGTGAATGTCTAGTAGGTAGGCTCCAGGACTGCCGCTGCAAAGGCTAGAGAAGAGAGCTGTGAGAGTGGCGCAGGCGCATCGAGTCTATCATGGGTGCTGGTCGGCGGAGAGGCGGGGCTGTCTATGGTGCCCATTTAGGAGTGGGGAGGGAACGCGGCTGCACGGGACGAGGCGGCGACGGGTTACGCCTGGAGAGAAGACGAAGTAGTGGCGTGCTCGGCGAGGAGAGAGCAAGACAGCATCTTGTCGTGTCATGGATGCTCTCTCGGAAAATCATCTGGGGTTATGTACCTAATCCCTGTCCACGCCAGAGCTCTTCCTAGGCCTTAGCGCCCTAAAGTGGGACACCCCAAACAGCAACCATCTGCCAAACATTTGCTCTCTTTCTCACTCCAAGCCACCCGTCTAGATCCTCTGCTGCTTCCACCCCATCACCATGGCCGCCGACATCGCTACCCTCTCCCAGCTGCTCCAGGCCAGTTTGGACCCTCGGCAGAACAAGCAGGGTGAGTACCATTGTTTACCGCAGTGCTGCACGTCGTGTAGCCTGCACTTCTCGTGCAAGACGATATGCATACATTTCCATGCATATCCGACGCCAAAGCAGTTTGTCTTGCACATGCCGACATATGCGCATTTTGCCAACTTGCCCCTCCGCCTCTCAACACTATTCAACACCACATGCTAACTTTTCAAAGCCGAAGAAGCAATCACCCAAGAGCAGACCAAGCCCGGCTTCTCCCTCACCCTCCTCCAGATCGTCGCCTCCGACGCAAATCCCCAAACCACACGCCTGTCCGCTGCGCTATACTTCAAAAACTTCATAAAGCGGAATTGGGTCGACGAGGATGGCAACTACAAACTGCCCGAGAGCGAGGTTGTGGCAATCAAGAGGGAACTCATAGGCCTCATGGTATCCGTACCCGCAAACCTACAAGCGCAATTGGGTGAAGCCATTAGCGCCATTGCCGACAGCGACTTCTGGCAGCGATGGGATACCCTGGTCGACGACCTGATTTCACGACTCACTCCCGACAACACAGTGGTCAACAACGGTGTATTACAAGTCGCGCACTCCATCTTCAAGCGCTGGCGCCCGCTGTTCCGATCCGACGACCTCTTCACCGAGATCAACCACGTCCTGTCCAAGTTCGGCACTCCCTTCCTCCAACTGCTCGAGAACACCGACACCCTCATCACAAACTCCCAAGGCAACCCACAGGTGCTCAAGAACGCTTTCACAACCTTAGACTTACTTATCAAGCTGTTCTACGATCTTTCTTGCCAGGACTTGCCTCCCGTCTTCGAAGACCACATCGCCATCATCTCAGGGCTTCTCCACAAGTACCTCGTCTTCGACAACCCCGCATTACACACCGACGATGACACCGAGTCAGGGCCACAGGAATATGTACGCGCGGGTATCTTCGAGGCGCTCATGCTTTACATCCAAAAGTACGAGGACGTATTTGGCTCCCAGCTTGGACAATTCATCGAGAGCACATGGAGTTTCCTCATGTCGGTTGGCCTCGAGACAAAGTACGATATCCTCGTCAGCAAGGCGTTACAGTTCCTCACGGCAGTCGCGTCTACGCAACACGCTGAGGCCTTCAACAATCAGTCCGTCTTGGTTCAGATTATCGAGAAGGTCATCTTGCCCAATCTCACTCTGCGCGAGTCCGACGTCGAGCTCTTCGAAGACGAGCCAATTGAGTTCATCAGGAGGGACTTGGAAGGATCCGATAACGACACTCGCCGTCGTGCTGCCACCAACTTCTTGCGTCAACTTATGACCCGCTTCGAGACCTTGGTCACAACTACCTCCCAAACGTATATCGATGCCTACCTCCAAAACTACGCTCAGGACAGCGAGAACAACTGGAAGTCAAAAGATACCGCAGTCTACCTTTTCACCGCCATTGCCGCCAAGGGAACCGCTACCGCTGGCCAAGGTGTTATGAGCGTTAACGAGAATGTCAACATTCTCGAGTTCTTCCAGACACACATTGCAGCTGACCTCCAGGCACAAAACGTATCACCCATCTTGAAGGTTGACGCTATCAAGTTTCTCTACGTCTTCCGCAGCCAGTTGTCGCCAGACCTCTGGCGGGCTGCGTTCCCTCTGCTCGTAAATCAGTTGGGCAACGACAATTACGTCATTCACACATACGCTGCTATTGCTGTGGAGCGTGCTCTGTACATGACAGACAGCAATCGACAGCCCATCATTCCCAAGGCAGACGTTGTCGGTTCATCGAAAGACTTATTGACACACCTGTTCAAGCTCATCACAAAGAGCTCCGCGCCGGAGAAGATCCAAGAGAACGAGTTCCTGATGAAGTGCGTCATGCGAGTACTCATCTTTATCCGTGACGGAGTTCTACCGATTTGCGAGACCATCCTACAGAGTTTCATCAACATCGTCAAGGTCATAAGGCACAACCCTAGCAATCCTCGCTTCCAGTACTACATGTTCGAGGGCATAGGAGCACTCGTTCGATTTTGCGCGCCGAAACATCCTCAGTTCTTCGAGGAAAAGCTCTACGAGCCGTTCGCTGCTTGCCTGCAAGCCAATGTCGAGGAGTTTTCCCCTTACATCTTCCAGCTCTTCTCTGCGCTGCTAGAAGCAAACCCTTCAAGTGGGTTGAGCGAATACTACAGGGGCCTGTTCGTTGTCATCATCCAGGGTGCTGTCTGGGAGCAACGTGGTAACGTACCAGCGCTAGCTCGTCTACTGAGTGCAATGGTCGCTCGCGACGCAGAAAACATCGTTGCAACCAAGCAACTGGAGCCCATCCTGGGTATTTTCCAGAAGCTTGTTACCAGCAAGGCGCACGAGACGTACTCCTTTGAGCTTATTGAAGCCGTTGTCGCACACATTCCAGCGAACGCGCTGCAACCCTACTTCTCTACAATTCTCCAGCTGATGCTGACAAGGCTGTCAAACATGAAGACTGAGAACTTCCAGCAGCGTTTCATCGCATTCTATCACTTCGTTTCGGCACGACTGGACAAGGGACTTGGCACAGACTTCTTCATCGAAGTTTCCGATCAGATCCAGAAAGAGTAAGTCATTTTCATGTTTCGGAAGCTATTGAAACGCTTGCTAATGTTATAACAGTATTTTCAAGCCTATCTACTTGACTGTCATCCTTCCAGACACACAGAAGCTCGCCCGCCCGACCGATCGCAAGACCGCTGTGGTGTCTTTTACAAAGACACTGGGCGATTCGCAAGCTTTTGTTGATCGTTACCCCAAGGGTTGGGCCCTTACGACACAGCGCCTGGTTGAGCTTCTCGTCAACCCGCCTGTACCCACGTCTGCAGACGACATCATTCCCGATGCTGATGTCGACGAGCTCGGTTTCGGCGTTGGTTTCACCCAGCTAAACACCTGCAAGAAGGCGCCGCGAGACCCCTTCCCGGAGATCACTAACGTGAAGGAGTGGGTGGGAAATTATTTGAAGGACGCTAACAGCCGTCACAATGGCCGTGTCGCCACGATTATGCAAGAGCGTTTGGACGACACTTCCAAACAGGTTCTTGCTGGTTACTTGGCCTAGAGCTGTATGTGCTTCGAGGAGTTGTTTAAGGGCATCGGAGAAGACAAATGCATCTGTCTGCATATGGGGTTGGGCGTGGAAAAACAGCCGAGCCGGCTTTTTAGGATTTAGGATATGATACCAGGTAGAAAAAGTGGTGGAGTTTTCAATAAGGAACAAAGCTGAATTCATTTTCGTGGAGCACACACATAGTGTGCATGATCAAATCACTGCATCTAATCAAGCTTCTTGCACCTCATAGCTCACCTTGGTGACACCCTTCTGTCTCTTGATATTCCTCACGACGATTTTCCCACACTCTTTCAGCTTCTGCACGTGCGTACCCCCACAAGGGTAACTTCCTTCGCTTCCTATCTCCACGACCCTGACCCCATCCTCTTCATCCCCTTTCAGAGTCTCCATGACCCCTGTACACTCTTTCTTCGCCTTTTCTTCGTCCCAAAAGTGAATCTTGACGTCCATGTCTGCAGCCACCATCTCGTCGACTCGAGCCTGTATCTCAGCCTTTTTGTCGCTTGGAATGAGACCCAAGAATTCTACAAAGGCTGCGCCAGGGTAATGGGATGCTTTTCCATCAACCACGTCCGGAGCTATTGAACCGGCAGCCCTGAGGTGGGCAGCTGCGAGACCGATTACGTGGCCTGCCGTGTGGATGCGGGAATGCAGACGACGTTTTTCTACATCGATGTTTTGTTCAGCGTCGACTTTTCCTTCGAACTGCTTTTCTGAAGGAGAAGAGAAGACTCCCATATGCAATATCGTAGGATCCACCTTTCGCACCTGATGCACGTGGAATGTTGTGGATCCTGCGGAAATGGTTCCAGTATCCGAGGGTTGGCCGCCGCCCTGAGCGTGGAATATTGTTGAAGGCGTTGTTAGGACGTAGGGTTCTGTTTCTGGTGGTGGCTTGAAGAGCGATTGGGTTTCTGGAGACAGAGATGATAGTGGATGGATTGAGGTTATGGGTGAGGTATGGTTGTATTTTTGGCCATCTTTTTGATAGAGCGGGTCTGTCCTTTGGGAAAGAGGGTCTGCCATTATGCTGAGAGGTCTCGAGATATGCGAGGTGCTAATGATGATGAATCGTTTGTAGGTGTGCCGAGTTGTTGGTGGTCGATATGATGTTGTGCCGCGGAAAATAATTGCGAACGCTGAATATCTCAAAACTTTGCGGCACATGCAGCGGATGATATGCTCATATAATAGAAATGAAACGAGATTGAGTCACTTGCAATGACCAAAGTCGAAGTAGGAAAAGAACCTTCGAGATGATCAGAAGCGTAAAGTATGGATCGGAAATGCGCCCTTAGGGTTTACATGCACTTAACCGTTTTAGGCAGGTACGAATACCTGTTCTGATGTCTTCTCTTGTGTTGAACGAAGCAAAACGTATTGTCGTCGTAGACAACCATGCACACATAAGGAACTCTCCAGGACCTGTCACTTGCGTATTATTCTTCGTGAAGGTGCACAGGGGCAAAAAAGGCTACGTTGATGATGTTGCAAGGTAGCGCTAATAGTGCCTGCTTTCTTCCCCGATTTTGGGACCGTTTCTTCCAATTATCTAAGAAAGAGGTCGCTCTTATCGAGCTGTGTCTATGAAAACTCATTGAA
>Ga0058698_10001561_pt1 | contig 10210 bp, 9 predicted proteins | sample AgamicAsSfe_FD_67288 | JGI IMG/M metagenome (GOLD analysis project Ga0058698, IMG submission 67288) | Agave microbial communities from Guanajuato, Mexico - As.Sf.e | ecosystem: Host-associated > Plants > Phyllosphere > Phylloplane/Leaf | place: Guanajuato, Mexico | collected 2012-05-30
GTGGTGTTCCATGAGTCAGGGACTATCGATGTGTAATGAGGCTTCATACTGTGAGACAGTCCCGACGTGAATGTTTGCGATCAGGCTGAGCATACACAGCCGGCAAGACGTTTGGGCTCGCGCGCGTGTACGTACTACTGTAGCTTAGACTAGCTGCATAGTCGTGGCTTGGCCAACAGCATATCGCGGTGGAGTTTAGGATAAATCGCCGATTGGGCGCATTTATGTATGTTCTTTCCAAAGCCATACAACTGATTGAGAGCCTCAAATTCTCCAATTCCCACTTGGCTCGTGTGACTATCGAAGCCCTCCCATGCGTGCTCGGAACTTGACAGATCCAGGAAAATGGTCATTTTTCCCCTTAGAGTCCTGTGCTGTGTGATTGGAAAATACCAGCAGGTCACGCCAGACGTCTAACAAAGGTGGCCCATGAAGGTCCAGCAATTCGAGACGATCATTATCAGAACGTAGCAACGCCGTGGATCTTGAAGACATTACTCTGCTTTCGAATACATTAGATACATCGAAGACCGAACGAGCGCCAAGCTGAATCATCCATACATCTCAAGCCAAAGAAAGAGACACTCCCTCAGACACCGCTGCTCGGCGTTCTGGCAAAACGATTCCTCGGCTCATCCGCGACCATGCCTCCCAACGCCTCGTCGGGCACATCAGTCGTGGCATAGACGTCGTTGTGCGACGGCATCGCCGGGCTGTCAGTCCTGCTCGCCCGATTCACAGGCACACTGACAAATCGATTCCTCGGCTCTTCGGCGACCATTCCTCCCAATGCCTCATCAGGCATGTTGTTCGCTGAGTGGACGTCGTTGTGCGACGGCATTGCCGGGCTGTCAGTCCTGCTCGACCGGCTCGAAAGCATAGGCACAGGCCGTCCGCCTCTCTTGCCAAGGTAGCTGTAGCGACCAACCAGACCTGGACCACCGGGACGTTGCTCATGAACGTTACCATTGGGCCCGGAGCTCGTCGATCCACTGCGGAAGGCCGTCCCGTACTTGACTTCGTCGTGCCCGGTGTCAAGACTGCTGCACCCTTGACCATTCGCCATCATCTTCCCATCAGGGCCTCCATTGTGCCCGCCACCGACAACCGTCTTCTCGCTGCCCGCCGAACTGGGGGCTTCGCGCTGTGCCTGTGCCTCTGCGTGCAACTCGTTCGCCACCTGGTGCGCATCCGCCTCGTTGATGCCCGCCGCCATGAGCAACTTCTTCTTGCGCTGCACCTTGGCCGCGTGATCCGTGTCCTGGTTAGGGTTTGCTGATTCGTACTCAAGGATCTTAATGAATTTGTAGAAACCTGCGGCTACGATTGAGCCTAGGATGGGACCGAGCCAGTAGATCCAGTGGTAGTGGACGAAGCTGGTATTAACGACAGCTGGACCGAAGGAGCGCGCTGGGTTGAGGCTACCACCAGTGAAGTAAACGCCGGTGAGTTCGGCAACGAAGAGGGAAAGACCGATTCCTGAGATGACATAAAGTATTAGTCTCGCTGCTGCTGTATAGCCCGAATAGCTGTCAAGAGCTAACACGAGGAGGATGAGAGAACTCACCGACAGGTGCAATGAATGTTCCCTTGTGCTTCTCTGCCGCCAGCATAAAGATGGTAAACACAAGCTGCGCTGTCAAGAACATCTCGATAAATAGCCCTTGCGCTACGGTCGTACCTCCACCGAGTGAAGTCTGCACGTTCAAGGCGCCTGGGAACATACACTGCACCAATGCGCTAGCCACGATACCACCAAGAATCTGGCTGAGAAATAATAGCCCACCTCGAATCCAGGGTAGAGCGCCGATAAGACACATTCCGAGTGTGACAGCCGGGTTGAAGAGGCCACCACTGATGCGGAAGAACACCCATGCATTAACAGCTAGGGAGAAGCCGAAGCTGAGCGCGATGTATTGCAGTTGCTGTGGGTTCGAGCCAGTTTGCTCCACGGTCAGGCCGGATGAAGAGGGGATGGAGTTAGCGACCTGGGCACCAGAGAGTGCGAACCAGAGGAAGAGCACTGTACCGACGAATTCGCCGGTCATGGCCTGAACGAAAACGTACATCAGCGGATTTCAAGGGGAGTGATAGAGGCCCGTGGATTTCTTACAACGAAGTGGTTCCGCAGATTGTCTGGGATCTTGTTGAGAAAGGGCAGGCGCATTTCGGAGTCGTCGAGGGCGGCATCTGGATTGGTTGCTTTGGTGAAGGGGATTGCGAGCGTGCGGCCTTGCAGAGGGGCCTGAAGGGTTTGGCTGTTAGTTTGGCGTTGCACTGATATGGAATTGAACTAGTTGGCATTGCTTCGAATTGGCGGCTTGGAGGTTGAGTTGTGAGAGTACGGGAGTGGGTGCTCACGTTTATGTTCATCGTCGCGGGTTTGCGAGCGACCTCGCACGCTGTCGCCGTGGAAAGGCGAGTCGGATAGGTTTCGACTAGATGGGACTGGGTGTGTCGATCAAAGACTGTCACGCCGTCGAATGAGCGGATGGTCGTTTCGTCGAGACAGCGACAACAAGATCGATCAAAGGGATGTCAATGCAGTATATCAAAATGCACCGCCACATGCCCATGGCCACACGCCTTATATAGACCGCTCACAGCAGCCACAGAGGTTTACTCCTACAACAGGACATTCAGCGCTGGAACGATGAGATGACGTCGCGCCGACCCTCTCTCCCAAAGAGGTCGGATCAAACCTGTGTCTGCTAAATCTAACCTCTGTGAGGCTTGAGAGATCGTCAGCTAGGGCCGCCCGCGAGGCTCATCGCAGACTACTGTACCGCGCAGCTAACACTGTATGCATAGGGCTAGTGAAGAAAACCTTGGGACAGTCGATCGTTGCTAGCGGGTAGAGTGGAGTGGTGATGCGGATTTCACGAAAGGCATAAGCTTGACGGCTACATCACCTGGAATGACGAGGGCAGCTCGATCTCCAGTCACATTATTCTCCAGGAAGTATCATTGATACTGTCAACATGCAGACCTCGCTTTATATGTTTCCCCGAACAATCAGTGACGTCCAGACGATCCCTCCGACCTCGTTGGATCGTACGAGATCGTATCTTGTCTAGACATCGCATACATCAGTACAGCGATCGATGGCACATAGGGCAGGGCTGCGATGGCGGTGCATCATTTGAGCCACGGAAGGTTTTGCTTATTGCGGCGCATGACTGCCCCCGGCAGGCCGACAACACGTCACGCCACAGCGCGGCGCTCGCAAGCAGAGTCCCTCGAGTGGCTAGGCTTCTGGGCAATATTGGACTATGGGACGTTGGTTTAGCGCCACACGTGTCATGCGCCTCGCGGTTTTCTTGATTGCTGGCCCACTGGGTGTAGGGTGTACGGAAAGGGGAGAATGGTGACGAATTGGGTTTTGTGGTGACGAGGGGTTGGTAAGGTGCGCTCTGAATACCTGGGTAAGAAAAGGAGAGGGGAGGACGGGAGGCGGGGCGGGTGATGATAGCATTCTTACGAGATGGTGACGATGCTGGGAATTGGGAGCGGGTTGGGCAAGCTGTTCGGAGGGCGAGCCATTTGGTTGTACACGGTAAACATGTATGATATTGTTGTCGGCGCCGCCTGTGCCACAGTGCGGTCTACCCATGCTCACAAAATAGACAGGTTGCGGCTGGTGAGGGTCTGGCATCTGTTCGTGTGGCATCATCCTTGGAGAGACTCGATCCCCGCGGAATCCCAGGATGTGGCGTCCAAACCTGGCCGAAGATCGTCTAAGCGCGCAGATCTGGACTAGAGCGTTGAACTTTAATTCGTTTTGAGTGCCCGTAGGTTTGACAGACCTCAAACTGTGTTGGCGAACTGTCTAGGTGAGTTGTGCAATATCTGGCCAAGGTTTGATCTGGATCCGGGAGCCGGCGCACTGGAACGACAAGCTCAATATACCTTTGTGGACTCTCCGTGCATGAAGCAGATGGCGATACTTTGTGAGTCGACTGATCATCATATACAGACAAGCGACCAGTCGACATCAGGTTGGATTTGAGCCCAATACCTCCATGCAATGGCAACTGTCTCCCGGACGCGGAAAGGCCGTCAGAAGGGAGCTTTCGAGTCTGCCTCTGGATCCGCGTCAAAGACCACGTCTTGCATGTCGATACGACGAAGTCGTGCTCAGCAACGTTCGTATCCATCCCCAATCTTTATCCCTGACAGCTCCAAAAGACTGTGATACAGTACCGGGATTCGTGTCGACAGGATACACGCCAAGCTCAACGAGCAATTCAAGCATTTCAAACCATCTGTAACGTCTCGCGATGCTCCAAAAGGTTTGACCCAGAATTGGCCGCGATACGTCGGCACCGTTCTTCAGAAGTAATGCGACTATCTGGGACCTGCTGCTACTGGGGACTGAACGATCATCGAACTCTTCATCTCCATCAACGTCAATCCTTTTGATGATCCCACATTCAACAAGTGCAACCTGCAACGGAGCACCATGGTACTTGCATATAACGTTTGCATCAGCGCCGTTTTCGAGAAGAACATGCGCCATTTTGAGGTTTCCCACAGAAATCGCGGATTCGAGAGCGGTGCAAGTCCCGAGCCACTGCGCATCAAAATACGCCTGTCGATCGTTCGCAGGCCATTTCCAAACTTGCTCGAGCTCAATCGCCACCAGATGATGTTGACGCTTCAGTATCAGCAGATGTAGCATGGTCGGAAATTCTTTGGGGTCCACAAAAAGGCGCCATGTCTCCACAGGAATTGTATTGTGTACAATCTGCCGGTACCCTAGCCTGGCAGCTGTCTCGGCATGTGAGAGCACGTAGTCTGTGGCATATTCTAGCAAAGGGCACTGTCGGTAGGACTGAGCTTGTTCTGACTCGCCGAGAAGCCCACGTTCAACCGCCAGCTGGATGTAAGTCATGCACGATTTGGCAAGGCGCCAGTGGCACTTGGCCTCGAAATCCACCGTCAGATCCTCGTCGAGCTTGCGTAGTCCGTCCGCGAAAAGATACTCACGCACGGATTCGTGTATTATTTGAACTTGAGATGACTTGTGCTTTGTGTAGCCTTTTTGTACGCACTCTACGAGACCTCTCGAGCTGGAAACCAGGAAGTTCTCGACGACCGTTGGATCCACGAGCTTCGGGTTCCAGACCATGTCTTCATGGCTCAGTTGGCCGGTGCTAATCATTATGGCGAAGTAAAGTTCAATCGGTTGCAGAGAGCCTCTGGAGAACAGTACCCATATGAGAGTAGGCAGGAGACATGCATTGTTGTCAGAACCTCTCTCAACGATGGTGTCGAACAGGTTATGGAGGCTGGTGGGGAGCTCTTGTAGCTTGGCCTGGATCTTATGCTGATTTCCACGATCGGCTTCCTTGTTCAGGATCTTCACCACCAGTACCACCCACAAAAATACTCCCGAGGCCCTCTTGCAGATGGTTGATGCCAGTTGTGCGTGCATTACAGCATTTTCAATGCGTAGCTGGGTTTGCACGTACGTCGCTATATCCTTGTCGTGATCTTCGAGCTTGTCCAGAATGAGCCTCTCGACATTGCGCATTGAGATCGCGGGATAGTGTCGGCTCGCCAAGCACACGTGCAGGTTTTTGTTGTTCGCAGAATTGCCTGCAGTAAGTTCTTCGATGAAAGCGACCATATCCCTGACGTCGTCCTCGACGTGTCCTTCGTCCAATGCGTCAATGAAGATGGTGACTCCGGTCTTGCCGGTCGAATGCCGTATTGTCTCGCGGCACAAATCCTTCAGTAGTTCAAGTGGCCACCCCTGCGCGGCATAGAACTCCATCGTTTCTGGATCGAGGTCGATGAACAGTGAAGGGACATTGCTTGCCATCTGATGCAGAATAGAGCGATACATGCCCTCCGTGCTTCTCTCCAGCGGTGTGCCTCGAGCATTGAAGAAGAAGGACACGACCTTGTCGTTCGAATAAGCCTCTTTGGCGTGGCGTAGCAAACCCTTCATAATCGTAGATTTGCCAGCGCCGGGCTTGCCCTTTATCCAGAGGCAGCCGTGATGTTCTGCTGTGGCGTTTGGGTCGCGCCATCTCTTATACTGGGGGCAGTCGACCACCCATCGGCAAGTGTCAGGATGTGCTGTCGCAATGCTCGCATGTCGCGAGCCTGCCTCTTTGAAGTGGAGGCAACGAAGGAGTGTCCGGACGAGTCTCTTTTGCTCGTCGCTCGTAGTCTCAACTTGCGTCGTCGTCGGCGCTGCGAGGTGGTAGTGGTTATTGTACACATTGCCCGCGAGCAGTCGACTATTACCGCTTGATACGATGCTGTTGTAGCTCTGATTCGATAGCAGTTGGCCGTCTGGCAGTCTTTTCGCGGCTGATGAGGTATGCACGCTGCTACTTGGCTGTATGGCTGGCACCGGAGTTCCTCCGCCGCCGCGTGCGACTGCACTGCGTGGAGTCTCCATACAAGTGAGCGTGACAATATATGCCTTCAGTCGGTGAGCAGTCCATAAATCTAGTAGCGAACAAAACACGAAAGCCGTGGTCCAGGCTGAAGCTGATACAGGATCACGAGACTGGGACATCAGCTACAGCATGGTGACTGGGCGTGGCTTGGCTTAGCTGCATGTACATGGGTGCATGCATGATCGATGCCACCAATCAGAGCCTAGCATGTTGAAGCCACGATATCGGCTCCCGCATGTGTTGTGTTGAAGATTATGGATACGTCCTCTGTGCTGCAAAATTCCATCACCTCGGTCGCTCCTTCCAGTCTACGACTTACACAATCATATCGCAACATCAGTTCTGCTTGTCATAGTACGGCGCCTCAGCTCCGTATCCCATGTTGTACACCTTGCTATACTGCATCTTCCAAGCACCATCCTGCAGCACCCATATGTCATCGCACCTATAGAAAATGCGGAACGTCTTGTGGATGTCATCAAGAGCACCCTCGACCCAGTGCGACCAGGTGATACTGGCAAGAAAAGGATCAGTACATGCACCCAAAGCTTGACGCACAAGACTGGATCGGATGACTTACTAGGTGTTCACCCTCGCCTTCTGCGGAGAGATCATATCGAGCACCAGAAGGTTGGTGACAAGGTGAGAAGTCCTCGCTCCATTGCCGGCACCTTTGATAGCAGCTATAGTCTCCTCGAGGCCATTAGTCTTGCCGCCGTAGGCTCCGAGGTCGGTGCTGTCGTAGACTACATCTTTGGTCATCACCTCACTGAAGGCGGTGTAGTTCTGGCTGTCGATTAGCCATGCGGTCTTGAATCCAGCTTGGGTGAGGGCTTCGGTTGCTGAGCCTAAGTTCGTAGGGTGAGGGTTGGCTACGATGCTGCTGGCCAGTGCAAGGACGCTGATGCCTAGATTGGAGATGTACATGGTTGCTTTGCTGGTGTGGGAATGCTAGGTCGAGGTTGGTATAGTTGTAGCGACTGTGCAGTATAGCAGACACTGGACGGAGAGGAGAGGATGCCAAAGCAAGCTATTTGTATCCATACCGTCCAGTGGAGACGGCTCAGCTCACCACCCACGTGTCGCTATTGCTTGGGGATTTCTCATGCAAGCGTCAATAATTCCGACCCCGAAGCGACATAAGAAGGCTAAGCGGGGTGCTCAGCTCAGGTATGTTGCTTGGTGGAGCGGACCGTAAAGCTTAGAGCGCAGTTCTTGCTTCGATGTATGTGGCCCGGCGCCCCATCTTGAACCCAATTGCTTGATCCTGCCTGCTTCCTGGTCAAGTAAAGTGATAGATATCGTGATGTTGCCAGACATGACCATATCATGTTACGATGGGAGCATACCAGCCTCTGGTGGGCTGACCCGTGGCGGTGGCATGATCGTTCCACGAGCAAGTCGCTGTGTAGACATACCATAGAGTACTCAAGGAAGGAAAACAGTTTTAGGTTCAGTACCATGAAGTTCCGGGTCAGCCATACAGTAGTGTTGAACCTACTTTCCACTTCTCATTCAGCCACCTCGTAAAATCATGGAGCGACTGCAACGTGCAAGTTGTCGGCAGATTCTAAACTTCGTCGATGGACATTTGTCCAGGGTCCCGTCTCAAGGATACGAGAGTGATATTACTGTGTAAATCAGTCGAGTGTAGCAAAGATTGTCACTGCTTGTCCGACCTGCAGCCACCATGCACGCGACTGCAAGTACTTCTAACCAGCCGACTGTAAGAATGCCTAAGATCTCCATCCGTGGCATGAAGTACCTATTCTCTTGTTCTTCTTCCATAGAATTTGTGAGCACGAATGATTTCAATGTTGGTGCGCACGACATGGATCTTGAAAATTGTACGGAGGTATGCACGACTCAACATGAAAGCTTTCACGTTTCCGGAAGAAGTGGGACCGTGATTTGATGTTAAGGGTTGGGCGACAAGGGTTGGGGTAGCCACATCCTGCAGAAATCACATCTGAAATTGTGTTTACAAGAGCATCGATGTTATTACAACTCATAAATGTATCTGAGTAGCTTGATTTATATGTAGGAGCTTGGTTGAAGAGTCTACTGTGATCAGCTCATGAATAATTAAGGTATGTTCTCACGTTTCTCACACAGAAGCCTACGAGTGGCCAAGATGTAACAAATCGTTAGCCACAAACACCACAAGCGAAATACGATTGTGCAATAACAAAGTACAACAAACTAGCAACTGCCAATACAGTCATCCATGCCAGGAGCGATACTCAATGCAGTCTCATATGAAACCTTTTTGCCTTATCTGGCCGGCCTTGCATTCCTACTTCATCGAAGCCATAAACGAAAAAAGACACGTGCGAGAATGCTCAAGCATTTCTCAGATCATCGATCGCTGATATATATTGCCCTGTCGACAAACTTCGCGCAAATCAGAAGCAGATATCCGCTTTCGCATGTTGTAGCCATTGCCGCACACGACAGCCGACCAGCAGTATGTCTGTACGATCGACTTTGTCAAGTCGCTCCAATCATCCGACGTCATATCATCGTAGTTGGCAATTATCTCAACCACATGGTCGGTTTCATCGAGTTGTTGTGCAGTGAAGCGGCGGACATTTTGGATCTGAAGCCCAGCTTGTCTGATCATGTCTTCGATACCTTCCAGGTGCTCATCGGGGAGAGGTTGCTCGTATGATAGCCTGATGGAGCCCAGCCTATTTGGAGCGAGCTCATCTGCCATGATGTTGTTGAAGAGTTGGTGACCTCTCGCTGTGGCGGAGGTGGGTAAGTTGAGGATTGTTTTATGGTGTCGCACCCTTGTAGCTGCTGCCTAGTCCCACCCGCCGATCCTACCAGTACGTATGAGGCATTCGCCCACGTACAGCCGATGAGATCAAGGCCCTGGTATCGACTTACTGAGGCGAATCCTAAACGCGTTTCCGAAACTTATAGCCTGCGCTACCCAAGAAGGGCGGGTCGAAATAGCTTTGCTTGACCAGGTTGACCAAGCTGGTCCATTGGACCAGCGATAGATCTTCGAAGTTGGCAAAGATTTCGACTACATGATCGGTTCCGCCAGCCTGCTCCGTAGTGTAGCGGCAACATTCGTGTATTTGTAGGCCAGCTTGTCTGATCATGTCTTCGAGATCCTCCAGGTGTTCATCGAGGAGAGGATCTTCATACGAAAGCTGAATAGATCCAAGCGATGCCGTATGGTACTCGTGCGCCATATTCTTGATATGAAGTTGGCAGCTTTCAGAAGAAGAAGACAGTTCGACAGTGTCTTATACTTGTACAGCTGCACGTAGGAGCTGAGATATTGCCTGATGCTGCTTACATACCTGGCGAGGATCCCATCGCTGACTGCAGAATTCGAACACATGTAGGTTTGATGTGTCACAACGCCAGTATTATCTTTCTCGGGGTCACGTAACAGTACCTCGCGTTATGATCATTTCTCCGGAGTCTACGAGGTAAGAATTCATGTCTTAATGTTACGATAAATTGATCCATGGTGTTTGAGCTAGACGTGCCTCGGCTTTCCGAAAAAGGAAAGCTGAGTCAAGGTTCGAAGATGGCATCACGCGTTGGTGGATAATCCACAAAGCTCTCATTCGATACCATACCCTACATTTACTTCAAGAAAACTTATCACATTTACCCGGACCACACTTAACTATCACAGCCCGAGCTTCATTCACTGCATCATCCTCCCCGAACGCCTGGAAGTCGCGGGACCTTTCAAGCTCTCCTCCGGTGACGCAAGGCTTTCCACGGCTCAAGCTTTACAACCACCGAGTCTCTGTAATCAAAGGAAC
>Ga0058698_10001562_pt1 | contig 10207 bp, 10 predicted proteins | sample AgamicAsSfe_FD_67288 | JGI IMG/M metagenome (GOLD analysis project Ga0058698, IMG submission 67288) | Agave microbial communities from Guanajuato, Mexico - As.Sf.e | ecosystem: Host-associated > Plants > Phyllosphere > Phylloplane/Leaf | place: Guanajuato, Mexico | collected 2012-05-30
GTAGATGGTTAGTCGGAGACTCGGAGCTTCGGCCTTGGTAACATGAGTAATGTGATGTCGCGCGCAAGTCTTACTGTGCACTTATTGCCATTGGTCACATGACCATGAACCGTTGGTGCCGAGGTCGATCTATCTTTACCTAGGTATAGCTCCTATCCTATTCAAGTTAATCTGGTAGACCTACGTTACGATTCACTCGACGTGCTTATCTATAGCTGTGGTCATCCAATTTGTACCGTGTTATGCGGGAGCTCCGGATAGGAGTAAAGTATAAGTTGTGACATCCATCTAATCTTGTACTATTCTCCACACGTATGGTACTTCTACCATCAAGTTGCGCAATTGCCTAACATGACAAGTCACCCTTCCACCATGAAGGCGGCGTTAGTCGTAGTAAGTCAGCCTGTCACCAATGACTTATCCAACTTCAGGGAAAGATAAAAGCAATCATCTAATCAACGCGACACACAGCGTTCCAAAGACTCCTTCACCTTTGAAATCAACGACGTTAGCATTCCCGAGCTTAGCCCCACAGATGTGCTAGTCAAGCTGTCCGTGACTGGAGTATGTGGAACCGACATGGCGCTTGCATCGGGCAAAGTGGGCCCCACACGGCAGATCCTGGGCCACGAGGGAGTTGGGTACATTGTGGCCAAGGGCGAAGCTGTATCGGCTAGCTCAGCCAAAATCGGGGATCGCGTTGCCATTGCCTGGCTCCGCGACATCTGCGGTAAATGCGTGTTTTGCTTGCAGCCCGGCGGCGAGGCTCGCTGCACGGCACAGCTCAACTCGGGACGCAAAATTGATGGGACGTTTGCGGAATACACCGTCGTGCCGGAGAGGTATATCATAAAGATTCCAGAGTCCATCGCAGCAGTCGAGGATCAAGTCATCGCGCCCATTGTATGCGGCGGCGTCACGGCATACAAGGCGCTCAAGATCTGCGGTGCGGTCGCTGGGCAATGGGTTGCAATTTCCGGAGCAGGTGGCGGTGTCGGCAGTCTGGCTGTCCAGTACGCCAAAGCGATGGGATACCGTGTGTTAGCCATTGATGCCGGGAGCGAAAAGGGCAGGTTTACTTTGTCAGCTGGTGCGGAGGAGTACGTCGACGTGCTTGCTACTACCAACCTTGCGGACGAAGTCATGAGAATCACACAGAACCGCCGTGCCAAAGCGGTGCTTGTGTGCGCCGGCGTCAGCGCTGCGTATGAAAGTGCGCCTAGGCTGCTAGGACCGTCCGGTACAATGGTCTGCGTGGGGATTCTCCCTCCAGGTCAACAAGTCCCTTACGAGCCGCTGCTTATGATTGATAATGATCTTAGAATCATTAGCTCTTCCGTGGGCACAAGAGAGGACATGTATGAAGCGTTTGAGTTTGTTTCCCGTGGTTTGGTTCGCCCAGTGACGACACAGAAGCGGTTGGAGGATCTGCCAGAGCTTGGTAGAACGCTTGGCCAGGTGAGTGGACATACTGTTAGGGAGTTGAGGTTCGAAATGACGCTGTTACTGACTGTGCACTAGACAATTGGAAAGCCTGTAATCCGATTCAAGCTATAGGTTTTATGTGAAGTAACATTACTGAAGACTACAAGTACAGGAAGAGACTGTATCCGCTCATTGACTGGTCTGCATGTTCATTGCCATGTCGACACATGATGCTTTGTATCTTAGTCTCGCAGTCTACAACACGGAAGACTGGACTCATAGGTTTTACAACCTCGCTCGTTGCTGCTGCACCTAGTGCTGTGTAAAGCTCCAGAAATGTATACAGTGCACACTCATCTAGAACTCAAATTTAAAATCAATACTACATTTTTGTTCCCTTGTGCAAGATAGTTTCTACACTACGGGTGCGAAGTCCTTTACTTCACTCTTTCTACCACCCCGTTTCACCTCAACCTTTTTTTCGTGAAAAACATAGTATCCAAGTACAATAGTTCGCCTACAGGTCTTGCGAGGTGCATGTTCGACGTGCCATTCGGAATGCTACAAGTGGCCACATCAGAATTCCCCGATTTACCCCTTTGTCTAAGTATTTGATACCTTTATGTGGATGTATCAGATCTCATACGTGAAGCAATATCCAGTAACGAAAGACTCTTCATTACTGTTGTGCGGCAAGCATCGTGGTCCATCCCTCGCGCATACAGCTACCACTATTTGAGAAACAAAGCGGCCGGCAAGAGTAACTTGTCCCTATCTCTGGTTCCTATAATCTATGGGCCTTTCAACTCTAATGAACCTTTGTTCGTGAACCTTCCAGAAATCCTGCTATCCGGCGATACATTTCCACAGGGTTAGAGTACATAGGGAAATGCCCACTCTCTGCTATTTCTGCCAGCATCACACCTTCGCGCTCTAGCCGCCTCAAATACGATAATCTGCGGTTCTCCACCCCAAACATAAACATCTTCGCACACGGCAGCCTGAGAAACATGCCCAGTAAGTCTTCTTCGTCAGAATATCGCACCATGGACTCGAAAATTGGTCGCACCGCGTGAGCGCGGACACGCGATCTCAAGGTACTCGCGAACAGATAGTTGCTGTACGACTTGGTCGCACACGTACGTTGAATAAAAGCATCGAGAAAGTCTTCTGGATCTTCGGTAGGGAAGTCAAATATCTGCCGGCTAAGAAAACAGTCTTCTGGTGCCAGATTTCCCTTGATGTTTACAAAGCTCAGTACTCGGTCCGGGTGCCGGCTCGCAAGCAGTAGTGCGGTCAGTCCGCCCATGGAATGGCCAATAAGGTGGAATCGTGGTATTTGAAAATGCGACAATATGGCTTCTGCTGTTTCGACCAGGAAGGGAATGGTTGATGTGGACGGGTTGGCGCTGTGTGTTTGTCCACATCCAGGAGCGTCGTAGGCGATATATGCATGGTGTTGAAGGAAGGGATTGACGGTTAGATCTGCGAGATCTTCCTTGCTGGAGCCGAAACCGTGAAGAAAGAGGATTGGGGGGTTGGAGTTTAGATTGTGGATTGTCGAGATGGTGAGGCTTGTGCCTTGAATATGGATAGGCACTTCTGTGTATGTGAGGGCCATTCTAAATGATGGAGATGCAGTGTGGTTAGGCTGAAGGATGGGGCGGCTGCAGATATCTCGTCCGCATAGGGTGATCGATCTTTGTGAAATATACCTTGACGTCGAATCATTAACAAGTCCGGCGCAGACTCGTTTCGCCGTGCTGATGAGTCTTTCAGCATCATAGTGGGGCCGGATATGCGCCTCGGAATGCACGCATGTTCACCGACGGCATGCGCGACTTTTCACCGAACATGACTGTTCAAACAACAACGAAGCTCAGATGTCATCATATAAGACCATCTACCCCCGAATCCACTATGCAAGCCTCATCCCGACCTCATCGTCATGCCCGAACTCATGAATGACGCAGAGAAAGCCGTGCCTGTTGGTGCGCCAATGGCGCCCGAAGCAATCGTTTCGCAGCCGCCCAACACGTTGAGCAAGACTGAAACCAGAGCGTCAGAAATTTTCGACAGTATGCCCATGTGGCGCAAATATGTCATCGTCTTCGCAACAAGTTGGACAACCCTCGCTGCATGCTTCTCGAGCACTTCACTCCTCAGCGCAAGCACCGAGATAGCAGTAGATCTGCACACCACCCCCGAAGTCGTCAGTCTCTCAACAGCAGGCATGCTTTTCGCCATCGGGTTGAGTTCGTTTGTGTGGAGTCCCATAGCTGCGGTGAGTCTTCATAGCAGTATTGCCTACGACAACGTTGGAGCTAAGTAACATAGATTGTGGGGCGAAAGTTGGCATACAATGCTTGTGTCGCGGTACTATTCAGTTTTACCATTGGTGCCGCTGTCGCGCCAAACATGCCCGTGTTTGTCACTATGCGCGTGCTGTCTGGCTTGCAGGGTTGTTATTTTCATGTTGCTGGTCAGACTATCATCGCAGAGTACTTTCCTCCTGTAAGTAGTCCACCCACATTCCAACACAACAAATGCTGATATCAGATGCTCTGGCGTAGGTTCAACGTGGTACTGCGAATGGCTTCTTCCTTGCTGGAACAGTTCTGGGACCGCCTCTCGGTCCTTTGGTGGCGGGCATCATGATGACCTACTCGACTTGGCGTAGTGTCCTGTGGCTGCAAGTCGCGATGATCGGTCTGGCTTTTATGCTCGCGCTATTCTTCGTCCCAGCGAGTAGGACAGATGCGCCGGCGCTTACGTTGAACTTGCGTGGACGGACTGCGTTGGCTCAATTCAACCCACTGCCAGTCTTCAAGCAGATGACCTACCCAAATATCATCATGACGGTACGTAACATGCAATAGCGTTGCATCACAAGTAAAGAAGCTGACCGTCTTCATCAGCATCTGAGTTGTGGCTTCCTTAGCTGGTCGCAATACTCAATCCTCTCCGCACCTCGTCATATCCTCGTTACCCGCTTCGGCCTTACATCCCCACTGTCCTCCGGCCTTTTCTATCTCGCGCCCGCGACTGGCTTTTTGCTTGGCACAATAGTTGGAGGACGCTACTCGGACATGACGGTAAGGCGATATATCAAAATACGTGGTGAGCGACTACCACAAGACCGGTTGAACGCGGGGATGCTATCTTTCTTCCTGGTGATTCCCACAGCGTCTCTCGTGTATGGATGGGGTCTGCAATATGGACCGACGTCAAGAGCCGCTCTTGCACTACCGATCGTAACGAGCTTCTTTACGGCGGCTGGACTCCTGGCCGCTTTTGCGAGCTTGAACACGTATTGCGCTGAAGCGTTCCCGAAAAAAAGGAGAGAAGTAATTGCGGGCAAGTACCTTGTCCAGTACACATTCTCGGCTTGCTCAAGTGCTGGTGTGGTGCCCTTGATGGAGGCTATCGGCATCGGCCCAACTGCTACCATCAGTACCGTGCTGGTATTGGCGGCTGGTGGGTTAACGTTCGTAACGGCTAGGTATGCCAGCTCCATGGTTGAACGAGTGGATGCAAAGGATGCTCGTCCTCGAGCAGCATGGAGTTGGCCGAAGATGATTTCAACGGAAGCAGTGTTTCCTATCGCCACGATTGGTCCTCGGCGTTAGATCGTGTACACACGTGTGCCTTATTCAATACATTAGTCAATCTAGTTGCGAAGATCCAGTCTATCCGTGCATTGTTTGTTCAGATATCTCCACCCACTCCCCAACCGTCCGCCCACCAGTATGGTGTCTGCAATTCATCAAAAGCAGGGTTACTGAAAGCTTGAAGATCTAGATCGGATTCGGAAAGAAAGTAACGAAGGGAGGGATCAGCAAGAGCCATACCAGCGGTCATTGCCTCGCTGGAAGGAGGAAGCAATTGCTCTGCACTGGCCACTGACGGTTGCTGTGGTCGACCTAGCGCAAAGCTGGTATCTGCCACAAGTTGCATACTCTGCTCTATCGCATCCATATGCTTAACGAACTCTTTTGCGCCATAGTTACCGCTTTGAGCAAGCTGTCGCAACAACTCCACCGCGTTGTTGAAATCGTCACCGTCTGCTTGACTCCGCGGTGACTGCAGAAGACTAGAAATAGCGAGGACCGTAGTAGCTGAGAAGAGGTATTGCGTGTCGAAATAATCCAGCGTAGCCAAGGATCCGTGAATCCAGGCTTCCGTAAGGATGCGATAACTGTGACGCGCGCATTGAATGCATGTTTCGGCAAGTGCGAGAGCGCCTTCAGGAAGGTTGCGTTTGGGATCGATAGTTGGATTTGACCATGACTGCTTGTGGCTGCGGAGAACATGTAGAAGTATCGGTCGTGTGGCAAGAATACAGCACTGTCAAGGTCAGCTTGAGTTTGATGTGATCATAGTAAACAAACCTGGTTGAAGCGCAGATGTATGTAGACAATGTGGATAGGTGCTGAAGTGTCGTTGTCCTCGAGATGAAACTTAACTGGCAGGTCGTCCATCCATTTGGTGAGATCCTTGAGCATCGCCTGAACCCTTTTGGAAAACGAATCGTGATGGTTTCTCCTACTGTAGATAGCTCGTGTCAATCGAGCAGCAAGTTTGGCCAACTTGATGCTATTCAAGCTGTAATCAGTGTCGCCAAAATCGCCTTCTTCTGCAGCATCGAGACCGTCACTGCTGGGAAAGTCTACCATGATATCTTCATCAGCAACAGATACTGGAAGACCGAGTTTTGATGCGCATGATCTATCAAGAGCATATGCAGACCACCATAGCCGTACGCGATGCTCTCTCGCAAGCCGATCGGGGCACTGATGTTCAGGTATGTTCATATTCATGCCCATGATAAGACCAAGTCTACAGGCGGAGCTTGCGAAGATGTAAGCCGAATGGCGACGATTGACAGTGAAGGAATAAAGAACCTTGCAGGTATCAGAGAATGTTTCCGCTTCATGTTTTTGGTGCCACAAACCAATAGTAGGGTGACCTCTATGGTGTCCATCTGCGGCCGCTCAGCAGGAATGCTAATCATCCTTCTTGCTTGAGCAAAGTAGGCTAAGCCGGGAAAGGCCGCATCCATTGAAGCATGCTTGGCAGAATACACTTCGCCCAGGGCGAATAGTGCTAAAAGCTTACAGATGACTACCCGGTTACCATTGCCGTTGTTCTTGATAGCGTCTTCCAGGATTCTCGTGACTTGGCTCTTGCGTACGATATGGTAATATTGGCAGACGGTAGACAGGGCCACTTTGACCAAGAAACGTGCTCTTGCAGGTGACGGCCAACTAGACGGGGCTTGAGACGGCAGCATCAGGTAATCGTCTTGTACGTGGTCCATTCGAGGTAGATGCTTGGTATTTCCTACGGCAAGAGTCTGGCGGAATCTTGTCGCAAATGCTGCGTCGGCAGCTTCCCCAACGTGGATAGGTACATGCTCAGAGGAAACCGCATGGAACCAAGGCCTATCCTCAAGTAGTGGATTACGCACGGCTTCATTCACAGCTGTGTTGCTTTCGAGAGCTTCTTCGACGGGAACAGCAGCCTGAGCCAACCCGGAGGGGCCGCTGCGTAGGCGCTCGAGATCCTTTAGACGCTCGTAATCCTTTAGCAGTTCATTCAAGTGATGTTCACTGAGCTTGATTTGTCGGTCGCGCGATGGATACACGCAAGGCGTCGTTTCAGCGTTATCGCGGCAGTTTGAGCATGGGTGGCCTCCCGAGCATTTCACTTTGCGCGAGTGACATCTTTGGCAACTACAAACACTATTAATTTCGCAAGAGCGTGTGTAATGATGAGTCATCTTACGCGACTGGCTTGCTGCCCCTCTTTTGCACCGAACCAGCCCTCAAAGGCTGTGTTGGTGAGGTCGTCGGTGGCATGCTGAAGGTTGCCGAAGAGTCAGCAGTGGCGAGGTCGGAGGTTTGTTGGCGAAGCCGAGAACGTTGGAAAAAACCGCTCACACGGCGAGTGATCACGCACGCCGCCGAAACTAGCTTCCATTATTATCGCCGAACACGCAACGACGAGCTTATGGCATCTGGGTACTAACTGCATACCCAGGCACCTTCTCGGGAATGCTAACTTGGGTTGTCCTTGTTTACGAAACGCTACTGTCCCCACCTCTTCGGTCTTTTTCATCCGTTATTCGGCTTACCTTCAGCCTGGTCTCGCGTACTCGCACTCGCGCTTCCAGACTTCTCACAAACTCTAGAAGAATTTGAATACGACTCCTCCGTGCTGATGTACGCCTGCAAAGATTGCAGAGCGAGGCTGCATGCTGACTGTATCCATTTACTGTATAACAAAGCAAACAAGTCGGAAATGTGCGCAGCGGCTGGTAGTCGCATTTAAGACTATATGAATCATTGCTAATGATGTGTCTTCGTACAGACACTTTTTCCTTCGTCTATTTCTTACCTCGAGTGCTCTCCCTCTAATGGAATGGAATTTTCAAGCTTACTCCAAGTGCGTTGATCATCTTCTCAGATATCCTGCATGCAAAGATTGGGCAGTGGCGTGTGGCCGACGTTAACTTGGGATATTTCTATTCTCAACCTTTCATGGTACTTGGTGGCACCTGCATGGGTTCTTCAAGATGTACGTAGTTATCGTTGGGTTTGTAATATATGATACTGATTTGCATACTATTCTTCCTATACCGATAGACCAACGACGAATTACACGGTTTAGTGGCAAGTATACATAAGCAGTAGAAGAACCGCGGTTCCTCAACTGTCAGACTCCTCATCGCTGGTGTGCCAGGCTACGCCAGTGAGTTCCAAACGCCTATCCAATAACATCTGTCTACATACCCCCTCGAATTCCATACCATTCGCCACTTGGCCCTCAGATGGATCGAGGAAGAGTATTTTGTCATCAGCGCAAGGCCAGGAAATATCATACATAGAAAAGGCCCACTGATCAAACCCATCCGCACAGACCACGTGAATTTCTTCTACGTTCTTAAAGTCTTTGAGTTCTCGTTTCTCAGTATTGAACCAAGCCTCATTGCTATTCTCGCGCTCAAACTTAAGTCGCTTGATTTTTGATGCGATTGGTTTGAAAGCACTGAGATAGGAATTTCCAATGTCTACCATGTCGATGTCAAAGTTCAACCAGACATATCGCCGCTCGATGCTAGGTCCGTAGATGCCAGTCACATCGAGTTTGTCGATGAGGTACAGACCCTGTGGCCTGTGTTCCTCGGGCAGATCAAACGGGCGTCTATCGACCATGGTGGGTTCAGAGTTGCGTCGATGATGGCGATTCACACGGAATTCGGAACTGCTCAGATGGGAAGGACGCGAAGGACTGGGAGGGCTCTCGACCCCGATACCGTACCAGTACGTCGCGTACATACGCCGCTCGGTATTCCGTTGAGTGCCAATATCGAAGAAAGCTTGTTGATACAACCTCTGTAACTCATCTCGGGCCACTCTACAGCACTGTAGCGGTCCAGGCACCGGTGTGGACGATATCAAAAAGGGATCCCGATCAGGCTTCCAGTGTTCGACACGGACTTCGACGGTGCGCGGCTCAACAGTGCACCTCCATATCTGCCTTTGAAGCTCCAATGGTAGTCGAGGGAATGGGTGGAAAGTGGACGTCATGTTGGATAATGCCCGAGTATGCTTGGTCTGTCACCAATAGCCCGATGAAGTGGTCAGCACAACGGATTGATATGCTATCTCACTAAGCAATGTGTTTAATGATGGAATACGGTGTAACAAAAGTTCCGTTAACAGGATTTCCGTAGGATCCGGCTCAGCTTTATCAAGTCTGCTTCTATGACAAGGCTGATGCAGGTACTGGATGCTGGTATCCAGGGGCAAGGGGCCGCTAGTTTACTTTAGGCGGAACGCACGAGACACAACACTACCTAAGATTCCCCTTCTTGGCACCTTCCAAAACAAGCCTTCTTTCCGCCGCGCCGCATGGCCCACACTGCCGGGTAGCGTGAACGTGAACGAACCGCGGGCGACTACATACAACATGTCAAATTTCACTCATGCACTTGGCGTCTTGACAGTGGCGCAGCGGAATGAGCAGAGCAGGACGCCACGGCGAGTCAACCAGCGGCCTTGCCAAATTGGCTGGCAAATCCGCAGGAAGCAGCTGCTTCGCACAGACTCACTGTAGCCGGGGGTCTAGATGGCTCGCTGAAGGATTCTCGATATTGCCTTGTAAGGCTCGGTTGACTTTTGTTCTAAAAGTCGGGATCAGTAGTCAAAGGATGGTTCGAACTATCGAATCGCCTTACGCCAGAGCCGGATCTTGTCTCTTCTGTTCAACTTCAGCAAGGGTGCTATACATCTCCCCATCATTTGCTTCCATCTCTTAGCAAAATCGATTTTGAGCTTCGTCCATCGGCTGCTTCTCCTCAAGCTAATCTGTATGATGAGGACCGCTTTCGTACTGTTGTTTGTGGCCTTTGTTCAGCGAGTAGCTTCCTCACGCTATCCGCTACTCCAATGGGACCCTGAAACGGTCGAGGACTGCATCGAGTGGTACGACAACGGCCAAGGCAAGACTTGCGAATGGGTGCGCGAGCTGTACGGCTGTAAGTCCCCTTCGCACAGCTGATGACTTACTCATACTGATACTGTGCCTTACCACTCAGACACTGCAGCAGAGTTTAGCGAATGGAACCCTTCAGTCGGCCTTGATTGCAAACCCTGGGGGGATTGGCAATCCTACTGTGTTATCACGCAAAGGAAATATGACAGTATCCATCCAACGACAACCTCCTCGAAGGTGACCACCACCACCACCAGCACGAGCCAAGCTCCTTCTCTTGGGC
>Ga0058698_10001563_pt1 | contig 10205 bp, 7 predicted proteins | sample AgamicAsSfe_FD_67288 | JGI IMG/M metagenome (GOLD analysis project Ga0058698, IMG submission 67288) | Agave microbial communities from Guanajuato, Mexico - As.Sf.e | ecosystem: Host-associated > Plants > Phyllosphere > Phylloplane/Leaf | place: Guanajuato, Mexico | collected 2012-05-30
AGCGTTCTTACGGCAACGAGTTAGTCGTGGTGCTTGCTTCCTCTATAGAAGCTTTCTTCGGCTTTGCAAGGTCTGCCTTGTGGAGCCTGTGCGCGCCAATGAGAGATCCGTTGTATGCCTTGGTCTCCGACCCCCGACCGCGCCTCTTCACCAGAGTGCATCAGAGTCTCAAACCCTGCCCACATGCGCTACGTCTTTCGCTTGTCGTCCACCTCGTCCAACCAGAGAGGACTGTTAGAGACAGAGGCTCCAGCATCCTCTGTGCCTAGCGAGAACGACACTGGGCTTTTGGTGGACCGCTGTGGATTCTTGATACGCAGGAGCGGATCAACATTGTTTGATGGTGGGAGACTGACGTCTGACGAAGCGGCGGAAACATCGTCTTCGGAACCGTGAGCAAGCGGTCTAAGACCTATCGCGTCCTTTCGCAGCAGCGCAGGTCGCCTAACCTACCCTTCGAGCCAGTCAGATATCTTCTTACAAGCTGCGCAACGTGGCGAAGTATTGTTCTGATATGAGCGAAGATGCGCATTGACAATGACTGTGTTGTTATCTATTCTATGTAGGTAGAGACTGTCAACTATATAGAGAGTACTGCCAGGCAGCAATGATCCTACGCAGGCAGCAGCAATCCTGTACAGGCAGCAGCAATCCTGTAGCGTACAGCTGAGACATATTCACAACAAGATAAGGTGTTGTTGGTTGGGGAATTCTTTGTACGTAAGTTTGTTGTGGGCGAGAGCCTCAAAGCTATCTTCTTTGCAAAGCCTGAGCTCGTTGTAATCTACCGTAAGAATGCAGAGGTTATCATGATAGAATGCACCTATAAGACAAACGACTACGGATTGCCCTTGCTCAATATCTATTTCTTCACACGCACCGGTCTAGCACTGCCCTTAGCACACGCTCTTATAGACAATGAGAAGCAAGATGGCTATACTTGGGCCTTGCGCTGCTTTACCAAGCTGTTTGATGAGCTCTATGTTGACGAGCTATCCGTCTTCCTGCATAACCGCGATCTCACCTCTATGAATTCTTTCGAGGGCATGCTACCTGGTCGCTACCACATGCTGCGTATGTAGCATCTCAGGATCAGAGTCGAGGCACAGGCCGGCAAAGAGCTCGGCAAAGTGCGCAGCAAGGAAACTCGGCGCTGGATTAACGGTGAGGCAGCCGACGAGTTCATGAGACTGTTCAATTACTGTATCAACGCTAACTCCGAAGCAGTATTCGAAACTGCATAGCAAAAGGTCCGTACACGGGCTAACCGCAACCGGATCCAGCCTCAAGAGCAACCTAAAGATTAGGAGCTTTACGGCGACAGCGAGACTTTGCAGGACGACCTTTCTATTAGCAACAACGATAATTCAGCCGCTTGGCTCAAATTTATGCAGTACCTCGAGCTACAGTAGTGACTGTATTGTTGTAGTAGTACCGCGTAAATAGAAATGAGGGTGTGTTGACCCAGGATTCGTGACTCGTTATTGATATGAACACAAAGCAGTAAGCGGACGTTCTGAAGGGCTCTAACGTCTTCTAACAGATAACCGGCGCGTCTTTGGCGGCGTACAGCTGGCTGTATAACAGGGGCATATGGCACAGTCTTGCTGCATTACGCGGTCTCGGAGTGAGTGGTTACGTAGAAGACACCAGGAACCAATAATCAGGATGGGCAAGTGGGAATCCCGTCCGCTCTGCCATACATAAGCACTGAACCGGGCGACTAGTATTAGAGTGGGTGACCATCTGAGAATCCCGCCTGCTGTATGTTCTACGATTTTTGCCCGGGTCTCCCACGTCGCTGCTGCTAGCAACATTAGCAAGAAATACACAGCGCGCGAAAGGTCCAGCTTCGGGCTGTTCTCACAGACCTTCTAGGCAGACACGCACAGGAGAATTTAGGCCACGAGGCTACGTAAAACGATGTATATAAATCAGGGGAAGCGTGCACTAGATAAGACTGGACAGCGACTCTGTCTCCGCTGATGTCGGACAGATGTTTACGGCACAAATGGCAGGCATGACGATCTCGGGTCGACGATCGCTTACGGACTCATCAGTGCCGCTCTGATACTTACATCCACCATCCATCTTCAGCGTACTTGCCGATTTTGGTCGCGTCCGTCCACCAAATGCTCTCAAAAGGTCTGAACTCTTCAAAGGCCTCTGCTCCTTCCGTTAACTCACGCTCGTCCGTCACGACCTTCTCTCTGACGGTATTACCGCACTCATCTAGCCATTGAATCTTGTTGCCGCGCCAGAAGACGCCAGTGACAAAAAGGCTCTGATCCCGCGAGTCCCGTCTTGCTTCTTCGACGTCCGCAGGGTCGTCGAATGCTGTCATCGAGTACGCGAGCTCTGGCAAGACGTCCAACACGTCGCCGTCGAAGCTGCACACGAGATCCGCATTTCCGGTGCGCAACCGTAGCTCCTCCTCGGACATGTCGAGAGTGCCCTCGGCCACCATGGCGCGGTACATGTTTTCACCAATCCAGCCCGCAATGTTGCTCATGGATCCATCTCGGCACTCTGACAAGATCGTGCGCTCTTCAGCAGTGAATTGGCCATACTCGGTCTTCTCGGCCTCTGCGTGCCACTGCCACCTCCCTCTCGTTCCCATCTGAAGGAACTCCCGGAAGATCTTCGTCCGTCGTTCATCGAGTGAGCCGTCTTGACCGTTCCATCTGTGTAGGAGATACACCTCAGAGGCCGGAGGTCTCGACATGTTGAGCTCCATACCTGGCTGGTAGCGCTGCTGAAGGACAGGCAAAGACTGCAGGTGATGACGTCCAGCAAAGGTAGCAGACTCTCGAATCGCAAGCGGTGGGTTCCGGTTTGTTTCCGAGTTGCTGCCAGAGTTTCGGACGTATGAGGTGAGGTATGTAGTTGATGTGATATGTATGCAGAGTACAGTGGAACTTGTTGTGGTGCGAATGTGTGAGGCGAGCAAGACAATCTTACTGCTGATGACGGTGACTCCTATATTCTACGTTGCGCAGGGTCCACTGTAAAATCACATGTCTTTGCTGCAACATAGTGGCAACAGGCAGCGTTGTTGGTACGGTGGTATACCGAGACGGTTGTTCGAGGCACAGTGATGTTGGCTTGGCCCCCCTCCCCACCCTGGGGCTGTGCCTGGTGCGCCTCTTCCTGCAGCAGGCGCTTGATCGTAGTTCCTTACAGTGTTCCTTCCCACCGATGTCCATGGTGACTGGCATCACTAGCCCACGATAACATACGTGACAGATCGGGATAGACGCGCAATAGCAGGTTGAGAGAGATTTTCTCCAAGTGCGCACGCGCCTAAGGACTACAAGTAGGCGCTCGCTCTGAAGCCATATGTTGGTACGGGAGCTGCATCACCTCTACGAGCTTACACGCCGTCACGCTGTATGCAGAAGCCTAATGTATTATCGTGCGACTGAAAAGACTGACTACGTGACCCGTATAAATCAAGATACTACAGAAGTCTTCCGGCGCCGAAAGTACCACATCATCTTCACACCAATTCTGAATAAGCCACCATTAACCGTCCATCGCCTAGCTCTGGGCTAGGCCCATTCGCTGCTGCTCGCTTTAGCATACGTCGAGAATACAGGCCGGAGTAGGCTTGCCGACGAAGGAGAAGACGTCATCCGGGTGGCTGTTATAGCATGCGCTGTCAGATTGCGGGTAAACCGTGGTCCAGCGACTACCATCTTTCCAACCACGGTCTTGATTGCATAGATGGTGCGGCCAACGCTTGACACGTAAGCCATTCGTTTGGCTCGGGTTCGAGAACCGGATCGATCTGTAGGATTTGCCAAAGCTAATGCATTCATTGAGGACGTTGTTCTGTTGGTCGTAGTGCGAACAGTCTGTCTCAGAGGCGCTGCCCAGGGAGAAAAAGTAACCCGGCGATGCCGCCCGGGGAAGGAGGCTTCCAGAATTTGGAGACATAGGTGCCTCGCGGCGTTGGCTAGTGCTTGGGTGCAAGTTCATACTCTGCGCGCCGTGCGATTCAGCCCATTGGTATGTCGCCAGGGCCTGAGATGTGGACACTGCGCCAGGTTCGCTGACGGTAGCTCTGGTTTCGTCCACAGCTAGATGCACAGTGTGTGAAAAGTTATCGAGACAGCTGCCGAGCGCGTGGTCTGCCTCGCTGTCAAGATCAATGGCGCCTCCCTCGGGTGGAACGATGACGACGACGCCATTGAGGACCGCGACATCGTAACGGGTAGAAGCTTGCTTGACGCACCCTATCAAGCCGTTGTAGCTTGCCGCGTCAAGAGAACCAGGGACCATTTGCCATTGCTGACCGATGACAATTGAGGCAAACGCGAGAGTCGCGAGGAGGTTGAGCGAGGCTGACATGACGAGGTTTGATGTCGATAAGAAAGGGCTTGGTCGGTTGGGATCGTCGGACGATGTAGTTTGACTGGGGTCTCTGAACGCTGTCGATAATTTTGCGTGAAAATGATGATGATTTGTGGCCATCATTGCTTGTATATGATGTCCCTCTTATATGCCAGAAGCGCCTCATAGGGCACAGCTTCATCGCCATGGTCAAGCTTCATCAAGGCCAAAGGATCGCGCGGCGCGGTCTGTTAGAAGGCTCAGCACGAATGCCAAGGTCTATTCTAGGTTGCAGCTCACTGTTGTACCTTTATTGGTATAACCTGCATGTTATACCTACTGTACCTGATGAAAGGTTGCCATGTGGAGGCGCGGTGTCCAACATGCGGATGGTATTGATGAGCCGTGCCTATGTTAAGACACATGTCAAATACTGAACACGTACCGGCGAGCCGGCACCATGTTGGATTCTAAACCAGGAGGCAATGCTCCGACATGGAATGTTGGTCCCAAAGCAACACTTGAAACGCTATATGCAGCGTTGTGCCGCTCGCTGCGCCTTGGCTTTGCCGCATACTGGGGTGAAAAGGCGCAAATGGGCTTACCTATCTATCCCTGGCTGGCATCGATGTCCTCGGTAGATTTAGAAGTTGGTGCTGTAGTTGACGATGCCAGATCACAGGTGTCCAGGTTGCATGCAGTTTTGTTACCTAGGCTCGCTCGCTTCTAGTCACCTAGGCTCGCTCGCTTCTAGTCACCTTGCTACGGAGGGACTGTCGCAGATCAAGATTTAGCCAGCGCTTATGAGCGTGCGACAGACGGTTCAGGCTAGCAGAATGAAGCCTTCCAACAATTTAATGCATCAGTCTGACTTGTCGAACATGACCAGGCCTGTGTCGAACTGTGACCGCACCCTGAGGCAGCTAGAGGTAGGTGTAGATCGCATGGAGATGCATGAAGGCACAGAGCGGCATGCCGTTGCTGGCAACGAAACGTACCATAGCTTCAAGAGTTCTTACAACGCACGGCCCCTACACCAACTTTCTTAGCGCGTACTATAGTAAAAAAATGCAGCGCGTATACACACCGCGATCTTTGTTATCTCTTACTATATAAGGCCAAAGTAATAGCTGTACGGCTGCAGTATAGCGCAAATTAAGCTGTTTTCGACGTCATCGCTGTACCTGTACGTCTTCCAGATTATGTATTACGATCTTTGTAGTACCTACTCTTTAAGACTAACCATACCCTTAGTTTTGTAGGCAAAAGGCTTAAGATCTATCGATCTACCATCTACCGCCTACGGGTATTATAGGGCGTCGTCAATTGCTCTTAGATGACGGCAACTAGCACAATGGAGTTGTCTTAAGGTCGGAAGGGTGGAATAGCTATAGTGTAAGAGCCCCAGCTGCCACACTTTAGCCGTTGAACTACGTAACCCAAAAGGTACTATATCTGTCTGCTTAGTAAGCAGACAGTGTGTGGCAACATATACTCTTCTGACTGTCGCGCACGTGCCTCCAGCACGTGATCCTGACATATAGGCTCTCATCGGTACCTGGTGATGGATACGCAATTGATTTGTTAGTTATAGAGGAGTGTAAGATGTTGCCATACGATATTGGTAAGTCGGCAGACCGGCCGATCTCAGCACAGGTAACGTGGTAGCTCAAGCAGCCTCAGAGGACTGCCGAAACTTCAAAAGTTACTACTAGAGTATTACCTTTGGTGCCGGATGGGCTCCAGGCCAGAGCTACTAAGGGGGGAGGCGAGCCTAGTAACAGTACAGCCTTACTTACGTAGAAGGCCGAAGCCTAGCTACTCTACCATTAGAAGGAGTTTAAAGAGGCTAAACAAAGTCTCTACTACGCAGCCAAACTACAGGCTAAATACCATGACTAGTGCACTATACTTATAAATTTCGAACTAGATGATCTGGTTCTATTAGCTGCTAAGAACATCTGATCTAAGCGGCTACATAAGAAGCTTAATATCAAGTAGCTCGGACCGTTTAGAGTCTTAGAGCGCTGTAGTAGATAAGCATACCTGTTGGAACTACTACCAGCTATAAGCCGACTCTACTTAACCCTCTACGTCTCGCTGCTCGAGCTATACCGAGCCTGTACTAGCTACTAGCCGCCGGCGGTAGAAGGCCTAGGTTTAGACAATACGGACCCGGGCGAGTAACAGGAAATCGAGAAGATCATGGCCTACAGCTTCAACAAATAGCTTAGCTATAGGACGTATCAGGTACGCTAGCTCGGCTAGTTATAGGAGTACGATAAGAGCCTTACGGCTAACAATTTAGCGAACGTATAAGACCTAACAAAAGAGTATAAGGGACTCGTAGGCTTACCTAAAGACGAGACAATTAACAATGGCGTAAGGCCTAAGCCTAAGCAATAGCGTAGAGACTAGCTAACTAAGTAAAACGGCTCAGATACTAGGCGGAGAGACGCTAGACTAAAGCCAGAAAGTTACCGCGCATTATATAAGGGGTATTAAGTACTTAGAATTACTTGAATTATATAGACCTAAGACCTACTAGATAAGTAACCTAAAATCTTAAGCTAACGTACTTACAGGCAGAAGCCTAAGTACTAAAACCAAACCTCTATAATTGAAGTTAAGAAAGTAGGGCTTTACTAACCTCAAAGTACTATACTACTACTCCGAGTCTACTACGGCCTTAAACTACACCTATTCTGTACTAGATTAAGCGCTACTACGCTAGGGACTCTACTAGAGACCTAAATATAGCGTCATCGATGCGCTAGTTAATAACGAAGTTGCTAGGCCTACTAGACCTAGACAATCTACGCTACCTAAGGAACTACTGTTACAGGAGCATATGATTTGGCTGAAGTCAGGAGCAGTCAGGTGACTGGCTTGGCAAACAGCAGGCTTGGCGCACTTAAGTATATTGCGCTTCGTAGTATACTTACTTGTACAAAGTAGCGATTAGTCTTTGTGCCCGACCAGTGATTGGTCATGGTGTTCTATACGCTGCGAGATATTTTCTTTTAAATATTCCTGTAACAACTACTCTATCTCCTCCTGGAACAACCGACAACGTCCCTACTTATACTCCCCCTAGTTGTAGTACTTGCCGCGTACCTCCTTCTCTAGCTATAACTACACCTCTACTAAGTCGTAAGTATATCTAATGAAGTCGTTGTTCTTAGACTTCTATCTACCTACGTCTTAACTACTTTAGTAAGAAGCTACAGCTACTCGACGGAGATACTTAAGGATATTAAGAGCGTAGTTAAATTTAGGAGGGAACTGTATATATTTAGCTTTTAGTACAGGGATAGAACGTAGGTGGACACTTACTATCTTATATCTACCTTTATTACTCTTATAACGAGGGCAGGTAGGAGTCGTAGGTACCTACGGATAGGTATCCCTTATATCCGTACACTTAGACTCCTTAACGGACGCCTAATAGGCCTTTACGTAGGCTATATAGTATTCTATACGGCGCTCGGGGTAAGGCTAGATCGGAGCTAGAAGACAGTTTATAACGATAAAAAGCGTAGTAAAAACAAATATCTTGCTCTTATAGTAATAGTACCCTGGTGACGGCGTACCTCCGGCTACTACTAGCGCGCCTATATCGCGAAGGATACCTACTATCGAGCTAGAACCTAAGACGTTACGAGAGCTGGACTACAGACTAGGCTAAGAGCTAAGCTAACTACTAGGCGCGCTGTAAGGACTAGACGGCGCGCCGCTAGAGCTACCGAGGACTATGATCGGTATAGGAGACGAGCGAGGAGTACGGTTAAAGTTGCCGCTTCTAGATATAGTGGACTAAGGCTGCTACTAGTTCGTGGAAGTAAATAATATAGACAGTAAAGCCATTAAAGAAGTAGAATAAGTAGCACGATATGTAGTAATTAAGGTATAATAGTAAAGTTTAAAGTAGAAGTAGTAGTTAGTGTTTAGGTTTAAAAGTAATGTAAGAGCCCCAGCTACCACACTTTAGCCGTTGAAATACGTGACCCAAAATATACTATATCTGTCTGCTTAACAAGCAGACAGTGTGTGGCAACATATACTTTTCTGACTGTCGCGCACATGCTGAAGGCATGTGATCCTGACAAGTAAGTAGGAAGCTCCCTATCGACCTTAATACACCCCTCGGGTATATACCGACCCTGCTTAATAAATAAAACAGATTTGTTAGCTTTTACCTGTATACGTACTATATAAATTCCTAATTAAGACAACAACGTAAGCCTTATAGATAAGCGACTAGCGATGAAACGTATACGGTTAAGGAGGCTACTACGATTCTAGTATATGTGATAAGACGTACGTAAGTACATAGGGTATTAATATAGGCTGCGAGGACAAGGCCTAAAGGGGAGGGGGATAATTATGAGACCTCCGCTAGCTTACTAGTAGCGCTCGGGCCTCGCTCAGGGCTTGGCGCTCAGACTCCTAATATCAAACGCTCCTTTCGTCTGATCTTACGACTCCCTAAGCGTTTACGTATATAGTTCTGTACTATTTGGTTGTCGCCCCTATTGGTACCTACCACTTCACACCCTTGCTTAATTTACTACGACAGCCGCCTAGACAAAGCTTTAATTTGAGCCGCTTACTTTGATGAATAGGCCTTTTTAAAATGTGTAGTAATGGAAGAAAGGTGGTGGACTTAGAATCTATACACCGCTTCCCCGCCTGCGATGCTTCCCTACCGGCTGTGTTACGATATCTGACTTCTCTATCTGCTCGCAGTAATAGACTCTGCAGAAGGGCATGGCATCGTGTTTTTTTCATGTCTTTCTTCGTAATGCATTGCTCGTCCTCGCAATTAAGTTCTTGTGCATCTACTACGATATCTGACTTCTCTATCTGCTTGCAGTGATAGACTCTGCAGAAGGGCATTGCATCGTGTTGAAGCATATGAAGCTGAAGTCGACCCATGTTAATGATTTTGAAGCTCGCCGTTGGGATTTTGCTATATTTACCTTAAAGGCTGTCGATCAAAGAACTTTCAACACATTCCTAGCAAATCCCCCTTTCTCGATAGTGTTATGTCTTATAACATAATTTCACTCGAACTCGAAAACAGTGTCTAATAATCTTCTTGACTTGTGTGAGGAGGTTGAGCTGCCGACGTGTTCAATTTTCCTAGGACCTTATGAAGACATCACATTTGGTTTTGGCGACAAGTGGTTAGGGCCTGAGCATGCATAGCTTTCATCAGTATAACATAAGGCGTTTAACGTCTCCACATTGCTTCGTACAGTGCTTAATGTTTCTGGTACCGGAGAGAAGTCTTGTCGACTACCTCGAATGGGCTCAGGCGGTATCGTGAATAGCGACGATTATACTCAATTTGTCCATTTCGGACGCAATGACACTTTTGCTCGCATATCTGGGTCATTGCGTCCATGCGATTGAGCCTGGAAGCTTGCCAGTATGGACTTTACGTCCAGTACTGTTGCCTGCAAAGCCATTTTGATATGTCTCATAGTATTATCGGAGAAGTCGTTCCACTTCGAACTCACTTTCGCGTTAGTGCAGATGACTTACGGTCAAGTATATTGCCGTAGCCCCTTCAGATCGCATTAAGATTGGAAGTTGCCTTTGTAACCGGTGGGAGAAGCAAGGTGATTTGTAAGCGTATTAAGGTGATCTGATCCTATAATCCTTGTTGCGGACTAGTGGTTGCGACAGTCGATAGCTCGGAGTATTGGGGTGTCCTCTTTCTGGTCCGTAATCTGCAGTCTCTGTGTATTATGAATGGCATTAAAGCTGTTGTAAGATTGAAACGAGACACTAGACTGGTCGGACACCACTTGCTTGTCTTTCTGTCTGATGGTATGTACGACCTTCTTATACCCTTTGCTTGT
>Ga0058698_10001565_pt1 | contig 10203 bp, 12 predicted proteins | sample AgamicAsSfe_FD_67288 | JGI IMG/M metagenome (GOLD analysis project Ga0058698, IMG submission 67288) | Agave microbial communities from Guanajuato, Mexico - As.Sf.e | ecosystem: Host-associated > Plants > Phyllosphere > Phylloplane/Leaf | place: Guanajuato, Mexico | collected 2012-05-30
AGAATAGCAGCAAATCAAAGTTCTTTATCAGCATTATTAACAAATAGAGTGGGAGATTGTTTTTTAACAATCGGAATGTTTGCTATTTTATGAAGTTTTGGTAATATCGATTACGCAACTCTGTTTTCATTAGCACCATTTGTAAATGAAAATATTATAACTATTATAGGTATATGTTTACTAATAGGTGCCATGGCTAAAAGTTCTCAAGTAGGTTTACACGTATGATTACCTAAGCCATCAATATTGCATCTTCAAGTATCTCATTCACGCCTTCTGCGCCTGTACACCCGCCATACCGCCCTGGCTCGCCTTCTTGACCGCGAACTCCTCAAAGTAACTAGGGTCGCTCTCCAACTCTTCCTTCACAATATCCAGTCCACCCACCAATTCACCCTTGAGATAAAGTTGCGGGAATGTTGGCCAGTCCGAGAAGTCCTTCAGTCCCTGCCTGACCTCATCATCTGCCAGGATGTTGAAGAAACCATAGCGCACATTGTTCTCACGCAAAAGAGCGACAAGCTGTCGTGAGAAACCGCATTGTGGCGCAGAGGGTGTGCCTTTCATGAAGAGCATGGCTGGTGCTGCGTTCGTAAGCTGGGTCAAGCGTGCTTCGAGGTCGTCGCTCTTGTCCTCAGTCTTGCTGTCGGCTTTAAGTGAAGGCTCGGTGTTGCCTGAGTACTCTGGCCCGGTCGACGGATCAGATGCATCCGGTGCATACTGGCTAAAGGTCTTAGCAGTGCCCTTGTTCTTCGCACCCTCCTCAGTCTTCACTTCTGTAGGGTCGACCGCCTTTGCAAGTGGCTGCTGCTCTGGCCGCGTCACTTGCTGAGCTGGAGGAAGCTGCGCGCCGTTCTTGACTGCTGTGCCCGTGCTAACGTGCTTCTCTACTGCGCTTCGCACTTTCTGCACATCGCTTCCAGAGATCGTCTCGAGTGTGGAGTTGTCTTTGCGCAGGACGACAAATGGTACTGCTGTAACGTCGTGCTCTTCTGAGATGTCCGGGAGGTCTTCTGCGTTGATGGAGAGGAAGCTAATCTTGGGTGGGTCGTTGGCAGGATATGTTGAAGCCAATGTCTCCAGTACTGTAGTCATCTGCTTGCATGGCTCGGCCCATGGTGCGTGGAAGTAAAGGACAGTGAGGGCAGAAGATGGTATCGAGGATGTGATGTTCTGATATTCCTCATCGGAAGTGATATTCTGCAGTTGCGTTCTGTCCGTCATTGTGATTGTAGAGTGGATTTTATGAGGATTTTGAGGTAAGAGTCGCGCGGAGCTGGTGAGCACTACAGATAGAGTCTTTCGGGGAATGATCCTAATGGGGTCTGCAAGGTGCCGTGATCGAGAATGAGGAATCGTTTGATCGCGTCATGCTGGGCGTTCGCGGAAGAAGTGGTGCAGCTTAATTGTCCCACCTATAGGCCATCATGACTTACCTATCTGAGCGTGATAAGAAAAGATCCTCTCACGTGTCTCTACCTCAAACCTTTTTTGTTCCAAAAGTGTTTCAGCAGTAGCAGTGCATATAGATCAATCGTAACAATGCTTCAGACAGTGTAGGTCATGCTTCCCTCTGATGCCCATAATTCTGCTAATTGTATCATGCAGCAAACCCAAGTCCGCGCGCACCGCACGCATCCGCGCCCAGCGCGACCCTCAGATCCGTGAAAACCCCAAGACCGCCCTATTCCTCAACTACACAAAATGCTCCTCCCTCGTCCAGCTCGCCATGAAAGACCTCCACTCGCTCAAACGTCCCCTCGCGATTCGCTTCAACAAGAAGAACGATGTTCACCCATTCGAAGACGCAGCCTCACTCGAATTCTTCTCCGACAAGAACGACGCCAGTTTGCTCCTATTCGGCTCGCACTCGAAGAAGCGGCCGCATGCGCTGACATTTGTGCGGTGTTTCGAGCACAAGGTACTGGATATGCTGGAGTTGCTGGTCGTGGAAGAGAGTATGCGCACATTGTCTCAATTCAAGAATCTGCGGAAAGCGACTGTGGGGCTGAAGCCTCTGGTGTGCTTCTCGGGGTCGGCGTTCGAGAGCCCGACGAATAATGAGTACACTTTGGCAAAGAGTATGCTGTTGGATTTCTTCAAGGGACCGGATGTAGATAGTGTGGACGTGGAGGGACTGCAGTACATGATCAGCTTCAGTGTGGGCGAGGAGAGCACAGCGGACCCGAAACCCAAGATTCATATGAGGGTGTACTTGATCAAGACGCGGAAAAGTGGGCAGAGGCTCCCGAGAGTGGAAGTTGAGGAGATGGGACCGAGGATCGACTTCAGGATGGGCAGGATGAAGGAGTCTGACGAGGACATGATGAAAGCGGCATTGAAGAAGCCTAAGGGCAGCGAGGTATGTGTGATCTTCTCCTACCCTACGTTCTTTATGCTAACTCCACGACAGCCGAGAGCCAAGAAGAACATCACAACCGATCTCATTGGAGACAAGGTCGGCCGTATCCACGTCGGCAAGCAGGACCTCACTCAGCTACAAACACGCAAGATGAAAGGTCTCAAGAGAAGCCGTGGCGATGTGGACGCCGATGGCGATGCGGCAATGGGAGGCAATGGAGATGCTGGTAAGAAATCGAAGGTCTAGGTAGACTCATCATGTCACTTTGTTTATTTAGCGAGGCGTTCCGGGCTCAAATAATGGTTGTTGGGCATCTGGCTGGTAGGTGCCTTAATAGCTAAAATCTTCCTTGGTGATTATTCCAGAATCAAGGATGCAGATAGCCTGTGATTTCATGCTTTCAATCCTTGTTTTTCGTCGCTGAGCAATGATTCCAACGAATTGAGCTGATGTAGCGGCTCAAATGCAGCATCGAACGCCTCGGCTTTCTCCAAGTCACTTCTGCGAGGCACAAAGTACCCCTGTCCGCTGAGTGCAGCCATTATTGACGTTTATCCCACGAAGATAATGACACCAGCATATTTGGAAAGCCCATAAGCACCGATGTTGATGACTATTCCCGACAGGAGTTCGCTGATAGGTCCTGCTAGCATGTTTGCGATACCTCTCTCGCAATGGAAAACGCCGAAGATTAGCGTTGACGTCGCTGGATTCGTTGTCGAGGATGTCGACATACGAAACCTAAGCCTTGAATTAGCGCGGCAAGAACAGTTTGTGAACTAGTTGCAAACCATAAAACACTATAAGCAGCACCAAACGGACCGCAAAGCACGGCGAAGAAAGCGAGAGGCGAGAAGCTCTTCGCAGAACCCCATAGAACTAGCGCGAAGAGTGCCGGTACTGCTGTCGAAAGTGTGACTGGGACGTAGATATTCACCTTGTCCGACATGTAGCCTAGCCCCATCTGACCAGAAAACTGTGCACTGTTGTAAAGTGCCAGAAGCAGGGCACCCTGAGCATGGGACAACGCGGTTGTATGAGCATACTCGGGCAAGAAGAAGCGTGCCAGATAGAAGCTCAGTGCTTGCACAAATACCGGTATCGCGAACATCCAGAACGCTTTGTCCTTGGTAAATTTGATAGTGCCCAATCCTCTCTCGCCTGAACCACTACCATCGGCACGCTTCGGAAATCGCACAAGCCACAGCCCTGGCCCAGTCATCACTATCATAAGTGCTGCTGTCACTCGCAGGGGTACTCGAAGTCCATATGCACCGAGGAGTGCCTCAAGAACAAATGGCAGAACGATACCGCCTAGTCCTGATGCAGCATAGATGATTCCGTAGACGGTTCCACGACGCTTCACGCACCATTCATTGCACGTAAGTAGAAACGGTGTGTAGCACAGCAGCCAGCTCACACCGTACATGACGCCCTGAACTATCATAAGCTGCCACACCTGGCCAGCTTCGCTGGCCAGCACTAGACTAATCACGCAACAGGCCCAGCCGATTACCAAGATGTGACGCTGATAGTCAGGGTAGCGCAAACAGATAGGGAAACGAAGGGAAATCGAAATTTAGAAAAGCCAGTGCAGAAAGCGCCAATGGTGGGAAGAGAGCTACTACGGGCGAAGAGTGGATTCTTTGCCTAATGAGCTTGGAAGACGCCGAAGGACAATGGAAAACTATTGAGGTTCGAAGCAATCCTGGAGATGTGTTCGAGGCTGAGGGTGACTTGCCGACCACAATAAAAACTATAAGCCAGCTTCCAAGGACGAAGAATCTTGTCTCACATGATGTTTTTCTTTCAGACTCGTCATCTTGGTTCAGAGGCTTAATTTCATGCACTTCCAAGCCTTCTCTTCACTCTTTTTCTATTTATGTTAGTCCTGCACCAGGACACATCACTGCCATGAGCACAACACCAGAATATCAAGGTGAAGCGACATTGCATACGAATTAGAAAAGAAAGAAACAGACACGAGGACTCCTGCTAACTGAGTTGCTTCGGCATCGTCTTTTGTGTCTCCACTGAAGTTCGCTGGACCCTGAGCTGTTTCACCAGCGCCAAGCATCTCCAATGGACACCTCTTCGTTGTTGCTTGAAACATTCGGCAGCAGCAGTATACGCCTCATATCATGGCGCCTCTAGCTTCGTTCCGTACCCTACTGAGGGGCGAGAGCGGGAAGAAGACGCGCGGGGTGCTTAAAGTCATCATCTTGTGTCTCATCGCAGTAGCTGCGATTGCGAGTCGTTTATTCAGTGTCATCAGTAAGGACTCCCTGGGTTATGCGTCATGCCTTGACCGAGTATCATACTAACCTACTGTGTCTAGGATTCGAGAGTATCATCCACGAATGTACGCATGTCTACGTCCAGCACTTCTCCCTGAAAGGCAGTACTGACACATCCAAGTCGATCCTTGGTTCAACTTCCGAGCAACAAAGCATCTTGTTGAGCATGGTTTCGTGAGCTTTTGGGATTGGTTCGACGACAGTAAGCCAGCTGGAAGATCATACGCGCTCCGGAAACCATACTGAATGTGCTTCGTAGAAACATGGCATCCTCTAGGTCGCGTAACAGGAGGAACCTTATACCCCGGCCTCATGGTTACTAGTGGTGTCATCTACCACATCCTCCGACTACTCACATTCCCAGTCGACATCCGAAACATCTGTGTCCTCCTCGCACCAGCATGCTCCGGATTCACTGCATTCGCGTCATACCTCCTCACCTACGAGGTTTCAGACTCCTCATCAGCTGGTCTCCTCGCTGCAATTTTCATGGGTATCTCACCCGGCTACATCTCTAGATCCGTCGCCGGCAGTTACGACAACGAAGCTATTGCTATCTTCCTGCTGGTCTTTACGTTCTATCTATGGATTAAGGCTCTGAAAGAAGGAAGTGCCATGTGGGGAGCGTTGACCGCCCTCTTCTACGGATACATGGTGGCTTCTTGGGGAGGATATGTGTTCATCACGAACTTGATCCCGTTGCATGTATTTGTGCTCATCTGCATGGGAAGATTCAGTGCGAGGCTATACGTCAGCTACACAACCTGGTACGCCCTTGGAACTTTGGCCAGTATGCAGATTCCTTTCGTCGGATTCCTGCCTATTAGGAGTTCCGACCACATGGCAGCTCTGGGTGTCTTCGGCCTCATCCAGCTCGTGGCTTTCGTCGAGTTTATCCGAACCCAGGTCCCATCGAAGCAATTCGCAGTCCTGCTACGCGCCATTGTCCTCTTTGTCTTCGTCGTTGCTTTTGGTGGGTTGGTTCTCCTTACAGTCTCCGGCACAATCGCTCCCTGGTCAGGACGTTTCTACTCTCTTTGGGACACCGGCTACGCCAAGATTCACATTCCGATCATTGCATCCGTCTCTGAGCATCAGCCCACTGCCTGGCCTACCTTCTTCTTCGACCTCAACCTTCTCATCTGGGCTTTTCCCGCAGGAGTCTATCTCTGCTTCAGGAATCTCAAGGATGAGCAGGTCTTTGTTGTCATCTACGCAGTACTCGCCAGTTACTTTGCTGGTGTCATGGTTCGTCTTATGCTGACCCTCACGCCTGTCGTTTGTGTTGCTGCCGCGATGGCCATATCGAACATTCTGGACTCATTTTTGGCACCATCGCCACCTGAAGAGACTTCTTCTGCGAATGGAAGTGCCAACGGTGCTGCAGATACTGCTAAGAAGACTCTTAATGCTGTACCTATTGGGCTAAAGTCGACAAAGGAGACATTCTTCGGCATTTACAACCATCTCTCCAAGACTTTCACTGTCGGTGCTTTCACTCTCTATTTGCTTGTGTTTGTGCTACACTGTACATGGGTCACATCGAACGCATACTCCTCTCCATCCGTCGTGCTTGCTAGTAAGCTACCAGATGGCAGCAACCACATCATCGATGACTACCGAGAGGCATACTACTGGCTCCGACAGAACACTCCGCCTGATGCTAAGATCATGTCGTGGTGGGATTATGGTTACCAAATTGGTGGTATGGCTGACAGACCCACCCTGGTTGACAACAACACCTGGAACAACACACACATTGCGACTGTCGGAAAGGCCATGAGTACTCGTGAAGAAGTCAGTTACCCGATCATGCGGGCGCACGAAGTCGATTACGTGCTTGTCATCTTTGGAGGTCTTCTTGGCTACTCTGGTGACGATATCAACAAGTTCTTGTGGATGGTGAGGATTGCCGAAGGTATCTGGCCTGAGGAGGTGAAAGAGCGTGACTACTTCACTGCTCGTGGCGAGTACCGTGTCGACGACCAGGCTACCCCTACCATGAGGAACAGCATGATGTAAGTTCAGATTAAGCGCTATATTTGACCATACGTTCTAATGTCTTCAACAGGTACAAGATGTCCTACTATGGATACAACAACCTTTTCCCACCTGGGCAAGCTCAAGACCGTGTCAGAGGCTCAAAGATGCCTACAGAGGGTCCTGAACTCTACAACGTCGAGGAAGCTTACACCACCGAGAACTGGATTGTCAGGCTCTACAAGGTCAAGGACCTCGACAACTTCGATCGTGATCACCAAAGCGCGATGGCTTTCGACAAGGGCACAAAGAAGAAGCGAGCATCTAAAAAGAGAGTCGCGAGAACGCTGAGGGTGGACTAAGCGATGAAAAAGCTGGAGGGAGAATAAAATGTATATCTTAGAATATGGCAAGTCAAAAGTCCCCCCCCTTTCGAGAGAGCCTGTTTCCGATCATGTGGCGGTGTTTCAGAGTTGGACAAACCACGTGACTTTCTGGACCTTCTTCCGAACGACGTCTTAGCAGGCTCATCAGTCCTTCGTTCCTTCCTCTTTAGCAAGCACCCAGATGTCGACGAGATGAGGAAGAGCTACCAGTCAGACTCTCTAGTACATGTTCCATGATCTGCCCGACCTGCAGCGTGAACAACAAGCATCATTGGCAGTTTCAGACACTTCTTATTCCCTTCGCTTTTGTATTCTTCCATATTTGTTTGATCGTGCACTTGTACGGATGCGCTTGCGCTACACTTGATCTCTGGAAACCTGTCTAGCCCTCTTGTCCGGCATCGAAGAGCTGCATCATGTCCGAATACAGTGCTCCCATGGCGCCAGCTCTCATGAACCACCATCCACACAATCCGATCGTGTAAGTCAAGCCTCCCACCCGGAACCATCCACACATGCTAACATTCTCCTCCGCCAGTCCTCACGCCATACCAGAACCAGGTGCCCAATCCTTTCCAAATCCCGCTCTCGCGCCCTGGCAGCAGCCACCAATTATCGACCCCCACTGGCTCGTAGAACAATCCAGACACAAGGTTGGCCTCGACACCGTCCTCGCGGCTGTGTGCGGTCCCTCCATTGGCCCAGAAAGACGTATCTGCCTTGTACGACCTCATCTGACACGGAGACAGCGCGAGTCGTCAGAGGAGACGGTCGATATCGAGCGGCCATTTCCTATCCCAACTGCAGGTGGTGCCAGGTTGCGATTGAGGAGGGGTAAGGCAGAAAGACGATCTCGGGGACCTCCGCCGCCGCCTACACAGCCACAGCCCCAGCAACGACGACATGAACATGAGCAAGACTCGGCGGCGTCGTCACGCTCGACGAGTGAGGAGGAGATGAAAGAGGCGAAAGTGCGCGATCGTCGTGTGAAGAGGCGGACGAAGCGAACACATGCTGCAGCACAGTATGATGGACCCGCCTCGACCGACAACCAGCGCAGACGAGATCGAGGCAAGCGGGTCGATGTCACGGAAATCACGACATACAAGCATTACTGCGTCATGTGTGGCAGATCACGCTCGAAGACATATCACAGTGAGCATCCTTGGGGTCCTGGTATCAAGCCGGATGTGGGTGTTTGTCGCCGCTGTCAACCTGGGCATCGTCTCAAGGAGCCGAAAGAGCCACGACAGCCCACGCCGCCGGATTCGCTCGTTGAGGAGGAGTGGTTGAGCGAGGAAGAAGTGGAGGAAGTTGTGGTGAGGCAGTCTGGCAAGGCTGAGACCAAGCAGACTGATCAACTTGATGGTGCCGCGAGTAGACAGGGCGAGAGACTACAAGCCAATGTGCCTAATGCTGGCAAAGACGCCAGGAGGAAGCAGAGGAGATCCGCCTCCTTCGATAGCCTCGTCACCATGGCTCAAGCACTCGGAGATGACGACAAGACGATCTCGAGCGGCAAGCACAAGCCGACCATCACACGCCGTCTCATCTATCGCTATGTGCCCGACCAACAGCGTATGTCTTCAAGACAGCTGGAGATTGATCAGACTCGTATCACCATCCAGGACACTCCTGCCGCCGTCGCCCCATCTAGAGTCGGCCGTCATCGCCGCATGTCTTCGGAAAGCTTGCCAGCCAAACTGCCATCCGAATCTCAAGGCACAAGAAGCCACACTGCAGGGATCATTGCCTCGCATCCTGGAGCGTGGACAAGAGGGAAGATGGTTCAGGTTGTGGAAGATGAACTAGTGTATTCGACTTCATCTGAGTCGGAGCCTGAGCCTGAGCCTGAGCCTGAGCCTGCTCCTGCTCTCGTGACGAAGCAGCGAGAGAGGCCAATCTCGCCGCCAGAATGGTACTTTCGGAGGTACACTCGTCAGCGTGCGCCATTTCCTCCAAGTCAAAAGGGACCACCGTCTACATCTCACAGATCTTCAACCGCAGGACGTGGTGATGTGCAGGGACTGGCCCCGCCACGACCCGGACGTGGAAGGGAAAATAATTCGCGAACCAACTCGCAGCGTACTTCTGTACCGCCGCCACCACCGCCATCTGCTTCTCGTCGCTATCAATCAGAGTCCGAGGACGATGATGATGATGTCGGAAATAGCTACGTCGACAAACAAGCTCGAGTCGTCTTTGCGCCAGGCACTAAGCGTGGTTCTGGACCCAGAGCGAGACCAACAGCTGAACCCTGTACCGATCTTCCAGAAATAGCACGCGGTGCAATGCGTAGAGAGGAAGAGGGATTGAGGGACTACGATGAGGCACAGCGGGACAAGAGGGAGGCCAGACATATCCGCAAAGAAGTCAGGCGGGATGCACAGAGGGATGGAGGCGCGTACATGGAGCTGGATGGGCATTGGAGTGTTGATGAGGATGACAATAAGAAGGCTGGGCATAAGAAGGGTCGGTGATTATTGCGATTTACTCCGCTGAGAGAGAGGTTGTGGTATTGTAATGACATTATGTTGACATGAGTGTATAGAGTCAATCGACGCAGCGAAGCATGAGTCAAAGCAAAAAATCCCGTACGAAGAGATGTATCCCTCCCTCGGACCTCCACGATCCATCTCCAGCCACCCGCACGCACATACGCAACCCGAGCCGAGCGCAAAACCACCACGACCACATCCCTGCAACAGCTTCACCGCCACCGCCCTCCTAGCCATAGACGCAAACAAAGTCGGCACCAGCTGCGTCTCATCGCACACGTCTCGCCTCCCGCAACAACCTCCACCGATAACTCACGCTCAACCCCAAACGCAACCTCAACTTCGCCCTCGATCCCGAAGTCAAACCCAACCAAAAAAAAGATATTTCAGTCCCTGGGACGTGCATGAGAAAGCCGCAGAAGGCTCCTTCACGGCTCCTTCACTCCTGATGGAAGATCCGGCGGCGGGACATACGGCGTGGCCGTGTGCGATGAGGGTGGCGGAACCGGCAGGGTTGAGCATTTTCAGCAGGCCGAAAGGGGATGTGGAGTTCTTAGAGGGCGGGAAGAGGGAGATTGAGGGTGAGGATGGCGAGGGTGATGTGCGGGGTGATGGCAAGGGGGGAGGAAAGGGGAAGAGCGGGTTTGAGGTCGGGTATACGATTGCGCATGGGGTTAATG
>Ga0058698_10001567_pt1 | contig 10191 bp, 6 predicted proteins | sample AgamicAsSfe_FD_67288 | JGI IMG/M metagenome (GOLD analysis project Ga0058698, IMG submission 67288) | Agave microbial communities from Guanajuato, Mexico - As.Sf.e | ecosystem: Host-associated > Plants > Phyllosphere > Phylloplane/Leaf | place: Guanajuato, Mexico | collected 2012-05-30
CTCGCATATACGGAGTCATGTCGACAGGCTTGTAGTTGACACGTTGTTGTACCTGCTCTGCATCACTGCCCAATCTGTAGTCATCTCACGACATCCAGCTGCTGAGCTCAGACAACAGACTCTTCTCTTGCAGAAGTGTGTTCGCTTGAGTACGAAGGTCATCGCTGCAGCGCTGCCCTCGAGGCTCACCACAATCCGTGAGTTTTTAGAGACACATCGGGAACACGCCAAACGTGACTCTGGTGTTCAGGAGCAGGACATTGCGATCAAAAGCATTGTGATTGTCAATCATGTGCTCAAAGCCATTGATGCATCCACCAAGCTCTCTGACATCCTCACCACACATCTGGGACATGCAATCGCAAAAACCTGTAACATACATTCTCTTGATCAGATATGGTATGACATCTTCTCTGTCCAACCTCTCCTCGAGATTGACACACAAGGCATATTCCGACCAAGAAGCAGATTCCAAGCAGCCAATGACAACTGGGATCTGGTGAAGATGCTGTTGCAGCGAATGTTCGCATTGTATCCCGCTACCAGCAAAGCACGCAACCCTACGCTGAACGACTATGTACGAGCCTGCCAAACTCGAGTGTATCATTTGATCGTACGCTGGGGCTGGCGGAGGTGCGAGACTGCATTGGGCACGATATACGATTTCTTCGCTGGTAATAGTCTCTCGCAACTGCACAAAGAAGAGGGTAAAGGCTCGCCACGCTTTCTTGAAGATCTCGACAAGAACCCGAGTATTGACCTCGAAGCGTCTGACTGTGCGTTCCATATCTTTCTCAAATTGCTTGTGGTAGGCTTGCGAGGCTTGCAAGAGTTGCTACCCAGGAACAAAGTCAGAGGATTTGCATGGAGATTCATTCCCAACCATGGCCGCACATACCACAAAGAACAAGAAGTCACTCACGTCGCACTAAACGCTCTACGCAATCACCATGACTTGCTTTGCACGCTCTACTGGGTCATGCCTCAAGGTTGTGGACCCCGACTACAAATGATAAGAGACCTGGTTGACCACGACACTTCGCACCGAGAAGCTTGCCGCCTTAGCGTCCACGCCTGGGGTATACTCGGTCGATACCAGCTCTCTCAAGTCGAACAATTCAACGATCTGGATACCCTGGCTTCATGGTATAGGGATATGATTACGACTACCATATCTCAGTATCGTCTTGCTAGATCTGAGGCAGAAGCACAATATGCTGCCGCAAGAAGTGCGGGCTCGTCTGACATATCACCCGAGATGCTTGATATGACTATCACGGCCAACCAGCGAAGCGTCTTTGCGATTTTGCAAGATTTGATTCTGGCAATGCAGAATGCTGTCAAGATTGCCACAACTTGGCCTACCGTCCATGATCTTGTTGAGCAGTCAAATGTCATCGAAGTGCTGAAACTGTTCGATATGGATCAGCCTAGACTATCCATTGCAATCGTTCAGACACTCGACATTGTCAATGAGCTGCTTGTCGTCAAGAACCGGCTTCGCGCCCCCGTGCAGCAAGAGAGCCAACCGGGCAGTGATGACAGCCAGGACTATGGTGATTGGTCCTTCATGGATCAAGTCGCTGAGGACGAGCCTGTCGACTCGGAGCCAAAGACATCAGAGGTGGCGTTCCTGCAGGAACCTCTTGCTTCTCTTCTGTCCACATGCTTCGGTTCCGAGAAAAGTCCTGATGATGCTTTGCTGAAGAAGCTTGTTGATGTCTGGACCGCTACTGCTCAACAGTTCGTCAACGAGGATACTAACGACTGGTCAAGCTTCTTGGACGTCTACAGCTCGACCTCATGGTTCCAGCTTCGTGCCACAGAACAAAGGCACAAGTACACCTGCTACTTCCTGGCCTCTGTCATCAAGAGCGACGAGGCAAGTCTTGCCAATCATCGAGCTCTCTTCATGAAAGCATGGTTTGTGTCATTGTTCGAGCGAGAGTCGATGCTCAAATTCCAACACCGCATCACCGCAAGCTTGTTGGAGAAGGCTACTTCTGAACCGTTGCTGCACAATCTACCTTTTACTGCCAACCGCGATACTGGCGAGTACCAAATCACCTTGGCCGACCTTCGTCAAAGACGAATCAGCCTTATCGGTAGTGTGCTGTCGAATATGCATACCTTACTAAACCCGATGAACTCTGCGTCAGTGGCGGAAAGCAAAAGAGAGTATGTCGACATGCTCAAGGCTGCCATGCAACACATGCGTGGTACTTACGAACAGCTCCAGAATCTGTCTGGCCGGCTCGGTGGGTCGTCTTCCGAGAATGTCAAAGGGACCTACGTCGAGTTTGTCCAATCAATAATATCGCTCATGCAGCAACATACATCCGACATCTGTCCCATTGATCCATTCTTTGTGGACTCTGCCGCTTTCCCTCTACCAGTGGACGATCCAACATATGTCAAAGCAAAGCTCAAGAGTTATGAATCGAAGCTGGGAGATAGTCGAGCTCGCAAGCAGCTTGCTGTGTTTCTGCAAACAGTTAGTGAGCGCGCTGCTTCAGAGAACCAGCAACCATATCTCATCAAGCAGATGCATGATACTCTGATTGGCAGAGCATCACGCGAGCTCAGATGTATGGTTTTAACAACTTTGCTACCGGCCTACATTCAATGTTCGAGTACCTCGCGCCGAGGCTGTATCCTAGCTGCGCCGCTCATCGAGGCTAGTGCCATGGTCATACATGCCATGATATACGATCTCGATCTGGCTGACGAAGAAAGCACGAAGACCGACGTCGATACCATTACCTGCGTTCTTGCTGTAACACAGAACTTCGTCCTCTCACTGCCACCTCAGACGATGACGCGAGACATGGGATGTTTACGACTCCTTGCAGCAATCTTTGATGTGGCCGAACAAAGTCTTACTTTTGTCGAATACGTCCACCGTGCAAAAGGCGCGGCTAACGATGCGATGGATCTACTTCACCGTATCATGGCTTTGGGTGACAGCTTCAGCAGTCGCATCATGGACACAACTCCTGATGCAACTGATATGGATATCTCAATTTCGCTTGACGGTCAGATTTACGATAGCGTGCACTGCTCATGGCAAGACACATTGAACTTTGCCACGCGCAATCTCTCTGACTCACTTGCAAGAGCACCACAGAAGAACTGGAACACAGATCTCGCGAGCTTCCAAGTGGAGAGTATGCGGGTTGTGGCTGCGATTGAAATGTTTCGACGTAGCTACAATCTGATTCTGGGTGGATATGTGGTGCAAAGTGTTGTTGAGGACGTTGAAAGTGATGTAGACGAGGAGGCGGAAGAAGAAGAGCAAGAATTGCAGAGGCTTGGAGTTGATGAGATGATCAGGGGTTTACAGGGGCTGGGATGGCAGAGTTTGATGTGATAGGAACGAGATATTGCTATCGTTAAATGAAAGTTATGATATTGCTTTTATCCAATGATTGCGCATGGCAATCCAGCAAACACATTAATACAACTCGAGGAGGAAGGAAGTGATTCTGTGTCGAATTGTCACATGTCGGACTAATCCGCTGCCAACGGAGTCTTGCATATATTGCTCTATATAAGGAGACTGCTCAGTCTTGTCATTCATTCTACCAAACGCATCAAACAAGAGATGTATATGAGAGATTTGAGCAACAGCGTGCACATTCGATCTACCTATCTCGTTTGTTTGTTCAAGTAAACACTGTGGCGAGAACCAGGTCAATGATCCGTACTACCCACGCACTCATCTGACAGGTTGAGCTCACATCTGGTTGCAGACTTACGATCAGCCACTACAATACTTATAGCCCAGAAGCTATCTGCAGGAGGAGCGGCATTGAGAAAAGAGCTTGAGTTGAGTAGTGATTGATAAGTGGAGATTTGTCGCCATTCTGTCATGTAGCAACCGCTAGGGGTGCGGTGAGTGATACTGCTGAACTATGGTAAGAATGTTGTTGACTTAAGGTAATGAAGGTAGATTCATCGCTGTGTCCCCTTTAGGCTAGTCACACGCCCTATGCTCTTTCCCGTCTGGTGATCTTCAGCTCGCTAGACTCCAACTTACGTTCGGTGCTGACCTGTCAAGCTTCAAGATCAGGGAAAGCGACGACTATTCCCATTGATGATCTCTACCAGAAGTCAAAGAGACAGCGCTGATGAGTTCTTACCTCAAGCGTATACTGCTTCTCCCACAAAAGGAGTACTATAGCCTAGAGTAATTGATCAGGTCAGTGAACCTTCTTGCATGTTTCTCAACCACCTATGACTTGTGAAGCGAGAATTGACTGAGTTTCAAGGAGTATACTTGCGGGAAGAAGGATTATGGACCTGGTGAGTTATGTTGTCGGCCTACGGTGTCTCGGGAAACATAACCGACTGACTCCAACACATAAGCTCTTCAAAGAGGTGGTACCTGTGAGTATGGCAGGCTTGTATTGATCAACAATATGAATCCAGTCAAGTCCCGACGCCTCAAATCCTTTGGGTATACTATATTCGATCTGTAGATGTTTCTACTCGGGTGGCGGAAATTGTCAACATGACTGACAATGGAGCCAACTAAAACTTCTTGAACTTCGATAATGCAGAGTCTCTCGATTCTGAGGCGTTCTCATTACTCTTAAGTTGGGTACAATTCTTCGTGTAAGACAGACCATCGTGTGCAGTCCATAGAACATTGTATGGATCTCGGGATCATTCCTAACAATATCTCATTTTCCTACTTAATCGATTTCTCATCTATCCAGTTGACCACTGGCAGAATGATGACGCCCGTATTGAAACCAAACGAGGGAAGCAGGTCGCTACCAACTTATCCCGTAAAGAAGGATATGTGGACCGACGTGCTCGAGATCGCCCTTCGGCTCGTCGACGCTTACTATCTAAGTGTCTCTTCCGTATACTATGCAAGTCGTTTGCACATCCTGCGTTCTGTGTGGTGCTTAACACCTACTTGCGGTATATGAAGATCAACATGGGTTCATCGACCTGTTGATTTCGTCGACCAGTATGCACTGGTGTATATTAGTGACTATATATGTACCGCTACTAATCATCGTGCTTCGGGTCGTTGACGAGTGCTATTTGTCTATCTCATCACTAGGATTCGCAATACTTTGATACGGTGCTATATCTCATCTAGTATCCACGTCTGTCTGCGATATCAGGAGATCATACTAGGCTTATCGACCTGTTGACTTCGCCAGCTGACCTATGTAGTGCCCTTAGGTATATGGAAGAGCCAAAAAAGAATAGTACAAAGCGATACCCGAGATGTAGAGGTCTTTGGCAGCGATCTTCAACATATAAAGAAGGCTGCCGGGTTTGGTTTTATCATAGAGGACAGACAGAATTGGCGGGGCACATGGTGTTATACTAAATGGGAGTACACATGCCTTGCTTTCATGATACGGGCCTTGCAGCTTGTCTAACCCCTGAAGATTTCTTGGAGCACTAGGCCGTAGAGGTCATCTGATTATTCATGAAGTAGGTGTATGAGTGAAAATTAATCATAGACTGCCATGAGATGATTACCCACAGTCTGCAATAACCTTGGAAAATACAGTCATGCCCAATAACATGCCTCCCACTCACCCTTCATTGTTCACTACCACCGACTTGCTCCTCATCAATTTTAGTAGTCTTGCCATGAACTTGAACATCACCATTCCGGAATACCGGATCGTCCTTTTGTGGGAAATATGCACTCCAAGCCTGCCAACTCTCATATGTACGACTAGGATATCGTTCCTTGGTCACTTTGCCCAACTCCTCGATACTCTTCTTTCCGCTTTCGAAACTGTCTTTGTAAGGGAACACGTGTGCGCCTTCATCTGGGATGCGTCGGTCACGAACAGCCATAAGGACCGAGATGGCATCGTAGATGGCTTTTGGTTGAGGCAAGAACGAGATGATCTTGCCAAATGGAGCGTACAGAAGTGACTTTTGAGGTGAGTAGACGTCACCAGAACCGATACTGTCGCTACCAGATTTGATCTGTAGTTCGAGCTTTGCAATCTTTGTTTCGATGTCCGGAATGGCGGTTTGGGTGGGCATCTCGCGATTGATACCTTCGAGCATCCAGCGTAAGACGACGTCAGATAGGATATCATTGGGTTCCAGAGTGCCAGAAAGCAAGTTTGGTATCAGAACAACGAGACGCTCGAGAGGGTCGACTGCTCTACGACGCAAGAACTTGAAGCGTTGACGACCGATATCGTAGTGGCAGCCTGGAAACCACGTTTCGTGGATGTGAGGTGCTGACTTTCCATTATCACGGTCGCGTTTGGTGAGACATGGTTGGAACAATGACAGACGATCGTGGATACAGCAAGCATGGTAAACTTGATCAACGCTGCTTGAGACGACTTGATCCCAAAGAGTAGGGTAGGAGGGTCCGTTGCCAGCGTCCAGGGAGGGAATGCCGATGCTACCGACAGTATCCAGAAGACCCATGAACTTGACTGGTGTTGCGACATCCCAGCTTGCTCGTTCTCTAAACTCTTTGCTCTGTGGCGATGATGGCTTATCCGCGTCGTAGGGTGACGAGTAAATGCGGTAGACTTGATCACAAAGATCACGAGACGGGTTCTTGACGATACCGCAGTTGTTGATCATGCCTACTACACATCGTACTGTGTATGCGCCTCTGCTCAGACCAAACACCCAAACTTCTGTTCCTTCACGATAGTATTGTGCGATGTATTGGTAAATCTCGACGCAAGTTTCTCCTATGTCGTTCGCGGTAGCACCATTGAAGAGGTAGGCGAAGAAGGTACTTCCAAGGCCAATGCCATTGAAGTACTTTGCTCGAAGTTTCCGTGATGGGTCCTCGAGTTCCCTTGATCCTTTGGGGTTCTTCATGTCGATACCTGTCATCTCCGCGAGTATCTGGATGTTGGTCCGGGTATCAGTTTCCGGACCGCACCATGTTCCGTCGCAGAAGACGAGTAGTCTCTGAGGTTCCGAAGCAGGTCGCATTGTCGAGAGACGAGGTGATCGCGATATTTGTGTAGAAGTATGGTATGAGGAGGAAGTATGCAAGTTTCAGACGGAATGTTGTTGTTTGATGGTAACAATTGAGTATGTACAGGATGATGACAAGTGAGGAGGAGAGAAATGAGATTAGGCAGAGGAGTTATATGTCGAGACTGATTCAACGAGATCAGCACATGTGAAACTGCTTTTTTGGTATCTTCTGTGGCTTACCGCAGTCATGCATATGTATAGTATGCCTCAGCCCCAAAAGCTTGCCTCAGCTGAGATACCGACCTTTGACCGTTTTCGCGATTCTCATGTGATATGCAGCCTAAGTGAGTCGGAGGATTTATTTGGGCTTTAGTGACACTGCGCACGGCTGAGCGAGACCTGAAGACGGGGAAAGCTGCAGCGGCATGCTGTGTTTATGAAGAAAGTGGTCAGGGGTCCTTCGAGGAAGGAGCTTGGAGAGACAGGGGCCGTGCGGTCAGCAGGACACGCGCGCAGGCGATGAGAGGCGGCCAAGCTCAACGGCATTCATCACGTTTCTGTGTCAGCACCCTCGTTTGTTAACCAGGGTATTGGTGTACCATCACAATGGCAATGCCTTGATGTGCTTGACCAAAGAGATCGGAGAGTGGTTAGATTTGATAATGGACGTGACAGAAAGTGGACAGATCGCTCAGTGCCCGATAGCGTGCCAAAAGTCTTGGTGCTCAGCAAACCTGGCTTACTTCTCCAACTTCGCGCGACCTCGGAGTACTGCCAACCTCGAAGCAACAAACCACCACCAGACTTTGTATTTCTACTCGTGACGTCTTCGCAGAGCTCACATCTTTGGTGTCCTTGAACTGCCTTCATGATCTCTCGAGTTTCTCCGGACAAGTACAGCCTCTTGTGGCGCACGTAAGCAAAGCATGAAGAGCCTTATCTATCTCGCGACTTGGGACCCTGCAATCAGGCCGCTTCCTTGGTCGCTGATTTTTCATAACTCGAGACTGTGCTTCGCCGTTCTTGAAGCCTGCGGCTGTGAATATGTCTCCGGCAGCGGGACCAGAGATAGCCACCACAGAACAGGCATACAAGAACGATCTGGAGATGGCTGAAATAAGACTTGTGCGATGAGATTGCACCTTCCGCAAGGATATCCTGACTTGGTGCCTCGGGTGATGTCCGAACAGATGAATTTGTGGTCGGTGTCATGAGAGCAGGAATGGTCTTCGAGACAAGCGTCATAGGACTGTGAGTAGCCACTGTCGCAAAGACGCGTTGTGTCGATGTCTCTTCAGGAGTAGCCGTATATGGTATACCGACAGTCTCTACCTGCGACGGCCAAGGCATAGCAGTATTTACAACCAGAGCATATGCCGTATGCGATCCAGGCCAAGTAGAGAAGGTTGTGGTGTATGTTGACGTTTGTTTTGAGATGTCGTCGACAGTCCAGACATATTCATAGGCTACCGGGACAAGCACGTATGACTGAGAAAAGGCCATTCTGCTTTTATAAGATATGGGCGAGAGATTGCCCAAGTGTGGCAGCAGTAAATGTTCGATTGAAGATGGCGGGGGGTCAAAGATGGCTGGAAATGGAGTGCTGATGCAGAATGCAGAAGGTAAATCAAGATGCAACGCAAAACACCACTCCGAGAGGACGAAACCCGATTAATATCTCTGCCGTTGCTTTGACGTGTTTTCGACATTCCGGGTGCCCAATCTGGGCAGGAAGCAACCCGACAATTTGGTTCGAAATAGGTGGCGAGTCAGTTCAATTTGGCGCGCGCTTGCATATATTAACCATCCTTCTTTCCAAGCAAGGAATTCTTGATACAGCCATGTCACACCAACCACATCTGCATGGTACATACATAATATGCCGATCGCTCGGCATGGATATGTCCACGTCGCATACTTCTGGATGCCTGATTGTATCAAAAAGAAAGCCGCACCTGCATCGCATAGTCTTGGATGCATAATCATATGGGAAAAAAGCCGCGACATGCAGAATGCATCGCTTCTCGTATTGCTATACCACTGTCACTGGGCGCTTAACCCACCACAAGATTGGCCATTTTCCACGACATATTCCAGAACTCATGCAAGGCCAGTATGAGATTGATGATTGGGAGAAGATCAAGGTTCGTACAAGAAGCACTACATGTTTCTGATGCCAGGCTCTGTCATGGTCAGCGTATCGTTTTCCTTCGAGACTCTTCTTGCTCAGGTCGTTCAGCCATGTTCACTCCTGCGTTGACTGCTTCTGAGGCTCAATTTACTCTGTTACCATCACCTTCACTGTCACTACCGGCTATCGCACACACCACCTTGATCCACGCAGTACGGCGAGATGGTTCCTCGGAGATCTTGACAAACGATCAGACCTGTGGCTACACGAGTGGTGCGTGGTCTTCTGCGGTGACCTGCGGACCGCAGGCGTCTTGCACGTATTATGCGGTACCCAATGCTCCGAATTTCGGCTGCTGCACCGATGGTCAGGGCTGTGATTATGTTTCGACATGTCTGGACTACGGAGCCAAAGGCAATATCAACACTTACGCTGGTGTTGGGCTTGGCAACCAGAAATTCATGTGGTGAGCATGATATCCAACGCAAGGATCAACGTGTGTCGTGTCTAATGCTGTGTTGCTATTCAGTGGCTCGTTGATTCCGTACTGCTCGACTCTTGTTCTCTATGGCCAGACATATGGTCCCGGATCCACTCAGTCTTACTATTACTACAGCTGTCAAGCAACGACTGCTCCACCCGTCATTGCGTTCCAAACAACATTCGATGAAAGAGACGCTGCCGCCAGTTCGACAACTGCCTCAACATCACCCACTACAACAAGCCCGACATCGAGTTCCACCACTTCTGCTGCATCATCGAGTAGCTTAAGTTCATCGAGCACTATCAACAGCGCCGCAGACTCTTCGCAACCGACTCAGACAGCATCATCAGACGCAACGAATCCGAGCAAGTCCGATGGCACTTCGACCTTATCAAATCTTCCATCCTCGTCCATCGCAATGCCATCAGCAACCTCAACCAATCAAACATCATCCACCGGCCTCTCTCAAACTTCCCAAATCGGTATCGCAGTCGGTGCAAGCATCGGAGTGTGTATACTCCTCGCTTCCCTTGCTTTCTGGTTCTACCGCCATCGCAAAGCAAAAGCAGACAAGAGATGGCTCAATCAACCTCCTCAAAACTTTGATGTCTATCCTCAGCACATGGACAGCACC
>Ga0058698_10001571_pt1 | contig 10179 bp, 7 predicted proteins | sample AgamicAsSfe_FD_67288 | JGI IMG/M metagenome (GOLD analysis project Ga0058698, IMG submission 67288) | Agave microbial communities from Guanajuato, Mexico - As.Sf.e | ecosystem: Host-associated > Plants > Phyllosphere > Phylloplane/Leaf | place: Guanajuato, Mexico | collected 2012-05-30
GGATTTGATACAGGATGGGGAGGAGGGGGGAAGTGGGCCGGAGAGTGACAATGAAGTGTGAGAGGCAAGGAGAGCGAAAAGGGAAAAGATAGGATGTGTACATGAAGACATTATGAATGAGGTAGGCATGCATTGGGAGGCGTCATAATCGTATAGACCTTGTGAAGAGCTCTCGTTCAGGGTATGCAGATAACGCCGCAATGTAAGGATGTGAATGCAATATCTACAATTTTGATGTCCCGGAATTGCACAGTCCATATCCAGCTCCCTGCCCCGGCAATGCTGGTGCTCAAGCTCGATCAACTCCAAGATGCTCGCCGCAACGCCGCAGGCCTCCCAATTGGAACATCATCCTCAGCGTACAAGCCCTCGTCATCATTGAGCGCCTGCTCAAGCTCTCCAGCATTTCCGATCACAGTATGCCCATTACCAGCACTCACTTGTCTCGACAACGTCTCCCTGACTGCTTCCTGGAAAACTCCAACAGCGTCAAGAACTTCTGCAAAAGTGCTGTCTGTCGACCTGGCAGAACCACGGGATGACGTCCGCTGCATCACAGCACCAGCTGCGACTGCTTCATTGAGACGATGTTGTGATGGCGTTCGGTACATCATGGTATCAGCTGCTATTGCTTGATCGAGACGGTAATCTGACGGTGGAGGTGGACCGATAGTCCACCTGAAACCACCATAGGCAGCACTGACCAGACCGGACAGCTGCTCGCCGCCTTCCAATGCCCTGATTCTCTCCAGCAGTTTCAAATTTGCCTCATCCTGCATCTTGATTGTGACGCATACCTCATTCAGACTGTCGCTGTTCATGTGCTCGAGGACATGTCCTGGGATGCCAATGCCTTGGGCGAGCATTGAGGCCTAGAAGTTGCTGTTGTGGTCCGCCCGTTGAGTACGTTCCCGGTACTGCGCGACTTCTCTTTCAGCAACGTTGGCGACGTCTCTGGCTCGCTGCAGTGCTTCCCGGTGGTTCCTCTCGCTAGTGCCTTTGCGATTGTTTGCTTGCCTGGACGTTCTGAGTTGCCCTTCAAGAGTCATGCTTCGATTACCTTCCTGTATGTATGTTAGTTGGGAGAACAGAGGTGGCCAGACACTCATGAGCACGACATACTTCAGTGGCTTTTTGCTGCGCCTCAAGCAGAGCATGATCTCGCTGCCTAAGTTCCTTTTGACGAGCTGCGTCCTTGATCGCAAAGCCTTCATTTGCGTAGAACAAGGCCTCATCTCGACGTGAAATCTCGGCCAGGTGGGCTGCCTCCCTCACCGAGAAATCCTGCTCTGCAAGCTCTTTCTGGCGCAGGATATCACTTCTGGCAGAACGAGCATTGTGCAGGTCCTCTTCAGCCTCCTTCAGCTGGCCTGTGAGATTCTGGCGTTCGACATTGCCCTGGGACAGAGTGCTGGTAAGCTCCTTCAAATGCATTGCCAGGCTCTGGCATTCGAGAACCGCATGAGAACGACTTGTGGTGAGCTCCTCCGCTTGGGCTGCAAGACTCTGGCGATCGATGTCGGCCTGGATAAGACTGGTGGTGAGTTCTTTCACTTGTGTTGCAAGACTCTGGCGTTCAGTGTAGGCCTGGGAAAGGTTCGTAGTGAGCTCTTCGAGCTTTTGTTGAGACTTTGCGACCTTGCCGCAGGCCTTCCCGAGCTCCTTTCTTATTGCCGAGCATTCTTTCGAACTCTCCTGCCATTTGTGCGTAGCATCATCGACCTCCCGCTGATTGTCTTTGATAGTGACAGCTCGCTCTGCTTCAGCTTCGCGTGCTTGAGGCTCATGCTTCGTTGCTTCGTCAACTTGCTGCTGAAGACTTTGTTTCAGCGCCCGAAGCGTCTGAAGTTCTCCAAGCCTTGCACCGTCCACTTTCTTCAAGTCACGGACTTCCTTGCTGATCTCGACCCGTTCTTCCTCCATCACTGCTATGTAGTCGGCCTGTCTTTTGTCAGTCTGAGCAAATTCTTTTTCGCGAACTGTGACGAGCTGCTCGAAACGTTGCACGGTTTCCGTTAGCAATTCGTTCTCCTCCTGAAGTCTTGTCACCGAGGCCGCTGTGTTGAGCTCATTCAGCACCCTGATGCGGAATTGCTCATTCACGAAGTCGTGGCTTTCTTGCAACTCTTGATTCTTATTCTGTAAGTCGGCAATCTGCTTGCGATCTCCATGCCTTGAGTTCAGTTCAGCAAAGACCTTGTTCATCGCTTGTTGCATGTGCTCGTTCTTCCTCTGGCATGACAGAAGCTCAACTTCCATAGCTATCTGTTCATGCTCATTCTTCTCCTGACAGGCCAGAAGCTCGGCCCTAGACTCAAGGTATGCGAGCTCAAATTCGGACTGGGGCGCAGCGTGAGTAATCGTAGCTGCGAGATCAGCGCGAGCACACTCGAGGTCGTCCTGCGCAATATGAAGAGCTTCTTCCAGCTCCTCGATGATCTGCTGCTGAACAAGAAGCTCGTCGTCCATGACCATGAACCGTTGCGCCACAGCATCAATGTCAGACTTGAGGACTTCCTGAATTTCCGATAGAAACGTGATTTCTTCACTCGCTGCAATGTGGTGGTTGATGATGGTGTCGTAATCGTGTCTCAATGCATGCAGTTGAGCTTCGTCCTCTTCTTCTCGTGAATGCTGCTGTTTGATCCGAGACTGACACATTCGCAATTCCTCTTCGAGCACAGATTCTTCGAACTGATGTTGCAACTGCTGCTGATGCAACGCCTCCTGAAGATGCTCAACCTCGAGCTGAAGAGCGTCACTGTTAACATGGAAGTCGAGTCCAGCGGCGGGCACAAGGCTAGTCAGCTCATTATGGGAGTCTCGCCTTCCACACTTGTGGTCCTCGGTGGACGAGTCGGTGTCCTCAAAAAGCGGAGACGAAGGTGTTGACAGCACTGGTGTACAAGGATCGCTTGAACAATGATCACTGTTTGCGCCATCGTCAATCGATGTGTGCTCAGACGTGCGTTGTTGGATGTAGTGCTTGAGCATCTTGGTGACTAGAACGCCAGTGAGGGTGCCTGGGAGCGCGATGTACAATCCGATAGCAATAGCACTAGATACAGGCGTACCAGCGACAGTGGTGTGAAGTGCTTGAAGGGATGAAAGAAGTGTGTTCCTCGATGTGAGTGAATAGGAAGGATACTTTTGGTCGTCAGTGGAGTGAGAAAGCAGAACTGAGGAGTCGGGGAGTGATGAAGGGGGCATGCCGTGATGAAGCAAATGGCAGAAGTTATGATGTTCTGAGTCTACCTTTCATGTCGTCGAGTGAATGACTTATTGCTGATGGTTTGACTTACAGAGAAAGCAAGCTCACAGCGCGTGACAACTCCAGCAGCAAGCAAACATACCATTGGCGGTGTGTTTGACGAAAACGGTATCACTAGAACGAGCATGGAACAGGATTGCAGGCCTCCTGAGAAGTGACAAACATAGCACACGCCGACATGAACTGAACTCGAGATACCATGGCTGCAAGTGAGGGCGATGATTCACGCGCTTGTGCACCACGTCTTCAGACGACCGGCACGCTTGTCTGCATATGGTGAACACTGCAAGTCACACAGAATCTCACTTTGTGCGACAGAAGAAGGGGTATGCGCGTCTGTACAATTTGACAAACTTGCAAGCAGGTTTTCCAAGCGAGAGACCGATCAATGGCTGCCTGTTTGCATTGAGATTTGGTCGTTTGCTGTCGCAGGGTCTCGCGACGTTTGTCGAAGACTACCACGAGTCGAAGTCTGAAGTCTGCCGTCGCGGTCTGAGATGTTGGCTCCGACGACATTCCGTCATCGTACATCTGGAAAGCCTCAGACATCTCATCGGAACTTCAATAGGTTGATCTTCACTCAGCCGAGACCATCTTCGACACACATCCAGATTCGCCATATCCCAGCGGCTTCATCGTGCGCTTTCCAAGAACCCCAATCTCAAGCATGGCTCCCGCAGTGGAGATTGCCATCCCGACCACGACTGTCTCCGCCTCTTCACCGCCATATACTGTCTACACAATCACGCTTCGCCAGCCACTTCGCTCATGGACGGTCTCAAAGCGCTATTCCGACTTCACTACCTTACATTCTGCCCTTACCTCACAATGTAACAACACTGCACCACCTGCCTCACTACCGCAAAAGTCGTGGTTCAAGAAGACCGTCTCAAGCCCGGAATTAACAGAAACAAGAAGGAAGCAATTGGAGGAGTACCTCAGGAAGATTCACACGACCGGTGATGCCAGATGGCGAAATTGCGCAGCATGGCGACAATTCCTGAACCTACCAAATATCAACAGTGAATCAGCTGCTGGCAAGATTGCGGCAGCTGCCATGAAGAGCGCGGATCTACAAGCACCAGTAACAGATGCGACAATCTGGCTGGACGTACACAGAGATCTCAAGCTGCAGCTACGAGATGCGAGAGCTCATTTGACCAGAAGAGATCAGGCGAGTTTTGCGCAGGAGCAGCATGAAGCAAGTGGTGAAGCACGGCGATGTCTGGTCAGAGCTGGCACAATGCTCATCAGTTTGGACAGTGGACTGAGCAAGATGGGTGAACAGGACACAGGCCTCGGGCAAGGCGAGCTTCGAAGGAGGAAGGACTTGGTGACGGCGTCGAAGAAGGAGCGGGATGCGCTTGAGAATGTGTTGAATACCTTCACGCCGAAAAACACAGGATCAGGCCATGAGCCAGCAGCAGCGACGACATTGGAGAAAGAGAGTCTGTTCAGGAGTGGCAGTGGCACAAGTCTTGCAAACTCCGTCGCGCCCAGCAGTAGTAGGAGAGTGCTGGGCGCGAAGGAGACTGACAGGACAAGAGAACTAGACAACACTGGTGTGTTGCAGTTACAGAAGCAGATTATGGAAGAGCAAGACGCAGATGTGGTTGATCTCACCAAAGTAGTGATGAGAATGAAGGGCATGGGTATTCAGATCAGCGACGAGCTTCAGCTTCAGAATGAGATGCTCGGTATGCTAGATCAGGATGTCGATCGACTGGATGACAAATTGCGTGTCGCCAAGAAGAGGATAGATAAGATCAAATGAAGACTGTTGTTGCGCAAGGCAAAGGGAGCTTCAATCGAAAGTTCATGAGAACCTGCCTCTACCTAGCGTTCTTGTTATCCGATGTCGATGGGAAGTCACTTTCGGTAAAGCTTGCTTGAAGCTATGACATCTGAAACGGTCCCCATACTTGTCCGAATATAAGGCGGGGAAAGCGGGAAACCCGTTGGAGTTACTGCTCACGCTCATTCCACATAAACCGCATCTAAGATTCGCATCTCAATTGATATTGAACAGAGCACGATCACGTCTCGAGTCATCCTTAACGCTTCCGACGTAGAGACTTTATAATATCGTGACTCAACACAGCACACAACCGGCAAGCAGCAAGCAGCAAGCACGGTGACGAGACTGAGTTGCCTCCCGTCTTTTGTTGCATGGCAATAGCGCATGTAATCGCGTGTCGTTGGAGCAGAGATGGATGCGGATGGCTATGGTCAGCCACAAGATGACTCTAACAACCTATTCGCGAGCATGCCGGTCATGCCAGCGAGCCTGGACTTTGACCTCAACACTTGGAGCACAACGAGAAAGAGTCCGCCTGGCACCAACATAGTCCAGCATACACCTTTAGCACCACTGTTAGCATCGAACGCATTCCCTGCTGGAACCGCAACGATGGTGCCAATGACCTTCATCGATCCTGCAGCAGAAGACAGGAGACGGACAAGTGTGGGATCAAAGTCGAGTCAAGCACATTATACGGATGGGACAGGGGCAACTGGCGAGGGTGAACCGCAACCAGCATGGACAGACATGAAAACCAAAGCAGGAAAGGACCGGAAGCGTTTGCCATTGGCTTGCATAGCCTGCCGACGCAAGAAGATTAGATGTTCAGGTGAAAAGCCGGCGTGCAAACATTGCATGAAATCCAGGACACCATGCGTGTACAAGGTTACGACACGAAAAGCAGCACCGAGAACTGACTACATGGCAATGTTGGACAAGCGATTGAAGAGAATGGAGGAGAGGGTCATTAAAGCATTACCCAAGGAAGATCTGGAGAGGCTTCCCGAGGTAACTCGAGCGGTACTGAAACCGGGCTCAGCAATTCAGCAGCAAAAGGCTGCAAAGAAAAGATCTGCTGAAGACGCTTTCGGCCACGGCCTTGGGAGGTGGGCCAATACGCCAGAATTAGTAACGCCGAACCCAGAAGCAAGGGATCCAATCGTTACTGCAGGGGACGGTAGAGAAGCTCGAGCAGCTTTCCCACCGCCTAAAAAGACCACAAAGGAAGAAAGAAGTGCTCTGTTGACTGACGGCCTGGAGGCTCTACCGGCGAAAGAGATTCAGCTACATCTTGCGGAGGTCTACTTTGACTTCGTGTATGGCCAGAGTTACCACTTGCTTCATAAGCCAAGCTTCATGCGCAGGCTAGAAGCTGGGACGATACCACCTGTCTTGACGCTTGCAGTATGCGCTGTCTCGGCTCGATTCTCTACACATCCCGCGGTGCAGACAGAACCGGCATTCTTGAGGGGTGAAGAGTGGGCAACAGCAGCTTTGGAAGTCGCTCTGAAGCGTTTCGATTCGCCGAATATCACAATATTGATCGTCTTACTCTTGCTTGGCCTGCACACTTTTGGCGCATGCCAAGGAGGAAGAAGCTGGATGCTGGGAGGCATGGCGCAGAGAATGGCCTATGCCTTACAACTTCATGTTGACCTTGATCACGACCCTCTAGGACAAGTTCAAGGACAAGTTGCTGAACTCAGCTTCACCGATCGAGAGATTCGGAGGAGAACAATGTGGGCTGCATTTATGATGGATCGCTTCAACTCATCCGGTACTGAACGTCCACTATTTGCTACCGAAGCTGGATTGTACCTTCAGCTCCCGATCAAGGAGAACATGTTTCAGATGGAAATTCCAGGACCTACAGAACAGCTCGATGGAACGGTCTCAAAATCAGTCAGATCAGTGGCCGGCCAAATGATGGATGCCAAGGAGAATATGGGAGTGGCAGCATATATTACACGTCTCGTGTGGCTGTGGGGTCGACTTGGACAATATCTCAACCTGGGAGGCAAAGAAAAAGACAAGTATCGACCTTGGGAACCTCAATCGCAGTATCAAGTACTTCTGAAGCACATTGAACAGTGGAACAACGACCTTCCTGAAAGTCTGCACTACAATCAGGAAAATCTACGTACCCACGCCTCTGAGCAAACGGCCAATCAGTTCATCTACATGCATCTGATCTACCAACAGTGCATATTGTTCTCCAACAGACATGCATATCCTACTACTGCACGAGATAGTACTGCGGGTGTGCCCCAGGAGAAAATGTCTCAGGCCAGGAAATTGGCACACGAATCAGCTACGCGTATAGCTGAGCTCATCAGAGATTCTACCGAGCACAGACTAGTTGCGCCTTTTGCTGGATACTGTACATATTCCTCGAGTGCTGTACTGATCTACGGCGCATTTTCGAAGAATCCCCAGCTGGAAGCTACGTGCAAGGAGAACCTGACGCACAATATCAAGTATTTAAGCAAGATGAAACGACACTGGGGCATGTTCCATTTCATGACGGAAAGCTTAAAGGATCTTTATCGGCAGAATGCTGATGCTTTGTCCAGAGGAACGAATACTCCAACGTCAGTAAAGCCTGGACAGAAAAAGGTGTTTCAGTATGGGGACTGGTATAATACTTATCCCAACGGAGTATCTCAAGCAGATTATGAAGAACCAGAAGCGGCGGTCAAGAAGGAAGCTGGCGAAGATGCAGTCTTTAGCCAGGCACCTGATCTACAGAGCGTCGAGGACTTCTTCACGACGTTGTCTCCAGTTTCCAAAGCGAAGCATCCGTCCAAGTTGCCAGGCAGGAGAGGCGCTAAGAAGAACTTCGATCTGTCCGATGTTCATGGGCCTGATGATCCTAACCTCGATCCCAGCCTCGACCCAGGCATGGACAGTCTTGCGGTGCCAAATAGCCCATATGGCATTCGCGAATCCTACTCTCGCACTCCTGTACAAGCCCGCCTTCCTCCACTTCCGCTTCCACAAGCACAAATACCTCCACAACCAGCACCAGTATCGAGCCAACAATACCAGCCTCAACCACAGCTCCAACAACAGATACCGCAGCAGCCGGACCCCACAACTCTTGACCCTTCCATTCTCGATCCGAATCTCGACCCTTTCGCCTTCGCTCCGCCCTTCACGTTCGCCCCAAACCCAGGCATGCTCTCCCAAATGGACCGCCACCTCGTGCTCCAATCCTACGCTGGCTTCGACCCTGCGACCACCGCAGCCGCGTCCAACTCACTTCCACCTCTACCAAACTCCAACCAGAATACTGACTTCTGGAATTTGGGTGATCCTAATGACTTCTACATGCAAGATCCTGGGCTCGGCATGGGCATGAACCAGATGGGAATGATGGGCGGGCCTTGGATGATGCCGTTCAACCTCGACCCGCCTGACTTTGGGACCGGATCTGGGCAGGCTGACTTTGCGGGTTTCGGATTAGGTGGTCCGCATGATGCGTGGTTTGGGCTAGGAATGGATGATGTTGGACAGGTGGATGGGGGGCTGATCGGGGATGGGCAAGGACAAGGGCAGATTCAGGCACAAGGACAGGCACAGCACGCACAATCTGGACAGGGAAGTGGTGCTGGAGGTGGATAGTCGATGTAGGGCAAGGAGGACATGCACCGCAGGACTCAGGCTTGTACAGGTCTGCCTTTGTCAACGACGGAAATGTATTTTATTGTATTTTAGCAACAGGAGGATCTTGATGACCTTTGTGCCGGCAGAAAGCCCAGTCAGTCGGGGAAGAAAGCCTAGTCAGCCTCGGGGGAGAAAGCCCCTAGTCTTGACAACATTTGTGCAGACACGGGTCGCTTCCTATCTACATACACCTGAAGAGCGCAATCGCCACCTTCGCGACACCAGCTGAGCAGCCAGCGCAACGTGATTGTGAAAGGCATCTCTGGCGCAATCTGCACTCCTCAGCTCGAGCACTCTGACAATCTGACAATCTGACTTTGACTTTGACTTTGCTCATGTCCCGCCACTAAGCACGCACTAGCATCACACAAGCTCGAAGCCATGCTCACACCGGCTTAGTAGACCAGCCTCGCACCACTCCACCGTCCAGAGCGTTTGGGGCAACAGCAAGCACGGGACGTGTTTCAGCAGGACTACTACTACTACTACTAGATTACTGTATGCAGGTCGAGCGCGTTGTGACTACTGTTGTCCCTTGCATGCTCGATTTTCGATCTTCCCTTGCATCGGCTCCAAGTTCCGGCGGTGTAGCGCTTCAGCTTCGTTCCAGCAACCAACCACCGCTTTGCACATATGCAGCCTTGCTTGTTCTTCACCAACCAACCCCTTGCGATATGGCGGAGCCTAGATGTCACGTCACTCACACTACTTGCATCGCTGTCACCTACCGTTAGATCTACCAGTCAAGTAGTAGTAGTAGTGGCGAGCTGACCCGCTCACCATCCCGCCCCGCCCCTCTCCCAGTCCCCAACCTCCACTGTATCACTGTATCGCTTCACCCTCGTTCACGGTTGACTCGAGTCGTTTGGGGTCGACTTCAAGGCGCATATCCCGCTGCGCCAATAGAGATGCTTGACAAGAGCATGACAGAGGAGCACGCCCTTACCCGCGCTAGTTCTGGCTTGAGTGTAGCGTCTCGAGGCGTTTCTCTCTAACTGCAGCTACGAAGTAACTACAACGGCCGGACGCCAGCTATCTCATCTCATCCCCCTTGACGATCACATTCATAATCATGGAGGAGATAGCCGAAGAAAGGACAGGGATGGTCCATGTGCAGCATGGCACTACTCTCTGGGGGACGTGAAAGCGAATATAAGCTCAATGGTTTCGCCATCCTCACTCCTGGCTTCATTCACACACTCCCTTATCGTGAAGCTGTCAGGTTGTGTCTGCCCTTGAGCTGTGCTTGAGGAACAAGGCTCTGTGTTACCCTTCATCTAATCCTTCGACTATCTTACTACTACCTTACTCTTTTTGTAATTCTTCACCTTCTTCACTTCTACTCTATACTCTGCCATCAGCACCACTTCAAACACTCTTAATCTTACACCTTGCTCACATCCAACAAATATTTACGACAATCACCTAACTCATACAATGG
>Ga0058698_10001574_pt1 | contig 10162 bp, 8 predicted proteins | sample AgamicAsSfe_FD_67288 | JGI IMG/M metagenome (GOLD analysis project Ga0058698, IMG submission 67288) | Agave microbial communities from Guanajuato, Mexico - As.Sf.e | ecosystem: Host-associated > Plants > Phyllosphere > Phylloplane/Leaf | place: Guanajuato, Mexico | collected 2012-05-30
CAATGCTTGCTTGCACAATCCTTGCCCTCGCGGCTCTTGGTAGGAAATCAGAAAACAAGGGATCTTTGAGGAAACGCATCGACCACATGAACGTTCGGAAGGATTGAGCACTATGTCTTAGCCCGGGGGGCCATGAATGTTGAGGCATCTTCATGTGAATTCGACGTACTGAGACATTCGCAATAGCTCCATATTACTGAGCACACCAAATCAGATTCGAGACCCTCAGATCTAGCAGATCAATTTTGCTTGGGCAGCCGAGGCAGCCTTGGCTCCTCTCATCACGGTGGTGGCTCTGAACCGATGAATTGCGGGCGTACATAAGAGCTGAGCCGGACGACCGGTAGTAGAGGACAGTCTGTTCGCTCAACATTTTCTTCTGCATCCTCCATCGGGCAAGAAGCTTTCATATGATACAATACGATGGGTATCCACGGCCAAGTTGGTCGACAGTCCACTAAGTCGGGCCTTCGAGAAAGGCTTTCTTGCCCTAAGACACGTCCGTCACACTCTCAGAGGGGCCTTGGGCGTGCAGCGACTAAACATAGCCTTTCGCTTCTTTTCGCATCGGTGCAAAAGGCGGACGGGGCAGCGAAGATCGCGCTGTTCATACCGACACCAGTTGTAAGTAATATCAACGCCTTTTCGAGCACGGAATGAGATCGAGTACGTACCAAGGTACTGTCGCTGAAGGAGGGAGGAAAGGGTCTGGCTCTCTTGCGCCGCCCCCGTCCAAGCTCCAGCCTCCACTTCTTCGAACAGCCACGGCTCACGTGCCAACCCTTTCCCATATGCCGATATGGCTTACGATATAAACATCTGCCCCGAATGACACACTGTGTGCTTTGCTCTGCCTCCTCTCTGTAACAAGCAAACTTCACACCACTGCCCCCGCGGCATTGCGCGTCCTTTGGTCCTCCAAGACGTCGGGGCCACACTCCGCGAAACCAGGCGGGGTACACCACTAATAGAATCTCGGATCCCGTAATACCATAGCGCACAGTCGCAATGTCTTCCTCTGGCGAGTCTTACGGGCACGAGAGCCATGTCTGCACCAACTCTGATGCATACTCGTTTGCTGGAGAAGACAGCTTTACTGAAGCACCCGAGCCAATCCAGGATGACCGGACCACGGCAAGAGCCAAAAATGGCCACAGCACAACAATCAGACTGTCATCCATGATCCCACAGACAGTCCAAAGCCTTAGTCGCTGGCCAGTTGTGATGGACTCATCGCCTTGGGCGGCATATATCAGCCAGAATTCAACACCGCTGGCCCAAACAAGACTTTCCGACGAGGCCAGTATTGACAGCGTAGAGCCGAATCCTAGCCCGAAAATTAGCTTGAAGCAATGCATGACTTTGGTCGAGCGTTATCTCAACACATCTAATATGGAGAATCCCATCTTGGACCCTATCCGCATACGGCCACTGGTATCGCAGGCTTATCTTAGCAACTTCCGGTTGAGCATTGAGTCATGTCTGGCTCTTCTTGTGTGTGCAAATGGAGCCATCTCAACACCATTTGGGTCAAACGCTGGCCCTGCTCAGACTGCAGATTCGACTTTAGCAGATGCACTTTTCCGGTTTGCAGAGCAGCGTCTTGGAATGGCTTTTACCGCTGGAAGTGTTGCCGGAGCACAGTGTCTCTACTTGAGTGGAGTCTTTCATATGTGTAAGTCTCACCCGACCAGTTCCTCAAATAATGCGCGGTCAGTCTGTCCATGTCTGCGGAACTACATGACTAACACACTCCTCAAGGTCGATTACGTGCTTTTGAAGCATGGCAGATGTATCACGCGGCGCTGTGTGCATCACAAAAGTTCTCCTTCGTAACCAATACTTCATCACCGAGCACCTCAGGTCCTGACAACTTCTCGCTCGAAGAGCGCATCTATTGGTCATCCTGGAAATCGGAAAGCGAGCTGAGGTGGGAGCTAAGATTGCGCGATTTCGACAACCGGGCAATCAACCACCCTCCGCTGTTCCCATGCCCACCGGAAGGTCAGAGTAGCGAACAGCTACGATCTTGGTATTTCTACCTCTCGGAAATCTCTCTTTGGAGACACCACTTCAGCGCGGAGCAAGAGCTGCACAGGCTTGCACACGACAAGAACAGCAAGCCATTAGAAGAGCTTATGTCGCAATTCGGAGATCTTGAGCGCCAGATAGTCGACTGGCAACAATCTCTCGCACCACCAATCTATATCGGCAACCTGGAAGAAGATGCTGAGCCGGAGGATGATTTCCTCAAGTATCTGCTAAGGACTCAGGCTGGCAACTACTGGGAGCTCATCACTTGGCCTTTCATCAGTGCAGCAGTCAAGGACAGGAAGCAAGTTTCGCCTGCAATCAAGAACCTGATCGCGAAAGGACTAAATTGGCATTGCCGTCGCCTGGCAATTTACACTCCCGGATTTTATCATCGCCATCGAGGCACTTGGCTGATGCAAAGGCGGTCCATCCGCAGTGCTTTGCTACTACTGGCTGCTGCGCTGACACCCGATGTGACTGAGCTGATGCCGCCGGACTGGCCTGACAAGATTCACGCGGTCATTGCCATGCTTCGGCGTTGGTCGGCGGAAATATGCGACGCTGACCAGCATGCCGAGTTACTCTCATCTTTGTTGGAAAAGTATATCTTTGAGATGGGTTGAAAGATGAAAGAACCCGAGCCTACTAAAGCAAGCGGAGGAAAAACTGGCAATCTTCAACCTTGAGCTCTTGATCACATACAGGCATTTCTGCAGTTGATAAGTTGTGTGTGATGCTCAATGGCATGCCCATATTTGCCACCAATAACATCCGGCCGAGCGACAACATCTGCACGAATGAAGCAAGACAGCCCACTACAAATCCCAATGCGACCCTGCGAATTTCTGGTACCCGCTACCGTGGGAAGAACTCGGAGCAGAAGATGTAGACAAAGTTCTTGGAGAACTGCTGGGCGATGTTCAAGGTGTGGCTGTAGTCTGCACAAGAGTAGAAATGGCTTGCTCGCGTGTGGAGTTGCTGCACGGCAAATATTCATCGCAACCGAACAAGCGACTCGACCACGCAACACTGATCTCTGGTCGCGGCACTTCCACTTCACAGGCGTGCACATGCTCCAGTTCCCCAGTCAATGCGCCACGTAGCTCAGTTGCGCCATGGCTAGATGGTCCTCCGTCATCACGGGGTGCAATGAAATCGTCTTTCAGCACGTGCAACTCAAATGCAACAGCTTCACCATCACTTGTCTTTTACAATTGTTTCACAGTGCAGTGCGCTCATGTCTCATCACTCGCGTCTGCACCCTCGCCCGTCATTGCTAAGCTGCTGCGTGGTCATTGTCATCTTCCTCGTGGCCAGTTTCAACGGCAAACTGGCACTGCAAACACAAATACCCAAACTGTTATGTGAAAGGAGTTGTTTTGAACCGACTGAATTGCCGTCGGTCATGGTCTCGCTGGGCACGGCTTGACGCGCGCGCTACGCAGCCTACGCCGCAATCAACTTCATGTTACGGCACAACAAGCGGTCCAATCAGCGATTACACCATTCTTTAGGCGATGCGGCAAAGCATATGCCTGCAAATACTGTGCCACATCGACCAGTAATATATCGCAATCATTACGCTCTCGTTCACATGCACATTCAGGTTCCCACGTAGCCAATGTTCAGCATAAAGCACGTGTTCACTTGCCGACATCTTCCATACATGTTCTTTCTATAACATACACAACGAGACTTCATGCCCATAGATTGGGCGCTCGATAGATTTCAATTATGCTTGTGCCTCACCTGGACAGCCACGCTCGGGTCTTGTTGATGATATGCTTCAGCCTTATTCTCGTACTTTTGATGGTCATTCATTCCAAAAGCGAAGTTCTCCTGCCAACACAATTTACACAGCTGCAACGAAAGAATGTTCAGAAGACGCTCCATGACGTGATTGATGCCGACTCTGAACTCTTACGGGACGTGTCGAACTCGACACTCGGGGTAAGACTTTACCGTAAAGGCTGAATACTGTTCTTGGCTGACCAAACAGCAGTTCCAGAAGATATTCGTCCTCGGGCTACCATCGCGGACCGATCGTCGGGACTCAATGTCGCTAGCTGCTGCCTTTAGTGGGCTCGATATCGAGTACATTGATGGCGTCACTGCCTTGAGCGACAAAGCTTTACCACCAGGTCATGCGCAGAGAACGGAGAAGTCGATGAACGAGGGGACGATCTATGCATGGCGTGCGCATATGAATGCCCTCAGAAGGTAGGCCTTTCTCATGCCTTGATGTTACCTACGACCTGTGACTTGTTAGCTAACGTGCAACAGAATTGTCGAAGATAACATCACCTCCGCCCTCATCTTGGAAGATGATATCGACTGGGACATTCGCATCAAGTCCCAGATGACAGCATTTGCAAGAGCGTCTCAATTGCTGGTCCAGCCACTACCTCAAACGTCCGATCAAAAACAGTATCTGGATCCAACGTACCCTCAGCCGACCGAAGAACAAGGCTACACTGACTTCATGCTGGGCGAACACTCTACCACCCAACCGACAGACTCGCCTTATGGCGACCTGAGACGATGGGACCTTCTCTGGTTAGGCCATTGTGGCTGTCGGTTTCCGCGGGCGAGCGACGTGAACGCCCCACTCGGCCGTGTAGTCATCGCTAACGACACGACTGTTCCCGAACACAAAAACTTGAACATGGAGCTGGGGAACGACGAGCTTCTGACACAGTACCCTGTCCACACGCGCGTGGTGTCAAGAGCGAGAGTCAATTCGTGCTCGCTGGCTTACGGAGTCTCTCAACCCGGGGCGCGGAAGATACTATACGAGCTTGGAGTGCACAAGATGTCTGATGCAAACGACATCATGCTGCGATATGTGTGCGATGGTGTCGACGATCGTCAGCAAGCGACGTGTCTTACGGTACAGCCGCAGCTTTTCCAGCACCACCGCCCGGCGGGGTCTAGGGCTGGGTTCAGCGATATCAGTGATCATGGCGATGGCTACAATGAGAGAGCAACGACTGATAACATTAGATGGAGTGTGCGGGTAAATTTTCCGAAGTTGATAAATGGCGAAACGGATTATATAGATTCGTATCCGGATGCTGCGAAGCGATTGTAAATATCCTGGAACGTTTTGGACAAAGTGATTGGCATTAATCATAGTTTATACTCATTATTTGGAACGTTTCTCAGAACAGAAGATCAGTCTTTCGCACCATCCGCCATGGCTTTGACAGTGAGTACCGCCCTAGCAAAGTCATGAGGTGCTTCAAGGGGAAATGCATGACCGATGGGTAGCGTCCAATGCTCATGTTTGCCAACGAATGTACCACGTGTGCTTGCTTCCGTGCCACCAGGCTTCAGCGGATCCAGTGAGCCGTCGACTGTCACAGCTGGGACTTTGATCACCGGCCTTGATGTGAGGATCTGCTCGTACTCTGCGCATCTCTGCTCCCCAGGCCAGTTTCCCATGCTGTGGCGATAGACTGAGACAACTACATCGACAAAGTGTGGATTCTGGAAGGCAGCGAAGAACGCTTCTTTCGTATTCGTCGGCGTTTGATAGTTGGGAGACCATTCGTCCCAGAGAAGCTGCGCGATCTCATTGCGGGAAGAACGCAAGCAGTCTTCGCCTCGTGCGGATTGGAAGAGGTGCTGGTACCACATCACTTTCTCCAATGATGGACTCACTGGCTGCCTCGAGTCTTTAGGGTCGTATATGTCGTAGCCTCCATAGCACACCAGTCCTCGAACCTTTTCGGGGAACAAGGCAGTCGCAGCACAGCTTGCGAGTCCACCCCAGTCAAAGCCGGCCAAAATGACATTCTCAAGCTTCAGTGCTTCGAGGAAACCATCCAAGTCACAAGCCAACGCCGCTTGCTGACCAGTCCGAGGTGTTTCTTCCAAGAGAAACTTGGTAGGGCCATAGCCGCGAAGGTAAGGGATCAAGACTCTGGCGCCTTCCGCTGTGAGGAGTGGTGCGACTTCTGCGAAAGCTTCCGGTGAGTAGGGAAAGCCATGGGAGAGGACGACGGGCCAGCCGCTCTGAGGGCCGTACTCGAGATAATGGATCTCCAGATCGTCTGTTCTCACTGATGGCATGGCGGTCTGTTGAAAAGGGTTCTTCTGCATGTGCAGCATAGACACGTGGCATGGTCACATCGAGCCTATATGCTCAGGTCATCTAGTAGTGGGACTACCGGTTATTGAGTGCAGTGTCATTAGATTGCGGTCTCGGTGTCAGCGGTGGCTGAATAGATCTCGGTGGAGGAGCGGCCTCGAATGCCGATCTCCGCGCAGCACGTGACTTTGCCGCACACTTTCCCGCGCGCTTCGCCCTGACACACTTACTCCTCTTGTTCACTTCAAGTGCATGAGGGCATCAATGATTCGTCTCGAGCTGCGGAAAGCCAGATTGTGCGATGCCACGGCCGTATCGCTCGCACAAGACCCCGGCCTGCGATGGATGTCGCCGACGCAAGATCCGCTGCCTGCAGACGCGAGCAGGCGAGGCGTGTGAGCGATGCAGGAAACTCGGCCGTGAATGCGACATGAACGCAGCTACTCCGAGGAACTCAACATGCCCGTCGACTTGCCCCGTCTCTACTGCCCGGCCAGATCTGGACGGTATTGCAACCGGTGACACCCCGTCAACTCTCCCGGCGGACTCTGCAATCCTGCTAGTTGGGGCCGAACTATCAGAAGACGTGCATATCCTGCAGAACTACCTCGATGCCGACCACGCCACAGCCACCAGTCAGACAACGCCCTACCGCACTGTCTACTCGACGCCGCAGCACTCCATTGCCTATGTATCTGTGCCTCGTGGACATGACGGGCTTCAGCTCGCAAGAAGGCCGGGCAAGGTGCAGCTTGAAGCTCTGCGAAGTCTCATCGGCACATTCCACCATGCTGAGCTTTTGAAGTTGTTCGCAAAGCAGGTCCTTCCGTACTTCCCAATCGTAGACTTGAGTCCGTTCCAGAGCCTCGACCGTATGCAAGACGACGAATTTCCAAGCACGCTTCTTATCTACATCTACATGATGTCTGCACACTTGTGGTCAAGCTCGCCGGTTCTGACACACTTGTCGTCAACCCATCTCGTTCGAGCCACCAATCTGGCTATCGCAGCTCTGCAGGCTGACTTCATGGCTCCGACTGTACACACAATCACTGCAGCAGTGTTGGATCTGCTTGCGCGACCCGTGAAGTCTGTCACTACCAACATCTTGACAACTGGTAAACTTGTCGCCCTGGCCCATAGCCACGGCTTGCATCGCGATCCCACGCGGTGGTCCAAGTCCCCCGAGCCGACCTCAGTACGCAAATGCCTGTGGTGGGCCGTTTTGATACATGATCAGTGGGGTAGCTATGCACATGGCACGCCGCCAAACATCTCAAGCAATCGTCACGATGTGCCCATGATACACCCCGATGATTATGTTGTTGTTCAACATCAGCTGGACACCAACTATACATCATCCTCGTTCACACATCTCAGCATGCTCACAAAGATCCTGGGCGAGCTGCTGAATATTGTACATGACCTCAACACAGTCTGGGCTGACATCCCCAAGGTGTTGCGCAAGGTCGAATGCAGCCTCGATGACTGGGAAGAACTGGTCTGCCACCACTATAAGATTGACCCGGCCCAGTCTCCGCCCACCGGACAATGCAGCTTGTGGCTGTCGTATCTTGCAGTCAAACTCCTTGTACAACGCCTCTACCTCCGAGCGGCAGTGTCTCAGACCGCACCGCCTGCAATCGATGAAAAGCAGTACCGTATCATACCCCTCCGTAACAGTGCGCTTGCGATAGTCGATTTTCTCGACTCGCTAACACGCCAGCACTTTGACGAGTTCTGGCTTTCCTATTCAGCTCATTTCCTAGTCACTGCGACAATCATGCTCCTCCGCTGCACAATTGAGACGCGAGAAGAAGGAGCGCTCCAAATTTGCAAGACTAAACTGACTGTGTTACGCACCACACTTGAGCGAGCCACCAATGAGCATGGCTGGGATGTTGCGGACATCTGCCTCGAGCGATGCTCTAAAGCAATAGATCGCGTTGCAAGCTTGACGGTACCCATCAATCGTGATGATGCGGACTCCAGTGGTGCGACATTTGCAGGTACCCACTCGAGTAACAATGACGCTCAGCAGCAGCTGACGGAGCAAGACTTACTGGATCCAGCTTGGTTGAGCCAGCCATACACCACCCTCGATATGGATCTTCCGCTTGACGCTTTTGACTTCCCTTGGGATAACATGTAGTTGGACTTCTAGAAGAAGCTTGAGAACTAGAGACGACACCGCCATTTGGCTCCACAGCGGAAAACTTCGAGGAGCTGCGCGGACAACTCAGGCCGCTTCCGCGGTAGACGGATTAGCTTTCCGCACATGACTAGACTTGCGGGCGAGATATCAATGCCTATAAGTACGGTCTTGTATGCATCACGTCGATTGTGGCTTCGGCATTATCATCAGTATAATACACATTTGTCCGGTCTGTCGACACCACATCTCATGATGGTTACATTCTGTAAGGGGATCGATCCTACGACGAGACAACCACGAGCATCCAACGACTTCGACCCCGAAAACAATGCCGCCTCTTGCGGGCCACCACCACCTCGAGTAGATGGTGGCAAGGACGCTTGGTGTTTCCTTGCTGCCGTGTTCCTCTTCGAAGCTGTCATCTGGGGATTGTAAATCATGCCAGCCACTGCAAACTCGCAATATCGCTAATCAACGAATAGCCCGTACACATTCGGCATCTTCCAAGAGTACTACATGTCGCATTCACTGTTCTCAGGATCATCTGGTATCTCCGCTATCGGCTCAACAGCATTAGGACTTATGTACCTTCCGGCGCCTCTCCTCTCTCTTGCGTTACAACGCTGGCCATTTCTCCGCAAACCATGTATAATATCAGGCCTGATCATCACCGTCGCCGCACTTCTTGGTGCATCTTTCTGCAGCACGGTGCCCGGTCTTATCGGATGTCAAGGAGTATTGTTCGCAGTTGGAAGCATTCTTGCCTACTTTCCCGGCATGCAAATCATCGATCAATGGTTTGTCAAGCGGAGAGCCACAGCGTTCGCGTTCGTTTGGGCGGCTGCACCCCTGGCCGGTGCGGTTATTCCGTTTGCGATGCAATGGCTTCTGGATACCTACAGTTTTCGGACCGCTCTACGCGTTTACGCGGTCACTGTAGTATGTTGAAACAACGCTTCAACTCGCTTTGCAAGATGACATACTGATAGGGGTGCCCTGCTACAGATCGTTCTTCTAAGCCCTGCAGCATACTTCATCAAGCCGCCACTTCCGGAGAAGAAAGGAGCCGCCACGCTCTGCCTCGACTTCGCGTTCTTCAAGCATCCTTGCCTCTGGTGGTACATTGCTGGCACGTTCATGCAATCATTCGGCTTCTTTCTCCCCAGTCTGTGGATACCTACATTTGCCACCGACTACAATTTTCCCGCTGTTGCTGGTCCCCTCGCCCTCGCCCTCTACAACGCCTCCGCCTTCATGGGTACTGTCGCACAAGGCTGGCTGGTAGATCGCTACCACGTCCGGATTGATCTGGCCATCGCCACTGTCCTCAGCGCGATCTCAATCTTTGTCTTCTGGGGTCTCGCCACCATTCAGCCGATCTTTTACATCTTCGCAATCTTGTGGGGAGTCTCTGGGGGTGCCTACAACGCCACGTGGGCGGGATACGCTTTCGACTTGAAGGCGGAGGGCTTTGAAGTCGATACGACGTTCATCATCGCGCTGATGGTTACATCCAAGGGTGTGGCGTCTATTACTAGTGGGCCATTGAGCGAGGTTCTTTACGGTCTGGATCTTGGAGAAGGTGCGGGTTTTGCGTATGGCGGGCCGTATGCCGCGATGATCATCTACACGGGGTTGTGTAGTCTTCTTGGCGGTGTCGCTTGTTTGAAGCCGAGGAAGCGGAGGGTTGGGTGAGTCTGGGCTGAGATACAGCTCAATCAGGCGAGCAGCAGTTAGACATCTTCCTGCGCAGCCTTGGGACACATGTAAATCTTGCTCGGTGATTGGTATGAGTCTTTGACTGTGCACATTTCCCACAGTCTTCGTTCGGCTTCCAAGCGTCATATCTCACTCGGGCAGTAGGGACCAATCAAACTCGA
>Ga0058698_10001575_pt1 | contig 10160 bp, 7 predicted proteins | sample AgamicAsSfe_FD_67288 | JGI IMG/M metagenome (GOLD analysis project Ga0058698, IMG submission 67288) | Agave microbial communities from Guanajuato, Mexico - As.Sf.e | ecosystem: Host-associated > Plants > Phyllosphere > Phylloplane/Leaf | place: Guanajuato, Mexico | collected 2012-05-30
ACATCTACTTCTTCTTGCTGACACCGACAGTGCGACCCCTTCTGCCGGTTGTCTTGGTGTGCTGACCACGGACACGGAGACCCCAGTAGTGACGGAGACCTCTGTGTGCGCGGATCTTCTTGAGACGCTCGAGGTCGTCACGGAGCTTGGAGTCGACACCGTTGGCGAGGACCTGGCCGTCCTTACCCTCGACAACATCGCGCTGTCTGTTGAGGAACCATGCGGGGATCTTGTACTGGAGAGGGTTCTGGATGATGGTGACGATGCGCTCGAGCTCTTCGGAGGTGAGTTCACCGGCGCTGTGTGGTGGATGTATTAGTGGCTGTTTCTTGATTGATGTTTATTGCGTTGTGCGATTCCTCGCGCCACGACAAGATCCAAGGATAGGTGTGAGTTCTTGACATACCGCTTGTTCAAGTCGACATCGGCCTTTTTGCAGACCAAGTTGGAGTAACGGCGACCGACACCCTTTATCTTGGTGAGGGCGTACATGACCTTCTGCTTTCCATCGACGTTGGTGTTGAGGAGACGCAGGATGAACTGGAAGTTCGACTTTTCGCCGGTGACGAGAGCTACAGAAAAATTGCTTACATCAGCGAGGGCTCTTGAGCAGCGCTGACAGCGAGTGTAGTGGATGAGACATACACATATTGGGCGAGTTTGGGATGGAGGTTTGTCGTTGGGAATCACGTCTTCGTCGCAAAGCAAAGAAAATGAGATTATCGAGATGGTGATTTTGGGGCTGTCGTGGGCAGGCTCCACTTTTGGACTCTTTTTGGACTTGTACCCCTTTCTACAACCATTTTGTGACATGTCCTTCCAAAGACACTACCAGCAGGGAGGCGTCGTAACGCTTCGATTACATCATGAGTAGCACTGTGAATATGTATTCTTCAATCAAAGACTATGCTATCATACAATCACATAATTCTCCGCCCTCGATTTGACCTCCTTCGAGAATGACACGTCCTGACCTTCATTTATCAATGTCACCGATGAGACCTAGAAAGCATGTTAGTGAATGAACAAGACAAGCATGACAGATAAGAAGACTCACATCGACCTCGATGAACGGCGCTGTCTTTGAGAATCGTACACTCATCGGGAAGAAACCCTCGTCGCTGTCTGCCTCTGCTTCAAACTCAAATGATCCGGCCGAGTTCGCTTCATCGACAGTGCCAATGTTCCATTCAAGAGCGTCGCCTGCGACTTCATACGCTGCATCGAAGCTCGCAACTTGTGGCTCGCTTCCAGCAAATGGAATTGTCACAGCAACGTCTTGTAAGGTGTCGTTGCCAGTTAACTCGTACTCGACAGTGATACTGTAGTTGCCGGTAGAGCCCTCATTGACCCAGCATGTGAAAGTAATTGGTAATGCAGCACCCGCACCTCCGGCTGGAGCCTGGTATCGCCATCGCATCACACCGATAGATTGATTCACTGGGAAACCCCGTGCAGCTTCTTTCAATTGTACAGTCTTTGAGTTGGTGAAAAGTGGCTTATCAACCTTTGGATGTGTGTTGAATTGTACTCCTTCCCGGTTAGGGGCATGCAACGCCAGCTTGACTTGTGTGAGTGCCGGATCGGTGATGCGCAGGTGGAGGTCTCCCTTAACCTCCATGGCTTCGAGAGAGCCCTCACGGGACAAGCGAGCATTGATCGTTTCTGCCAGTATCACGTGGATGGGCTCTTGACCATCAAGCGCTGTACCTCCAACAGAGCTGGTAGCTGTTCTCGCTGGTGCCGGTGCCGGGGTCGACACGAGTGGTGCGGAAACCTCCTCTTCTGTGCCGAGATCACCTCGCACCTGATCAAACATGTTTGCAGTACGTGGCTTCTTGCCAAGCTGCATTCCCTTACCAAGTGGAGCGGTTGATACCTTGCGATTCTTTTCCGTAGCATAGCTGTCCATGTTTTCTGATACCGTCGGTTGTGCTGGAGGAGTGTAGGTAGGATATGTAGGTGTTCTCGGCATGTTAGCCGCACGAGCAGCACCCGCGCGGACTTGGTCTCGTCGTTGCATTTCGAGCTGCTTCGCTTTGAGCTTGCGCTGCTCATTGGCTTCGAGTTGTTTGTTCTAGCCTCATTAGTCGTGCTAAATGCTTCCGAGCGCTGAAGACCAGGCATACCGATTCGATGATCATTGCCACCCTCTCTTCGTGACTTTCCATATCTAAGAATGTCTTGATTTGCGCGAGTGTCAAGTTTTCCCTGTAGCCAGTGCTTACGAGCTCATCGAATGCGCTCAACAGCTCAAAGGCATTCCTCAGTATCTCGCGTTCATCCAAGCTCCTGCAGATACTCGAGATCACTTGTGCGAAGAGATGTAATGAGTCAATGTCCTGGAGAATGTTTGATTGGCGATTCGTAATGAGGACAATGTACAGCTCGTCCAGGGGTTGGTAGACATAGCGAACATTGTCCTGCTCCACTGTGGTATGTTGGTTTCCAGCACCGACTAACTTAGGGAACGATGCCAGCAATGCTTCGACTCGCGAACGCTGCATCTCTCGGAACTGTCGAGAGAGGACGGCTTTCCCACCGCGAGTGCATATTGACGCTGCGAGGATAACCTGTTCTGTGTTAGCAAGCAGCGAGATATCGCCGGAGGGATAAGCAGGAGGAGCGAACCATCTTTGATCGATCTGAGGGCGTGTATGACTGGCTGAAGTGCACGAGTTCCGATAGTGAAACTACTATGTCCTCCTAAATGTGGTCTTCGTTATGGCATCACTTGTCCTCTACGCGACGAGGGAGAGGTCACGTGATATGCTAGCCCTGAATCAGATTTCACTTTCGCCCAGCTCTCCTTGTGAAACTACGCCAACTACCACAACCACCGCCGACTAACACCATAGCCACTTCGCCGCCGCTAGCTGCTTTGCCGCTGTCACCGTGATATCCTCCCCTGAATACTAACAACTATAGCAGACTAATCACGACTTTCACACGAAAACAGTTCAACCCGACCCGCTGCCTTCCCGCCACGTTTTCTTCACAACTTTACTGAATCATCCCCGCCCATAGACTAAATCCCTGCAAACAAAGGGTCGTCATCAGCATATCCCACGTATCAGCACGCTCGACGGCTTGCGCCGAATCTTTACCCGCGCCTGATTCCCCATTTTGCGTTTGAGATCGGCGTCTATGTCTGTGTCGGCAGTACATTTCCCTATATTTGCACAACAAGACGACGAAATGGAGCTAGCTTCTGACGTCGAGCATCCATACCCAGAAGACAACCTTGATATTGATATCGATCTCGGCGACGAAGCCAGTCGTATCGGCACAGACGATTACATGCATGATGATGACGTCCATGAACAATTGGCTATGGCAGATGACGATGAGATGATTGACGACATTGACTACGAACACGTTGACCAGGAGGCCATAATGCAAGATGCTCAAGATCTTCGAGATCAACAGCTTTTCGATGCTGGGCTCGATGCCGAAGGCGACACTGAGCTAGTCGAAGCTGTCATTGATTCCTATGATGACCACTCTCCCACAACTGTGCCCCAAGCCGAAGTTTCCGTTGAGGACAGTACTATCGATTATGATCACATCGGGGACTTTGACATCGACGCCGAGCACAATGCAGATATACATGATGGTCAAGTAGAAGAGGATGCATCACAAGCTGATGAGACGACCCCATCCCCCGATTGCGATGACGACCAGGCCCAAGCTGATGAAGAAAGCATCCCCGTGGTCGGCACAGCGTCGAAGCTCATGTCGCCATCCGGATCCATCAATGATCATGACTCGCACGAAATGTCCCTTGAACTTGCTGCTAATATGCCTGCGGAAGAGCTTCATGAAGAGGAGTATGGCCTCAACACAAATGAAGATGTAGGCATTGAGGCGAATAGTAATGATAGAAACCCTGAATCTCTCGACCACGTGCGCGATGCTCTGCATGCTCTTCATGACGATGAAGAGGCACAATTTCGTGATGATCGACCTCCAATAGTTTTTTTCATCTCAGATACCGAGCTCGACAGTTTCTCACGAGCAGCAACGTGCTTTTATCAATGTGACCCAACACAGCGCGCGAATCTGCAGGAAGTGCTCTCCGCATGTCGAACAGAACTCGGCGATTCTATTCATCAGGAAGAGCTTCTGGAGATGGACTTCGCTGAACTAGGGCTCACTTTGATTGAGGTAAGTCACACGCTTCGCACCCTCGTCACGCGCATGTGCTGATTTCTCTCCAGGGCTCGCTTGATGCAACTGCCTTTACACTCGCGGACGTCTTGAATATCTTTGTGCAACTTTCGCTGAATGACAGTGCGGACGATCCCACTCCGCTGTACGTGACATTGTCAACCAGAACTCGGTTCAGCACTCGTATGCAAGCGCTTGGTGAAGCGGTGGCAGCAGGAAAGGGACTATCCCAAGTGGATTTCGGTTCAGCTTTGAAGGAGTATGACTCAGAACAAGCAGTAGATGATGAAGAAGATCTAGATGCTGTCGAAACAGAAGACACCTCGGCCGTCAATGCTGCAGTGCAAGAAGACGAGATTGCGCAGCAACCAGAAGACACCCCTGGCGAAGTATCGACACATGAAGATGCGTTGATCATAAATGACGCGGATGACACGATTGATGGCCTTATAGCTGCTGATCTTGTCCCGGCTGAAGAACTTTATGAGCATGAGGAAACCAATGCTCAAGCAGATGCTGACACAAGGGACATACAAGCTGTGGAAAAGATAGTCGATGTACCCGAGTCTCATGAGGACGATCTTGGAGAAGAAGTGGAAGAGGCCAATCTACAGGTCGACGATAGTGCACTGCCATCGCTAGAAGCCGCGAAGCCTGCACCACCAATACATGAAGACGACTTTCTTGATCTCGAAGAGGAACACGAGGACAATAAGGACGACCTCGAACAGATACAAGCTGTTGACGAAGTACTCGAGGAAGTCGACCATGAGGAGCAGGATCAAATTCATTCACATGCCGATGGACTCTCGGACCTCGAAGATGACTTCGACGACAATCTCGACGGCGAGGACATTGTCAAAGAAACTGAAGATCACATCGAAGCGACAGACGCTGCAGTCTCGGTTCCGGCCCCGGCCATAGATGCTTTGAGTCATTCGAAACGATCACGACCAGAGGATGAAGACAATGTCAGTGTCCCAGCAAAGAAGCAACAGCTGGCATCGCATCATTCGCAGCCAGGCTCGGGCTCAACAACAGAGACATAAGGGGCTCTCCGGAAGTTCGACTCAATACAACAAAACAACACAGCGCTGGAGCAGAGCAGATGCTGCGTTGTCACGGTAAGTGGGGATGAGGACATTATTGTTTCTCATCTCATCAATTCTCTTCCTTTTCCTTATCTCGTGGTGGAATTTTCTCGGAACGAATCACTGGATTGCTTTATTCTCTGCCGAATACCCCCTTCTGTACTTCTATGTTCTTTCAAGCCGCAGGGCAGGCAGGCGTAGGAAGGTGGTGCTGTACCAGGCGGTGCATGAGCAGAAACTCCAAAATGGCAGGACTCGGGCGTGGTATTGTGTTATAGCGGGATGGCGGGAAGGCGAGCATGTAGTCGTAGTGGTCAATCTAGCTTACTAGTATACCAGCTCAAACCAAAAGTGTGAGCAGAATCAATGGGCCACTCGCCACTCTCCCCAGGAGGTTTTTAGACTTTTGCTCCTACCTGTAATGGCGTTTCTGTGATCACGTGATAGGTCCACGAAACCTTTCCGAAACAGGACGTTTGACGATACGACAACTCCTGGCCCCATTGGAAAGCACGGCACTGTTTTCTTTTCGCGTTTTACCACTTCTGCCACACACCCTACCAGCGTCCACGGTCACACCTTGCGAACGAGTCACCAATCCTGCGCGAAGTTCTCCTGACATTCCTTTGTGCGCGCTCAGACATCACCTCAACTACGTCACGTCTCCTGCTCTTCCTATAAAGTCGCTGGTCGATACCTAAACTCTCTGGAGAGCGCATCTCACACCCATTCTCTACTCGTATACTTGGCATTTGGGTCGTTACGAAGACGTCCGGACATTCTAGATCACTCGCTCGACGCATTACCACATATAGGACTACGTATTAGCGCAACATTGCAAGAATAGGCAGAAGAGACGCAAGAACATCTACAGATATTTGAGAATATGGTGGAAGACAAGTACGTGCACTCATGTGGAACGAGGCTTGTGGTTGCAGCTTGTTGGCACACTCCGGAATGAGTATGGAACATTAATGCAAAGACTAGATACATTGGACTGGCGCTGGCCATAACATCGACATTAGCAATTGGTACGTCAGGTCAAGATCTTGGCCATGTCCTACGCATGTCTGACTAGAGTACTGCTGCAGGTACTAGTTTCGTTATCACGAAGAAAGTAAGACTGTCCCCGCCACGACCTCGCCCTTGGACATATGAATAGCGAGCGCATATGAAGCAGGACGTCTGACTCTGGGAACAGGGTCTGAACGAAGCCGCGGCAAAACACGGGTTTGAAGGAGATGGTTTCTCATACCTACGAAATCCGACATGGTGGGGTGGCATAATAACATGTATGCACGACCAGGAGACTGCCAGATGACACATCTAATGATACCTTGTAGTGATCATTGGCGAGATAGCAAATTTTGCTGCATATGCATTCGCACCGGCGATTCTGGTCACGCCACTGGGAGCGTTGAGTGTTCTGATAGGGTAAGTTCAGTCGTGCTGAAAGCAGAGGGAGCAGTATAGCTGATCAATAACAGCTCCGTGCTAGGATCATATTTTCTGAACGAAAAGCTTGGAACGTTGGGCAAGCTCGGCTGCGCAACATGCTTGATAGGGTCAGTGGTCATTGTTCTGCATGCGCCGCCGGATAGAGATATCGAAACTGTTGATGAGATTCTCAACTTGGCAGTACAGCCAGGTATGTGCTTGGTTTACCTTTACTCAGAAACACGCGGTCCAACTTTGTGCAGGCTTTTTATTCTACATCGTGTTCGTGGCAACATTTGCCAGCGTCATGATTTATCGCGTTGCGCCAAGATATGGTCGCAAGAACCCTCTCGTCTACATCTCCATCTGCTCGACAGTTGGCTCCGTCTCCGTCATGTCGATCAAGGCATTTGGTATCGCCTTGAAACTCACTCTGGGCGGAAGCAATCAATTCACGCATCCGTCGACATATGTATTCATCATTGTGGTGGTCGTCTGTATTCTGACGCAGATGAACTATTTCAACAAAGCTCTGAGTCAATTCTCGACAAATATGTAAGTATACATGAGGGGACATTGTACCTCACCTTACTGACACCAACCTAGCGTCAACCCACTCTACTACGTAACCTTCACCACCGCCACCCTGACCGCTTCCTTTATCCTCTTCGGTGGCTTCAACACTACCGACGCCGTCAACACGATCTCTCTTCTCTGCGGGTTCCTCATCATCTTCACCGGTGTTTACCTACTCAATCTCTCCCGAGATGACCCTGAAGGTCACCAGCTCCTAGCCCAACGCGCCGAACGCCGGAAGTCCCTCGGAGTCTACGGCGACGATGAAGCGGTTCCCACCGACACAATCAGCGCGTTCAATACTCGACACAGCATGCAGTCGCGGCAAAGCGGAGAGTATCCACGTCGCAGTAATGGCAGCCTGAGTGGTCCCGCTGGGAACGCAAGTGAGCGTGGAAAGCTATTCCACAACTATGATGTTGAGCATGGCGGCAGCGGTCAGGACCGAAGGGCTAGTGGCACGTACGGGTTAGAGGATTTGGCAAGTGATGACGATGAGAGCGAAGACGGGGCACTAGCAGGACCGGGCAAGACGAGGCGACAATCGGGTGGCTTTGCTGCACGATCCTAAGCGAGGTTGTACAACCTGTACTACTGAATGCGTCTTTTCCGCCTCGCAGGCATACTGCTTCGACCTTACATTCCTGATGCGTGAACTTCCAAAGACGTCCTCTCATTCAGCCACCTTGTGCATGAAACACCTGTGGCAGAAACCCATTTTAACCCTTGTGGTTCTGGGTGTCAACTCTTCAAGGTCCAGGTACTGAACAATACGTCGTGCCTGCATAATCTCCCTCTTCCATCTTCAGATCGTACTATGTGCCTGCGGCGCCAACGCAGAATCCTCGGCCGGCAATTCATGGTGGGAGGAGGTGGTTGGGCTAATCTACATAAGCTGACTTCATGCTTTAGACTTGCCACCATCTTGACCTGAGCAGTCCAACAACAATTCCTACTAACGTTACACAAGAGTTTGTTTGGAGAATGACCAGTCTCTAGTGAAGTGAATAGTACCGTCCAGTCGACGTACCATCCAGCCCAATCCTCCTCGTTCCAGTCTACGCCAACTTCTCAGCGGTCGCTGCGTCTGCCTTACTTGAGACGTCCTTCCAACAAGTTGATGAGCTTCTCAGTACTGACAACGGCGGCACTTGTGCTGCTTGTGTTGGGTCTCTGAATATCTTCACAGAGCTTGCTCTCACGGTCCCTGGATACCTGCCCGCTGCGCTTGTTCAGTTCTGTGTGTCTGCAAGACTTGGTTCCCAGTTATTAGTGGCTTGACCAGCACACAGATGCTGGGATTCTTGTACTGACTTCAGTGTCTAGGACCTGCGAGTAAGACTTCGGTGCAACTGACGAGGGCCAAGTGTTCGTGCAGGTCTCCGCAAATACTGATGTATCTGGCCTCGATGGGCGTTACGTCTGCAACGCCATCAACGGCCTTTGCTCGACACTGCTTGTCTATCCTAGGACGATTGCCTGCACAGTCCCCCAAACCCAAGCCCGTCAACGCTACTGTGCCCAAGCCCAGCGGAGAGGGTGCGAAGGTCGCCCATCTCTCCGACTTCCATCTGGATCCGCGCTATGTTGTGAGTCCTGAGGCCAATTGAACCACCGGTCTATGCTGCCGTACCAACCAGAACAAAGTCTACATTGCCAATGGCACGATTAGTGAACCTGCTCCCTTTGTACGGATCATTCTTGTGTGATACTACGTATTGGCTTGGTGTAGGAGCATCTTGACAATATGCCCACACTGATAGGGATTAATGAGCCGAAGGGAAAGACTGCTGCCAATTCGTTCATGGCACTGGGGTGGAGTATCTATACAGGAGTAAATTTCACTCAGCTCAACCTGGCACGTTCCATTAACAAGTCAATAGGATCTCGTCAGCCACGATCCCAGCAACGAGCTCTCCCGCGGTTATGTCGAACATGCAAAAGCCTCCGTCTACCATATGATGGCCAAACTCCTGCCAGGAGCCATCTACGCCACACTCAGCACCCACGACACGAACCCCACGGCTTAAGACGCGCCACACAGTCTCCACCCCGACGACCTCTCCGACCAATTCAGCTGGAACTACGATCACGTTGCTTCACTCTGGAAGCACTATGGCTGGCTTGACAACAGTGCTACGCAGCAAGCCCGGACTCACTATGGTGGCTACAGGACGCTGACACCGTATGGTCTGCGAATCATCTCTGTGAAGACCGACTTGAACCTGTCCAACTTCATCAATACCTCCGACCCGACGTGAGCGGCATGCTCGCCTGGCTCATCACCGGACTTCAAGCAGCCGAGGACGCCCAAGAGAGAGTGTGGATTATCGGTAGATTTCCTCCACACAAAGACTCACTTTCTCTTGGCTTTCACCTAACCCGTTTTCGAACACAGAACACGTCCCGACAAGCTTCGGCCTAGGCGCGATGCAAAACTCCATCGACTACTTCTATCGCAACATCGAGCGCTACAGCCTGTACGGCCTGCATGTCATTGCGAACACGTTCTGTGCGTGAGAATCCGCAGATGATCTATTATACAAACAATGACACAGGCATGAATAACAGCCAGGGATATGCTGGTGCGTTGACGCCGGGTGGGTCAGGCGAGAGTCACGCCTTTGACGAATTTTGATAGTGGGGTTAGATATGTGAGTACTGCAGGTTGTCGGTGGGATGATAGACATTGGAGGCGGCGAGACTGACATATCATGTTCACGCAGTACGAGATCGGTAAAGGAAGCTTTCGCATCATGGAAGCATACACATGCTACGCCAACGTCGACACCTTCCCCGAGCTGTGAGCCTCTGCAGTTCCCCCGTCTCTCGCCCCTTCTCCCACCTGCTGCCCTCCATTCTCTTACCCCAATCTCCTACCCCATC
>Ga0058698_10001577_pt1 | contig 10157 bp, 7 predicted proteins | sample AgamicAsSfe_FD_67288 | JGI IMG/M metagenome (GOLD analysis project Ga0058698, IMG submission 67288) | Agave microbial communities from Guanajuato, Mexico - As.Sf.e | ecosystem: Host-associated > Plants > Phyllosphere > Phylloplane/Leaf | place: Guanajuato, Mexico | collected 2012-05-30
AGCAGTCCGAAGAAGTTTGTGAAGCCGCTGATTGCGTCGGCGAAGATAGTATGCAGCAAGTCATAGCCGCCGCGAAGAATTTTGCTTCGATGATGCATGTTCTCGGTGGTCTCGTCACACTCAGCTCTTGACGTCTGCATTTCAGGGCTTCATTTACGCGGTATGCTGGTTGAGCATGCCTTGTGTCTCAACTACCAGCTTTGAAATATTTCCACTCTTCGCGCAAGCCTTGCACCCAATCGGCGACTGCTATTTCCTCACCTTCGACTTTGATCATGTCTTTGGTATACTTCTCCACGACCCCCGGAACATACACGTGGTGGTGCAGAGAATCGCATACGTTCCAGCCTGTCATGTTATTGGCCATGATCAGCTCATAGCAGCCCTCGCAGAAATCTGTAATACAGTAGCTGCATCGCCACATAGGTGCATTGTTGGCTATCATACCGAAGCATGATCCGTCGCAACTGAAGAATCGTGATCCAGGATCTGAGGTAGCTTCCTTGGAGGATGAGGTTTCGATTTCTAGCTCTTGGTCGCTCTCATGAGTAGCATCGATCTCCATTACCGGGTGGGTCTCTTCGGAGGAGATCGGTACCTCTTCGCCAGGCAATTTAGGCGTTGTGGATGCCTTGCTAGTAGATGCGGACTCATCACTGGTCTCTTCGACTGTCCGAGAGTGATCAGCATGGTCTACATTCTTAGACAGCGATGCACTGTCTGTTTGAGCCCCTGAAGGCTCTTCCGATGGCTCGTCGCTTGCGCCTGCCCGAGCATCGCTATCGCTTCTTGGGGTGCTGTCGCCATCAGAGCCAGGCACATCAGAAGGCTCTCCGCTGGGTTTGGGATCTTCAAACAGGCTGGATCGCAGCATGTTCACCGCAGCGACGGCTCTAGTCTCGTCCCCGATGACAAGTAGCGAGTCCATAAGCGCGTACCACGCCATCGTGTCGTTGTCTGGATCAGTGTCCGAGAGCAAGTCAATGCCAAGAGTGACGTCCGATCGGACGCATTGCTTTGCGCGATCCCGCAGCCCATTGAGATGATACCAAGCAGCGAGCATGCGGCAACAATCTCTGCTGTCAGTGCTGGGATCTCTTGGGCCAGTCAAGTCTGAGTCGTCGCCAAACACCAATCTGATCAGTTTCTCGGCATATGTAGCGACCGTCTGCCAGTGGTCAGCTTCACGTTCTTGGAGTATGCGAGTCAGAAAATGGCGGGCAAGCTCTTTCTCGGCCCAACTCTTCGTGTAGTCTTGGGCGTAGCTGTGGCCACGAACTGCTTCAAGCATGATAATGGCCTCGTCAACACGTTTGTTGTCAAGGCGGAGCAGTAGGCTTGCGAAAACGTGGACCACGCTGGCCACAGCTGGTTCACTGCCATGACGTGCAGTCGAGGACAAGGCACGGGCCATGAACTCGGTCAACGTCTCGATGTTTTTCGTGTGATAACCGATCTGTAGCAGTTTTGCTTCGCTAAACGCCATGTATTGGTAAATCAGGTGGAAAGATTTTGACGTGCAGTGGGTGTGTGAGTTCAGTCTCCTCAAAAGCAGTTCCGCTTCGGCCCACTTCTCATTGTTGGTAATCTCGTAAAAGAAGGAGGCCGTAGCGTAAAGCATCCTCTCCCAGGGGTCTCCGCTGGTGTCTAACGTCTCTAGATCCTCGATAGCGCGTTCATACGCACGGAAACCCTCGTCAAGATTTCCAGCTTTGATGCAATGGGAAGCGAAATTTCGTTGACTGTCGATCTTATACGCCAAAAGCGAATACTCCGGATTTGGAGATGGCTCTCCGTTTCGGATGGCATCAGAGAAAAGCTCAGCTGCGGCATTCGCTTCACGCGCAGTATCCTCATATTTTGCTTGGGACGCTAACGCCCATGCCATCCCGGATCGAGTTACACCATCTCGGCTGTCTAGTTCCAGAGCTCTTGTATACATTCGGATAGCATCGTCGCAGGTCAGATCCGGTCTGGGGTCTGCATCGCTCTCTTTCGATTCTGTCGCTGATGGGTTGAACTGTACATCGTCTTCGAATGCACTCCTTTCGATGCGGATCGTGGATCCAAGCCTCTGGAACCAGCGACAATTTTGTTGCAATCCTGCTGACTCCGCAACGCGCAATATCTCTGCTGTGGATGCAGTCCGAAGCGCGCGACTGGGCGCTTCAGTCATTGGATGCATTGGTCCCAGATCGTCCTTGCATTCCTTCATTCTATCAGTATGTCTCGATACCAGCATTTGGACGTCACACTATGCATACCTGATAAGTTTTCACAAAACCATAGTAGTCTGCATCTGCGTCTGCACCTTCAAGGCACGTTAGCCATCGGTGGGCTACGGCTTTTGCGACGCCCTCAAACATCGCTGCAACTGAAGATTTGATCACAAAACTGTACCATTGGCGTTCAGCCTCCTTCAATTGACTCTGAACTGTATCGTCATCGAGCCACTCTAGGACTTTTTGATGGAAGTCCGGGTTGCCGAGCAGATCATCAGCCAGATATCTCTCGCCCGACTCTACCCAGCTCTTGATGTATAGGGGATCCCGAAGAAGTGCAACGAGTCCCTTGGCGATCTTGGTCTTCATGCCTGTCGAAACCTCCGAGGGCTTCACACTTTGGAGATGTTCCACAAGGAATATGCCACAATAGCCTCTTGCAAGCTTCACACTTCGCTGATCGTGTGAAGCCTCGTCGACGCAAAGGATTTGGATGCAATAATACAGCACAGTTGCCTGCATGCTAGCAGTCGTGAAGTCCGCAAGCCCTGCTTGAGCAATGTGCCTCTGAATTTCCTCGGCAATCATCGTGTGACTGAGCGAAACGACATTATTACTCAGATTGGCAGTCGCTCTACGCACAGCCAACGTATCTTCATCGACAGCGGCATGCGATCGGGGTTTCTGCGCGAAGGGCGATGCAGGCGGGTCTTCGATAACGGCATGAACACCCATAGCATCCTTGTAGGCTCGCGTAGACTTGACAAATTCTAACCGCGAGCTCACCAGTTGGTCCAGAGCTTTGTCTTTAAAGATTTCCTCACCGCTGACAGAGAATAAGGAGGCATACGTTTCGCGCACTTTTGTTTCGAGGTCCAGTATTCTGGCTCCACTCGGATGTCGTAGTGTCAATAGGGCGTCCAGCTCCGCTAGGCTGAGCTCACGCTGAGCACAAGAAACCCACGCGAGAATATCCTGTCGACGGTCAGTAACAGCTTGCTCGTAATCTTTCTGAGATGGTACTCCCTGCTTACATGGAAATCTTCGCGATCGTAGCTGTCCAATTGGCTCGCTAGCCGCTTGATCACAAGCAGGGTTGCCGACTGAACTGTTTTCGCCGTTTCTGGAAGATTCGAAAGACTACCCCGAATCACATCCTCTCGAGATAGTGAAGTCACTTCGTTGACGAGAAGGGATGCTTTCAAGAAATTGCTGTCGCAATTTTCGAGCACCGCTTTGCGACAATCTTCTCGAAGCTCGCTACGAACAAGCTTCTGCTCCCAGGCAATGGAGATGCTTTTGCGGACATACCGGTCAACGTCTGCCATGACCGTTGTGGGATTGATGAACACAGAAGAGGCTGCTGTCAAAGCGTGGCTCTCAAACATCGTGGCACGGTCCGCATTCATGAGCAACAAGACGTGTACCTTCGATACTGGTCGGCCCGCGACCTCGCCGGCGCCAGCGTTGATCGCAGCACACAACGCGATTGCTTCTGTTTCGTCACATTCATCAAGTCCATCGATGACGAGGTAAATATGCTTGTCGAAGCTTTTCGGATACTTAACAAAGAGCTGTTCCCAGTGGCGTTTGATATCCCAGACAGTGGCCTCTTCGTTTTCATCGTCGAGCGGCGTATCCTGAAGTACGGCTGTACTGACTCTGCGCAATTTCGGGACGAAGCCAATTTCCGCAATTTCCGTGTCAGGATTCGATTCAGACGACAGATCCTGCTCCTCGCTCAGCTCAACTCCGTCGCCAACCACTGGAGCTGTAGTTGATTCACTGTCAATGCGGACTGCTTGACTTTCACTGTTGGTGTCGTCATTGGGATGTGACGCATCTTCAGTCTCAAGGAAGGCTTCGCTAGCTGTGTACGATCTCTGGACCCCGTTGTCCGTGGGTGTGCTTTCATTGAGTGTAGTAGGCGCCTGGCCTGCGACTGCATCGGAGTCCGCCACGATCGAGTTGTACTGAGCTGTGATTGATTCCATCTTGGCCGCAATCACCTCCGTGTCCGAAGCCGGTCTCTCTGACTGGAGCTTCTGTTCTTTGATCACATCGCTGAGGTGCTTCGCAAATAGCTTGTCAGAGACAGCAATGTCATAGGCCATGGTCTTCAAGGCCATTACAAGACTGCTTCTCTCACCCAGGCCCTTTCGACAGAAGAAATATGCCACTGCCTTGTCAAGGGCACCAGTCTTTGGCTTGTTCGTAATGAGTTCCTCGACGATGCGGCCTGCGATGAAGGTTTTGCCATTCCCGGTATTGCCGCTCACCACCAAGAAAGGTCTCTCGCCCCGAAACCAGTTTTGCACGGCCACATCCTCCAGGATCCATTCGGCCGTGCCTTTCACACGTTCGTTTCGTACCCGCTCGTAGAAAGCTTTGTTAGAATCTCTTGCGGCTTCGGCCCCGAGTGCTGCCGCAAGTTTCTTCCAGCGTTTGAATTCTTCCGAAACCGATGTTTTCGTCTCCTGGCTTTCATTCTGCTGTCTTCCGCTTCCACTGTTGGTCATGCGCTGTAGTTCGAGCTGGAGAATCATATCCAGCTTTGCCTCATGCTGGTTCAGCTTTGCATCCTGTTGCGTTTGGGCTTTCTTGATGTCTATGGTGTTTTCCTCAACTCGGCTTTGCGACTGCTGGACCAGAGTGATCCGGAAAGTCAGATCGGCGGTGTCCGACTGCAGCTTGGACACTGTATCGCCCAACTCCAAAGTGAGATCTTGGATTCTGATGCTGAATGCCTTGAGGCGCACCACGCCCGTCATGGTCTCCGCCTGCATCATTGCGATTTCGTTGTCGACAAGCTCATCAAGCTTTTGAACCAATTCATTAACTTTGCTGTTGCCACCAGTAAGTTGTCTCACATACTCGTTGACGTTGGCACGTGCTGCTCGGGTTGCTCTCGAAAACCTATGTTTCCGAGATGTTTCCTTGGTCTTGCGCTGTCAGTGGGTACATTAGAACATATTTGAGAAGATTGGTGCAAACTACCTGTTCATCTGACCAGTCAGATCTCAGTGTTATTTTGATACCCAGCCCACATATTTTGAGCAGAGTGAGCAACATTGCCTGGTAGATTGGCATCATCCTGGGCGGTATATTTTCCTGACTGACAAGTTGCATTCGTCTGGTTGATTCGCCGATTTTGGCGAAAAGACCAGCCACGTCGTCGAAAGACTTCGTGACAGCGATGCCTGCCTGTTCAAACAGTCAAATGAACATTTCGACGTTGCCATTGAACCACGAACAGCACGTGCCTCGAGAAAGATGCCGAGAGCGGATAGGACTTGTGAACCACCAGGGAACATCTAAAAGAATGACAATCAGAATCCAAGGCGATACCCAACGCTGAAGAGCCAACTCACGTTACCCGCTACTCAATCGCCTGTCGCGAGGAGAAGCCTTAAAGACCCAAGAGAACCCTTCACAGCATTTGTGAAGCTTGAGCTTGCGGAGTCCTTGTCATATTCAGCATACTCTTTCCTAAGGTAGTCGATCAACTCATCTATGTCTTGCAAGTTGAGCAATTTGGTCTCGTTTGTAAGGCTGAAATTGGTGTTCGCATGGAACTCCACGAGTGCTGCTTTCCAAATGGCACTGAATTCCGCCGACGAAGTGATCTTTTCGGACGTGATCTTTTCGGCCATGGTGAATCAGAGGTCTTGTAGGCGGGCAGTAACGTGTCTGCGAAAAGAAGGACTTTTTTAGATCAGCGTGACAGCGAAGAACTAGAAGACATAAAGAGTTCCAAATGCGAGTGGATGACTGCGTCTTGATCTTTGAGTTTTCAGAGCCTTGCCTTGCACATGTCAAGGGCGGGGCATGAAACAAGGCAACAGCACTGAAGCGATGTATCGACGCTCTCAGCTTGTACACTGCAGCTGAGAGCGCGACGCAGCCTCGCAGGACAAGCAGCTCAGCCTGTTGTGCCGCCTTCGTCCGTAATTGGAGCGCCACCATGCAACTACAAGGTACGACGTCTGAAGAAATGTCCATGAGCTATGAGTATCAAGTCACACTGTAAGTCCTGCATGCACCTCTAGCCTGTAACAAGTCCAGTTGCACGAGCGCGCGTGTCGCTGTACCATCGGGCCAGGTCCAGAATATGCCTGGACAGTGACTTGCTGCGCGATACATGCATCTTAGCAGCCATCCTGCTGTCAACGGCAGGTCAATAGATACAACCCGCCAAAGGATCACATATAAGCGCCGTGGCTGCAGATCCACAACTAAAGGCATAGTGGCGATAAGGGTGTCTGCGGTGAAGACTTGTCGGAGTACACAGAGACGTCCCGGTGGGGTAATACGTCCGACCATTTCCCACTTTGAGTAAGATGTTCTCACCGGCCGAAGGACCTGTAAGTGTGCCTGTGGAGTCATGTGTGTCCTGTACGTGTAGTGTCTTTGGGGGCGTCATAGGTCTCGTTGCTTCGATGGACACGTGCGCGGAACTTGCGACTGCGTGGACATTGCGACTTAGGGTTGACAGCATGACTAGGGTTGCGACGACATTCGTACATGTAGGTTCGCTACACATGATCAGTGAACGGATAAAAAGCACGTTGGTAGTGTTGGCACCATCTATCGACCCATAGGCCTTGTCAATCTGCTCCGCTTTGTTTCTGATGCACGCCAGTGGTGATCCGACCCATCTTCCTCTCTACATACCGAGCAGCCTTCAATCGAAGAAATTGTCGAGCAACATCTGTATTGTTAGTAAAGTTGCCAACATCAGCAGAGGCATACGGAGAGACCATGTGGAGGAAATAGCTTACCCATTCCGAAGAAACTGTGTCAAGGAGGTTCACTTGCTCGATCCATTGTTCAAACGGATCGACTGCAACTGCGGCAGATGTTGTGCTCTCGACATGGTCCGCTAGGTGCGATCTTTGCCTGTCAGCTTTGAAACAGAGCCAACGAGAGGAGACATACTGGAGATCTCTCAATACAGGATAAGTCTTCGCGCACACCGGACTCGAAGTTTGCAAATTCTCAAAGCGGGCAACGGTTGCATCGAAGGTGTCCTTATATCGAATCTGCTGTACATCGTTGTGCTGATCGAGTAGGCAGGAAGCCAACGCCACAGCTCCTTGGAAAGCATTGAAGCTGGTCATGCCTTTCGCCAACCATCGATAGTTCCGTAGCCTCGGGATCTCGCAAAGCTGTCGATGAAGATCCATGAGAGACATGCTAGACTCCAGGTACATGTCTCTAGATTGGATTCGGAAGCTGTTAGATCGGGATCGGTAGAACCGTCGATGAACAAGCAAATAGAGCTGATGGGCGTATGTTTGTAGAATGCACCAATGTGCGTAGCTTGCTGTGTCAAGTATACTTGGAGCTCCGTCGACTAGGTAATTCGCGTCCCACTGCTGTTGCTCAGCTGCTATTGCAGTGTTGAAAATATCGATCTGACCATCGCAAGTCTGCTCAAGATTCCACGTGTAACTGCAGATTCTATTGGACAATGTAAATAGTCGCAATTTGTAATGCATGAGAGATGCGAATTCGGGCCCCTCCGGAAGTTGAGTACTTCTTCTATCACCTGAGTTCATGAGGTCGGTGTCTTTTCGTAATGACGAGTCAATGCTGAGCAAGTAGGACATATCAACATCGCGGAAGACGATGCCCTGATAAGTATGGAGCATGAGAATTCCAGCCCAACAGCGCCGACGTCTCTCATTGTCTCCAACGCTACCTCTCTTCGAACCCGTATTACAGCGTAAGGCGATTCCAATGTTTAATGCTGTCCCCAGGAGGACCCATCCACGCTCAACGCCTTCACTGTGGCAGATGACATAGATTGCCAGCAATAGGGCCTCGAGTGTGCTCAGATCGTGATTGAAGAAAAAACGATCCTGTGACAAGCACGCAAAAGCAGTATCAAAAAGCTTGCGGGATAGGGACGATGTATCCACTTGCTGGTCATCTTTTTGTGTCGCTCGGAAATTTGTCAATGCAAGATCGTTATCTTCCACAGTGTTCAGGGCAGAGGCACAGATGACAAACAACAGCGCCAGCCAGGAGAGCTGTACCGCCGTCGGATCTTGCACAAATTGCGCGTATTGCTTCTGAAATGTAGGACCGTGGACAACATCGAAGAGAGGAGAGATGTGTGTGAAGAATACCGTAACCAGGTAATCACAACATTCTCGTGGAGGAAGATCTTCCACTAAGTTCGCTACCCCAGCGCTCGAGGTCGATGAAAGGTGAAGACCAGGGACCGAGCTGATGGTCTGCATGGGACACTCTGGCCTTTGTAGTAGACTTTCACAACTGTGAAGAGTTGGCTCGTCAATTTCTCCATTGGGGGTATCATGCGGAAGTAGCGTTGGCGTAAAGGAGTGCCGGTTGAACCTTTCTGAAGTAGTGGGGCGCGATGGTCCCCGCACCCTCTGACCTGTTGGCGTATTGTTTGAGGCATCTCTTTGCGTGCTCCTGTAGGTACAGTTCGTCTCTGTGCCCCGGCGAATGCATTTGGCGCAAGGGATCTTGCGGTCACATTGCAGTTTGGAGGCCCTGCAGGGATCACAGCTGAACGTCTTCCGTGGTTTGCGTGTCCGGCTAACATTATTAGGAGTAAAAGTAATATGGTCGCCGCGATTCTCCATTCTCGTTGCTTGCGGAGTCCCTGCAAGTGTGTTTCGAGAGGAGCGCGTTCAAGATCCGACATCGTGCGGAGAATTCATGTTGTCCGATGAGACATGATCTCCGAGACTCCGACTGCAGGTTTACTACGTCATCTAGCATGAGGCATTTGAAGGTTGATTTTGTTGCCCGATGTGATCTGCCATCCTACCTGTTACTGCACTTGAGATCTATCTTTTGGTCTACAGCCAAACAGAGTGTATCGAGTATGGTCTCTCGTAGTGACTGTACGAACAGACCAGGAGCCACATCAGCTACTGAAGAAGATATTCGAAGGACAGAAGCTGAGCCAGACTTGATATCTCCGATGCCCTATCGATAACGATCGCTTGATGTTGTATATATCTCCGATCGCCGAATATGTTTGCTGTCCAAACCAGCGATGTTTCGCGCCGGAGTACATAAATGTTGGTACTCGACTGCTCTCCCGTCCGCATTCGACAGGAATATTGAGATTCGGCTAGAGCGACAAAAGAAGCAAACTGCTATTCGATATGACTCTATCTTCAAGGGCAACGCTCGCAGCCCAACCAAGCAACTCCTCTCTCATATCGGAAGTCCTTCAAGACCCATGGCACGCTCAAGATAACCCCCCCGGCTATATCAGCCTAGGTCTAGCTGAAAACTCTCTCATGCACGACAAACTACGGCAACACGTCCAAGAGAGGTTTGCATTGCCTGAAAATGCCTGTACCTATGGCGACGGCTTTACTGGCTCGCGACGCCTCAAGACAGCAATCTCCCGCTTGCTCAATCAATATCTGGATCCAGTGACACCACTTGATGCGGAACACATGCTCGTTACGAATGGTTGCAGCTCTGCGCTGGAGCAGCTAGCTTGGGCGTTGGCCAACCCTGGCGAAGGCTTCCTCCTGGGCCGGCCGTATTACACAAGACTTAACATGGACCCAAGCCTCCGCGCAGGTGCAAAGGTCATTCCAGTCGACTTTGGAGATGCGAATCCTTTTGGAAGTATTGATGCATACGAGCAAGCCGTCAGCAAAGCGGAAGCAAGTGGTCAGAAGATCGCAGGCCTACTACTCTGCAACCCACACAATCCGCTCGGCCGTTGTTATCCAAAAGAGACTCTGATCGGACTACTACGCCTCTGCCAACGCCACCGCATTCATCTTATCTCAGACGAGATCTATGCGTTATCAGTGTGGTCCAACGAGACTGGGGAAAATCCAGCGGGCGCACCTTTCGAATCGTGCCTATCGCTTGCGACCAACGACATCATCGATCCGTCACTCGTCCACGTGGTATGGGGCATGTCTAAAG
>Ga0058698_10001578_pt1 | contig 10148 bp, 10 predicted proteins | sample AgamicAsSfe_FD_67288 | JGI IMG/M metagenome (GOLD analysis project Ga0058698, IMG submission 67288) | Agave microbial communities from Guanajuato, Mexico - As.Sf.e | ecosystem: Host-associated > Plants > Phyllosphere > Phylloplane/Leaf | place: Guanajuato, Mexico | collected 2012-05-30
AGTCCACTCCTGCCGCTCCAGTGTGGCCCTGAGATGGCTATCTGCTCGTCGCCAGACGCGACTACCGGACCAGCGCAGGGCACGCCTGTAGTCCTCATTCTATAGCTCTTCTATGCCAGCACGAACGGAGGGTCAAGTCTTCCTTCAGCTGCATCAGCACTGCCTCTAACCTGTCTCGATACTTCCTGTCTCTCCCCTTGGGAGTAACTGAGAGGAGAGCATTGGACAGCCGAAACGAGGACAAGAAATGTCCATAGTACATATATATGTCTCCAGTTGTGGGCCGTCGTACATGAGCGTACACTGTACAGCCTCGCACCCCGACGTGCACACTGTCACACAGAGTGTTGCAAAGCTCGATGGCTTTTAAATCCCCTCTCAAGGCGCCCTCCACCGATCATCAATGTCCATGCTCGGGATCTTTCTGTGAGACACTTCGACCCTATTGAGTATGTATCTCAATTCTGCGCCTCACAATACAGGTAGGAAGTGATTCATGGACACAACCCGTAAACTTCAATCTCACAGCATATGCAATGCTACGGCGGCCTTCTGCCGTAAGGTATGATCACAACAGCGTATAGTTAGGCTTGAGGTAGGGGAATGAGGTTGGTCTTGATAGCGATTTTCACAGCACCTTAGCCTATCCGCCCAGACCACCCAAGAGCTGAAATACTGCCAAACCGCCCACGTGCAAAATCACGTCAGCGTATTGATCAGCGGTAAGCATCAGCCTTTTTCCATTCGGGCCCAGCGTCTCACCTCACGACTCTATATATCCCTCGCCGCTGTCCCATCTGACCTCGCGCACTTCATACTCAGTACTTCCCACCAAGAGCATGTCCATCGCCCGCCACACCCTTGCCAGACTCTCCCGCAGCACAACCACTCGCCTCAGCAGCACCACCACCACCTCTTGCGCCCGCGCCTTCAGCACCACCCCCGCCCTCGCCATGCGCTCCTACTGGTACGACAACAGCACCCTTGACCAACGCCTCCCCCACGACTCCGGCCGTCCCGTCGACTCCGACACCCTCACCCGCCTCGGCATCCACCTGCACCACCTGCCCTCCCTCTCCGACGTCGACGCTCTCGCCAAAGAGCGCAATTACAAGAACCGGGACGAAGTTACTATTAGTCCGGCCGCTATGGGTGAGGCGTATGAGGGCAAGGTGAAGAGTTTCTTCCATGAGCATTTGCACGAGGATGAGGAGATTCGGTATATCAGAGATGGGGCGGGGTATTTTGATGTCAGGAGTAGGGAGGATGAGTGGGTGAGGATAAGGCTGGAGAAGGATGATTTGATGTAAGTGGAGCTGCCGAAGGTCCTTGGAACGTACATGGCACGATGCGAGCAGAGCAAGGTAGAAAGACGGTCAGACTAATATAAATCGAATGTACAGGATCATGCCAGCAGGCTCCTACCACCGCTTCACGACCGACGAGAACAACTACATCAAAGCTATGCGTCTGTTCAAGGAAGATCCGAAATGGACGCCGCTGAACCGCGGTGTGGACACAGATTCGAATGCGTTCAGGAAGGAGTATTTGACTACGAGGGACGGGCAGCAGGCGCAGGCGCAGGCGCAGGCATAGGATGACCACCAGAGGACGGGCGGACGGTTAATGACGGAGGTTCGAGAACGGGAGAGAAGAGAAGGAAGAGCGGCTGCTGGTCTGACGACGACGACAATCACGACTATAATACCAATTCCATGATAGGGACACAGATGCGTTGCCAAAGACCAATGCATCGATTGTCCACGATCTTTGCACAGGCTCATAGATGCTAGAAGAGACGGGTGGCATCTCAGTAGCACTTTCAGAATAATCTCAGTATAGTATGTTATTTTCCAAGACTGCAACAAGCTTCCGAATTCATGCATTTGTTCATTCATGACTACCTGCAACTGTGGCTGACAAAAGCTGCGAAGACGGAAGAGCAGCATGCAAGAAAGGACATTATCGCACTTTTGAGAGAAGGTGATATAGATGAACAGATTTTCAACACTTTGGCACTCTCCCTGCACCCACGCAATGCTGTGCCACCTCCACCATGCTCATTCCGAATGCACTCTAGCATCCCCACTCCTTTTATTTTCTTCCTCAACACCTAACTCAATCTATCACAACTCACATCTATTACTCATCCGCATCTCCCTCCATAACTCTCGTCGTCGCCCACGCCGCACCCAGCGCACAAACCCCTCCAAACCTCAACACCCACGCAACACTATCATCCCCCGGCGTGCCCCTCGGCTTCTGCAACCATTGAAAGATGACACTACTCACCAGCGTTGCCACAACCTGCGGCGCCGCAATGGCCACATTGTGGATTCCCAGCACGACACCCGCCTGGTCCTCTGCTTCATCATCATCATTAGCCAAGGCTTGACCGTCTGCAGTTGGAGGCGGTGCGCGCTTCCCGCGGCGGATGGCGTCGCGCTTGGACATTTCGGCTGAGATCAGGGCGAAGGGGGCCCAGTTTGTCATGGCCCAGGGGATGCCGATGAGGCCGATGAGGATGATGGCACCGGTGGAGGAGTGCACGAAGAAGGTGCCGGCCATGAGTATTGTGAAGACGAGATGGCTGAGCAGCCAGGCGCGGCGGAGTGTGAGGTAGGGGATATGGAAGTCGGCGCGGCGGATGGAGGCCCAGAAACGGCTGAGCATGGAGGGACGAGAGGTGCTGGATGATTTGTTGAAATAACCGCCTTCCGCAGAAGAGGAAGCGTCGTGGTGTCGCATAGGGGTCATCGGGGTGGTGGAAGGTTGGGATTCTTCAATTGGCTTGTAGGAGGGTGTGATGATGAAAGGGAGGAGGACGCTGGCGGCGAAAGTGGTCAAGGCGAAAATGAGAAGAGCGAAGGTGCCAAGACGAGTGCCGGTCTCCATGATCTGGTTGATGTCCTCGTCGGTGCGGTGAGGGTCCTCGAGGAAGAATGGCTCTGCGTAGATTCCGGCGACGTAGGTTGTGGTGTAGAAGAGGAAGGGGAACCATGCAACCCAGGCGAAAAGCTGGACGCCGCAGACTGCGCGTATCTGAGGAGGAAGACGACGGATGGAATTGTATAAGCCTTTGAAGAAACCAATGACACCTCCTGATGTCTCTGTGGGTGCGCCCAATTGACGAGGATCGGCTTCTGCAATGCTCAAACACGAGATCATGACAGTAGTGATCATGACAATTGAAGCAATCTCCGCAAGAATCTTGAACTGAGAGTCTCCAAGCCATGGCAGGATACTGGGAAGGTTGAGGTAGCCCGAGAGGTATCCTACAATGTTGCCGACGCCAGTGAGCCTGCTAGCCCATGCATTTGCATCTTCCTGCTGATGAGTCGGTGCACAGTCGACAATGTATGCACGAATGGCAGCTTGAATGACGTTGATGGAAAAGTCCAAAACGTAGACAAAAGCAACAGCAAAGATCTGGGTCGCGAAGAGAGTGTTGTCAGAAGCTGAGTCGGCACCGAAGAGTCCTCCAATACCTGCCACAATCTCTCGTGACCATGACAGCGCTAGCAGAGAAACGATTGTTGCCAAAGCACCACCGATTATGAAGGGTCGTCTTCGCCCATATCGTAGGCGGCAGTTATCACTTCGAATGCCAACGTATGGTTGCACAAGAGCACCGGACAGAGGTCCAGCAATCCACACTAGAGCTAGTAATGCTTTGCTGATGCCGAGAGACAGTAGGAATGGCTAAGCGGTCAGGTCAGCAAGTTATTCAACTTGATTAGTGTCCGTTCATGGTCATACTGAAGTGCTGGCAAGCTCTGTTGCCCAAGCTATCTGTAACCTGTTCAAAACGATAAGTCACGTGCACAACTCTCGTTCTCGCGTGCCAGACGACTCACCCTCCAATGCCCAAAGTCAACAAGATGAGGTAGCCAGTACTTTTCGTCTCCTCCTCATCATCATCGTCGTCTTCTTCGTCTTCATCATCCTTCATGTCACGCTCTGGCAGGCTACCATCCACAGACCCAGAGGCACGAGGTGGACGACCGGTAGCAGCCTCCTCGTCCTCCTCGTCGTCGGCGTTGGCTTCCAGGAGAGGCTCAGCCTCCTTCATGGCGTTGGTCGTGTTGGTCCTACGAGTTCTTTGTCTCAGACCCTCGGGCGGAAGTCTTCCAAAAGAACCATAACCATAACTTCCCGTGCGGATGATGACCATTGGAGGACGCGCGGGCCTACGCTCTTGCGTGTAGCCAGCAGCGGGGATTGTGCCATAGCCAGGTGTAGTCGCAGTCTCCGACATTTTGTCTTGGGCATCTGCACCAGACAACAAGGCAGGACGAAAGCAGAAGACTTACTGGTCGGAAGGGGGGGGGGGAAGAGGATGTGTTGTTGTTGTAAGAGCAAAAGCCTTCAGCCGGGATGAGGCGAATGCGAGATTGACAGCGTAGCGGTTCGGTTGAAATGGGGCTTGGGCTGGGTCCTGCTTCTGCACGTGGTACGTGCTTGAAGTGTGGGGGAAGCTAGAGGCTGATTGCCCTGGGTTTGATTCCGGGGAGGGATGGGATATGTGGCAGTATGAGAGATTTGAGCAAGAGGAACTTGACTTGGCCGCCTATGATAGCGCAACAAATAGCTGCTTACTTGGTCAAGGCTGTCGTCTGATAATGCGACGAAGAGTCGAATCTTACTTCGAGACGAGCCGGCGGGAACGCTTCAGGGGTTAACAACTCCTTATCCATAACTCCGGACTAGGATTCGCCTTATCGCCAGGACGTTGAGCTCTGACGAAGGTGTTTAGAATGCCTCATTGTACTATGTACTCGAGGTCAACCATTGAAAGCAGACAAGCACAGGAACTATATGGCCCGCGCATAGTCTATAGCACGCGTCCACCCATCGAGCAGCTTCTTCAGATCGTCTCTTCCACAGCAGGCTTGGCAGCACTGAACTCAAACCCCTGGACATGACCGTGTCTGCAGCACTTGGCTGGGCTGCCATACAACTTCTAAGTGTGCAACAGCGCAATTGTAGCGTGTTCGAATGCTAACACAACTCAACAGAACGAGATGCCTCGGACGCTGATTCCGACGAACCTGAAGCAGGCCAGAAGGAAATCTTCGCGTCATGGTCAATCTTCATCCTCATCTTCCTCTTAATCGTCGCCCTCTTCGTCAGCTACTTTCTCCAAGCAAGAAGAATACAAGCAGTTCACGAAACAGTCATCTCCATCTTCGCCGGCATGGCTGTCGGCCTGATCCTACGATTAACAGCTGCAGACTCCGTACTGGGTTTAGTTAGCTTCGATTACCAGTTCTTCTTCAACCTACTTCTTCCACCCATCATCCTAGCTTCTGGTTATGAACTACATCAGGCCAACTTCTTCCGAAATATTGGCACAATCTTGACCTTCGCTTTTGTCGGAACCTTTATATCTGCCGTGGTCCTTGGCATCATTCTTTGGGTATGGTGCCTATTACCGATAGAGTCGATGACACTTTCCTTCGTCGAGGCAATCTCAATCGGCGCAACACTTTCCGCAACAGATCCAGTCACGATTCTGGCCATCTTCAACACTTACAAGGTGGATCCCAAGCTGTATACCATCATTTTTGGAGAATCTATCCTGAACGATGCTGTAGCTATTGTGCTTTTCGAGACTGCGCAAAGATATAAAGTACCATCTCTCGCCGATGATGACCTGCTTACCGACCCAAAAGGGACTGCTGGCGGGTCTTTGACGGCTTTCAAACTGTTTGAGAGTTTCGGTGTTTTCTTGCTCGTCTTCTTCGGCAGTTTGATGATTGGCGTCCTGATCGGTATTGGCACTTCTCTGATTCTCAAATTCACCCATGTTCGACGCTTTCCCAAACTCGAAAGCTGTATAATTCTCCTCATTGCTTACGCCAGTTACTTTTTCGCGAATGCAATACACATGTCAGGTAAGTTGTGTCGAACTAGATTGATCTTCCTCTTTGCTGACCAGAAGTCAAGGTATTGTGTCACTACTTTTCTGCGGCATCTGCCTAAAACATTACGCATACCACAACATGTCGCGGCGGACGCAATTGACCACAAAGTTCATCTTCCAAATCCTGTCACAATTATCTGAAAACTTCATCTTCATCTACCTAGGACTTTCTCTATTTACAGAACCCGGCCTGGACTTCCGGCCAATGTTCATCCTCGTCACTGTCTCCGGCATATGTATCGCGCGCGGACTTGCAGTCTTCCCCTTATCTCGTCTAATCAATCTAGTCCTCCGTTATCGCGCACAGCGTTTTGGACGTGAGGAGACTGGAGAAATCTCCTTTCCCCACCAAGCAATGCTTTTCTGGGCAGGTCTTCGTGGTGCAGTCGGCGTGGCGCTCGCTGCAGGGCTCAGTGGCGGGAACGCACTCACCCTGCGTGCTACTGTCCTCATCGTCGTCGTTCTTACAGTTATCATCTTCGGCGGAACCACTGCACGCATGCTCGAGATCCTCGGTATTCGCACCGGTGTCGCGGACGAGCCCGATTCAGACGACGAATTCGACATTGAGGTCGTTCCAACTGGCACGTACGGCCGCAAACCATACAATAACAACAATAGCAACTTCGATTACCAAAACCTCAGCCACAACAGCAGAAAAGGCCCGCGAAACGGCATTCCACTAAACAATGCACATACGTTCGGTGATGACCGGCCTCCTGGCCTCGAGCGCATGAGGTCCTTCACCAGCGGCAACAGCCCAGTCGGCGCGAACGCTGCAACTGCGTCTCCACGCCGCAGCGCACGCAGCGATGACTCCAACATCCCTCCGGCGCCACTACTTGACCATTCCGATAGTGCGGACTACGAAGCCGACCTCGACCTACCGCCGTCTGCGCGTCGCGGCCCGCTGCTGGAAAGTGGGCGTGCCACGCCGGTGCATGCGGCGGTGGATCGGGAGCATGCTGCGGGGACGGCCACACCGAGTGGAGGTGTGTCGGGCGGGTTAAGGCACTTTTTGACCGAGGGTTTGACGGAGGACCCGGCGCAGTGGTTCAGGCAGCTGGATGAGGAGTTCATCAAGCCGAATCTGCTGCTGGATCATGGGCATCACGGGGGAGTGTAGGGAGAGTAGATACAGGCATCGCTATTGGGCATTGGTTCAGGTTGGGAATACAGATGACGGGCGTGAAAAGCTGATCTTGTACGAAGTTGCATGCAGATGTTATGACTACTCCACAAGCACAAACATGAGCAGCTATTAGTAGTGTGACTTCACAACAGCATAACTTCAGCTGCCGATGACGACGATGCCACAAACCAGTGACAAATAATGCCTCATTCCCTTGCCCACACCCAGATTTTCAGTAGTCCTTCGCCAATCTTGTCGCAAGAGGTGATCGACGAAATTAAGGCTATAAAGTATTGCCCTGATTCTGCGGAGGAAATGCCGTCCTTCCCGAGCCTCGTCGCAGATGTAGAAAGTGGGACTTTTTGCATGCTGAGCAACATCAAGCATACTGCAAGCCTCGCGCAAGTATATACCACTTATACACCTCTATTATTACCCCCGGCATAAATTACCAATCTGATAGTAGTAGCATGTTTCACAACAAAGCAATACTTTTCTGCATTTATCGATCATCACAAGCTAGAGGCTAGCCGTCTAGAGCCATGACGAACGTGGGTGGGTCGCCGCCCATACGCCCACGCAATGGAGCTCTTCCGCTCACCGGCCGTCGAGAAACGACATCATCACAATTTCACTAGAGACTTCATCCCGAGGTTCAATGGAGAAAGTATCGTGCTTCATTACGATCTGGTCACCTCTGCCGTCCTTCCTGAAGGGTGCCGTGACTACACAGGAGCCAGAGCAAGGCACGGATGACCGGACGGAATGAGGGAAAGATGTTGGAGAAAGAGCTCTGATTTCCTGGTTCGTTTGAGCTGGATGTGTACTACAACAAACCCAAGACAGAGACAGACGTAATAGAAGCTCGATCTCCAAATCGCAGCGTAGATCTCCCTCCCTTCTCTCCACGCCCCCGGAATACCTGACTCGAGTGCTACTACGAATCGATCTTATAGCCCCGTCTTCCCTTTCTTCCCACCACTCTCCTGTCCTCTCCTCATCTCTTCCTCCTCCCACAACATCCCTCGCCTTCACCACCGCCACGATGTACACAACCACCCTCCTCACCAGCGCCCTGCTGGCTGGCTCTGCAGCAGCCAAGTCATGCCTCAACTTCACCGTCCCCGTGACCATCAGCGCCAGGACCGGTGTCTTTGGCAACTCGGCCACCATCGAGACGAACCTCGACCCCACTACGTTTGCGCAGAATATGACGCAGCAGGGCAGGAACTACTCTGCTACGGCGCTCACCGGCTACCAGACTACGAGTGGGACGTACAACATCAGTGCTCAGTAAGTCGTTGGCCTGGTGGTGAAGAGGAAATAGAGAGTGGTCCTGAGGAGTGGAAGCTGATTGGAGATGTAGATACTGTGTCCCGTCATTCAGCAACTCGAGCAAGATTGATACTATCCAGATCCTGACGCATGGTGAGTGAAGTCTTGGCAGTGACAAATCTTTGATACTTGTCATGGCACTCTCCTGGGTCTTCTTGGCCACTTACAGCACATCAACTTAACTAACGCGATATAACAGGCATTGGCTTCGATAAAACTTACTGGGATGGTAAGCTTCAGGGAGACAATTTCTCGCGAGATACTGTTGCTAACGCTTTGTCCAGCCGCCTATGACAACTTCAACTACTCTTACGTCGACAATGCCTTGGAGCACGGCTACGCAACCCTCGCCTACGACCGTCTCTCCATCGGCAACAGCACTCACGCACCCAATTCCACCGCCGCCCGCGACCAATTCCAATCCTTCCTCGAAATCCAAGCCCTGCGCTCCCTCACACTGCAAATCCGCAATGGCAGCATGCCGCATGTCAACCAGACCTACGAGAAGATTGTCCACGTCGGCCACTCCTTTGGTTCTGCCCAGACTTACGCTCTCGTGGCTGCTTACCCCACCATCAGTGACGGAATCGTCCTCACCGGTTTCAGTATGAACGCCTCATTCGTCGGCTACTTCGCCGCCGGCGCCGACTTCCAGCTAGCGAACCTCAACCAGCCCTTCCGCTTCGGCAGTTCCGCCACCGCTGGCGCAATCGCTTCGGGCCTCAACTACCTTACTCAGAACTACGCCTTGACTGACTACGTCGCCGGTCTCAACCTCGGCTCAGTCGTGGGCCAAGCACTCAACTACGCCAACGGCTACATCGTTAACTCCAACGCAAACAGCCAGCAATACCTCTTCTTCCTCCCCGGTGCCTTCGACACGGGTATCCTCTACTGGGCCGAATCCACGAAGCAGCCCGTCACCCAGGGTGAACTGTTCACCCTCGGCTCGCTCCCCATGCTGAACGCGTACAAGGGTCCCGTCCTTGTCATCACCGGCGAGAACGACCTGCCATACTGCGGCGGTAACTGCCTTGCTACTGGCGGCGCGGCTGCGAGCGTCCCCGCGGGTGTCAAGATGAACTTCCCGAACGCGAGCAGCTTCGAGGCGTATATCCAGCCGAAGTCGGGGCACGGTTTGAACTTCCACTACAACGCTACCGGTGGATATGATGTTATTGCCAACTGGCTCGGCACGCATAACCTCGAGGCTTAAGCTGCACGGCGATGAGGTAAGGGAATTGCAGTACTACTTTTTCTTGTAAATACCACATAATGTGTATACTAGTTCTTGAGTCAGTACTTCTGGGTGCTGAATATGTAATCGTAATTGGATAGAGATATCTCATTCAAGTTCACTTTTTGAGAAAATGAGAAACTGTCCAGATCATAGAAAGACCACTGCTACGCACAGCATTTCCGTTGCGGCAGGCAGGAAGCCATTGATGTTGGGCTATACTTTGAGTGTGCGCAACACTTGAAGACCAACAGACACTCGTGATGATATTGATTCAAGCGTCAAAACAGCAGTCCCATATCTACTGCGAGGACCTAAGCATACACTCCCATCATTATCAACATTCAATACCATCTTACATGCTCCAATCAAATTTCCAACATGGCCCAAGCTCCAATTGCGACGCAAGGGATGTCAATGCCAATGAGTGACATTGTTTTGTTCTGCCAATCCGACGCCCGCCACACCGCCGCAGCCGCATGCTTTTGCATTCCTCGCAACTCTCAACGCGCGCCGCA
>Ga0058698_10001580_pt1 | contig 10138 bp, 16 predicted proteins | sample AgamicAsSfe_FD_67288 | JGI IMG/M metagenome (GOLD analysis project Ga0058698, IMG submission 67288) | Agave microbial communities from Guanajuato, Mexico - As.Sf.e | ecosystem: Host-associated > Plants > Phyllosphere > Phylloplane/Leaf | place: Guanajuato, Mexico | collected 2012-05-30
GTCTACAACAGTGATCTTTGTATCTTTGAATGTCTCGTTGGTCGCCAGACTGTATGCGGTTGACAGACCGAAGACACCCGAGCCTACAATGAGGACAGATTTAGGCACGGGATGAGACATGACGACGAGGAGGTGGAAAGAGAATACTGAAAGAAGGGTTCGAGTATAAGGGACATCTCGATCTAACTACCTTGACATTTTTGATATATATTGTACCGGTACCGGTGTTTGATGGCTGACAAGTAACTCACGCCCTATGGCGCTCGGCGCAAATGTGGAGTCAAGAGCCTTCAATAACCGAGAGTCGGCGCATCTTCAGCTTCAAGGCCGCTGTAGCCATTGTTGTCATAAGGTGTCCATTAGTAGTAGATGATTAGCTGTCTAGACAATGTCTTCTGGTCATTGATTGTGCGCCCAGTCTCATCAAGCCATCAACTTGGCCATGTGAAATCTATCAAGGAAGACGAATAGTGGTTGTAGCAAGTCTCGGAACATATCGATACTCGAACAACTACATGAGGAGAGCAAAAGGATTACGCTTCTGAGGAGCAAGTCACTCTGATCGGAAAACAGTTGTACACGATGGTGCTGAATATTCAACTACTATTGTACACAGATGTCTTGCGTTCACAGTAGTAACGGAATGTAGAATATATCCACGGAGTTAAAAGCACTAAAGCCGGAAAGATTCGAGCGCGGCGAGCCATCAACTTTATACCTTCAATTCATAAATACAGATACGGATATATAGCAAGTCCTGTTTCCAGCACGGGAAAGGGTTCTCGAATCTGCCTAACAGATGTCTTCAACACCCAAAGCGCCTATTCTTAGGCGATACAAGCCCCCCACCAAGCTACCGCCGAAACCGAAACCTGCACCATCAGCCCTCGAGCGCGCAGTCTCAGCACCATTCGATCCCGCTCAACATGCCGCCAAGCAAGCAAAGTCGCTGTCCAACCATCGCACATGGGCACTGTCCGGCATGATGATTGTAGGGGGCTGCATGGTCTGCTACACGGTCATGGTAGGCGCATCTATGCTCCGCGAACCGAAATCTGAAGAAGTACCGCGGACCCAAGCAGAGCTCACCACGGTGTATGACCGTACGGCTGGCAATTTCGACACAGATGTGGGATACTCGGAATGGGCCGGAGGGATCCTGAAAGCGCGACAGAGTATCGCCAGTAGTTGCACGGGCGACGTGTTGGAGGTCAGCGCTGGTACGGCGAGGAATTTGGGATACTACCGTTTTGGGCCCGATGGAGTCAAGAGTCTGACGTTGGTTGATATCAGTCGGGAGATGGTGGAGCAGGGAAAGTTGAAGTGGAAGGCTTTGCACTCGCAGAATGGTCTGCAGGGAGTGACTCAGGGTGTTCCGGTTAGGTTCTGGCAGGGAGACGTCAAGGGCAGCATACCGGAGCCACCGCAGGCCGAGACTGAGGGAGCTATTAAAGGGAGGAAACACGGCTACGACACTATCTACCAATCCATGGGTCTGTGCAGCACTGACGAGCCTGTCCAATTGCTGCAGAACATCGCCTGCCATCTTGATCGTTCAAATCCAGACGCAAAGATCTATTTGCTTGAGCACGGTCGAGGGTATTATGACTGGATGAATGGAATTCTTGACAAGTTCGCACCACAGCATGCTACCAAGCACGGTTGCTGGTGGAATCGTGATATCGGACAGATCGTTCACGACAGCGGTCTCGAGATTGTACAGGAGAGGAGAATGTCATTCGGTACGACTTGGATTTATGAACTTAAGCCAAGCGACAGGATGAAGCAGATTCAGGAGGCTGCTCGATCGAAAGTGGTCGACCGAGAGGACGAATCTGAGCTGACGGGTATTTCTTCCTGGCTGCCTCGATGGACGTACGAGAAGATCTGCAAAAGATGAAAAAGATTGGGTAGTAGGTTCCAACATCAGACATGCCAAACTTCACATGTCGTGAATGTCCAACAGGAAAATACATCACGCCACTGGTCTGGACATCAGACATTTTGGTCTGCTCAAAATGCAATCGCAGTACTGGCACGAGCGACCTACCTCGAATTCTGAAGGAGAGCCCGACAAGGCCGCTCATGAGGGAAAGTCATCCCCAGCGTCACGAGCTCCCTACACCGAAAACAACATGACGAGGCTGAGACTGACGTCGCAAGAGGTAGTATAGTCTGTGCAATACAGATCAGACGGTGTGAACACGAGACTGTATTGCGATACGCCCGACACGCGAAGTCACAATGGCGCAGAACTCTCTCCCCGTCGTTCTGTGAAGAGTGGAATAGAGCTGTGCAACTCAGATCGTGTTCGGTCGCTCGAAGGAATATTGAAATCATCAATACTCTCCAGTTGTACCGGCGCCAAGGTGTGATAGACAAGGCAGATCTCAGGCATTTGGAATGTGGCGTGGATGGATAGGAAGTAGAAATAGAAGTGAGTCGATGCCGTTTTCCAGTACCAAGGAATCCAAGCATGCGTTTTGGTGTCACTCCACAAAGGTATAGTGGCGCTGATACGTCGGTGATGAACCGACGGTGTGCTTGCGGTTTTTGACTCACTGGTTCATTGAAAAGAATGGAGTCTGTGTGGTTGTTCGATTGTAGTATCGTCATCCTTCAACCAATCATAATCCGACTTGACTGATAAGCCATTACTTGCGCAGTTGATATAATGGTCGTTTCACTGACGCTCCATTCACAAGGTTGTGCCGCCGATTATAGATCAAAATGGACGAAAGGCTAGAGAAGCTCCATACGACCTCGAGGAAGGGCAGGCGGGAAGACGGACACAGCTCGAGTCCCGTATGGCATCCTATCGTGTCCGGATGCGTGTAAGCGGTTTGAAGAGAGACAAGACACGGTGCTCGGAATTTGGAGCAACGACGGGCGCCGTTAAGGTTAGTGGTGAGATGTGGTGATAGCGGTCTGTGAGTGTGGAGAAGGCACGGCAACATTCCGCAACGGTTGCCTATATCCTATAAGGATGTTATTTGGCATCAAGCATACAGTACAGTACCATCGAAGCAGTACAGTCTGGATGCTGGACGATCGTGTTTGGGTTCGCGAAACTGGACAATCGTGAGGCACGCCAATGTCGCTTCGTTGTATGGAGCTACTTCTTGGCACAGGCAACCGAGCCCGGACTGACTTCCGCATCGTCGCCCAGGCAGATGTATCTGGTGACTTGATGACACCAGTTGTTCAAACGCAGGTGTGATGGTCAGCAAACTTCGTGGATGTACTCCGGAGTAGTGATTCCCCGCCGACTAGCAAAGCTCCAACATGGAGCTCTCGGAACTCAATTGCAAGCTTGACGACGACTTACCCAAGAAGTTATGAAAGATGGAGAAATAGAGTTTGTGCTGGACCCACTATCATAGGGCAACACGCTCGTGTTGTGCATCTTGCAGCCAAAAAGCAATGAATTCCTCCACCGGAACGGCCAGAAAAAAAAAGTACTGTAGCTACACACCCGACGAGTCCAACGAAAGCGAAACTGCTGGCTTACCATCGTTGTTGCAGGATATCTTTCGATTGCGGTTTCGGAGGCGATGCTTGATAGAGACCAGAAGATCAGGAGTATCTTCGTAACGGCCAGAACAAGCAAGCAAGCGGTTATAGCTCCGTAGAGGACGATCTCATCACCATGATCAGAGAGTGATGCAACTTCTCTGGCCACGTGATGAGTTGATGGTCCAAGGCTCTCTGCAAATTGTACTTTATTGTGTGAGTACTGTGTATGACCGGTCATGATTATCTTGCACGAACGGAGCACTGGAGATATGCTATGGCGAGGCCATAATGCTGATTATTATGAGATGCCGCTGTATGCATGCAGCATTGCAGCCGACGTCAAGCGCTGTAGGAATAAACAGACGGAATGATGCCGCCAAGTCGGATGTGTTCTGATTGCTGGGAAGCATCTGAGCTTGAGCCTCATTTCTGCTATCGATAGGCCCCTGAGTGGAGCACTAGTAGGTTATCTCGAAGCTCTCAATCGAGCGAGAGATAAATTATTTGAGAATATATGCGAACAGCTAATGGTCGATGGCTGGCGGCCGGCGGCCTTGATGACGATCATCCATTCGCGCGTCTTGGTCTGACAGATGGATCTGCATGCATGCGTTTCAGGAGAAGGGCAGGGCACTCACCTGTGCATCGCATTGTACCGTGCCTGCTGCCGCCGTGAGCTCCAACGAGCGCGTTTGTCCAATCGCCGATAGAAATGTACGGTGGTACAAGAGACAGAGCATAAAGATGGAAGAGGTGATGCATCGTCGTTTGTACATTCGAACAATATTAATTGATCCTGCGCTGGAAAAGCTCTACAGGTCGCCGCAGGTACTAGCATAAACGTAATGCGAACTGATCGTGATTGTGCGATGCTAGAAATAGGCAGCCACGGCTCGGATGACCAGCAGTGTGGAAAGTGGGCATTTTCGATTTCCAGAACCTGGTGTCGTCAGGAAATACCAGGCGGCAGGCGCGGCTTGGAGCACGCTTGGTCGCATCGAGCTAGCTGCCGTGCGCGACGTCGCGAGCCATCGCTGCAAGCGCGCGCCTTCCGAAGCTGATCCGACGTATCGGCCCCCTGGCAGTGCGTTTGCCTTTTGTCTGTCAGACGCCAGGCTGTGCCGAGAGAAATATTACTGCTCGATTTGATGAAAGAATTGTGATGTGTCCTCACGAGCTCGCACTGACCTGACGTGAAGCTGATGAGCACGAATCGCCATTCAAGTAGCGTCATCTCCTGCTCCTGCAGGCTGCTGCTGCGTTGCTGGGGCCAGAGCCGACCGTAGCTTAGTGTTTCGTCTCGCCCTTGCCTCGCCCTTGCTTGCTTGTGGGTGCTTGCCCGATGTGTGTGATCCATCCATCAGCTCGGGCACACCTCCTGGAGCTTCCCCTTCGGCCAACCACTCCCACTCCCACTCCTTCTACCTGTTCCATCTATCTATCAATCATACCTTGTAACCTATCATCGTCGCATCTTGTACTACTATTCCATTCTTCGTCTGCCTTTTTCTGTCGAGACGCCTTGCTTGCGCAACCCTTCTCGTCAGCGTCTCCAAAACAATATTGAAGCTCTCCGAATTATTTTCTGGAACCCGCCCGTTATCGCAAACAGCGCCGCATCTCGCTCTCTCATTATTGTAGCCCCAACCGTTGCAATCATTCACCAAATTCAGAGAGCTCTCATCTCTTGACGTTGTCGAATCCACCTTGCATTGTTTGTCGGAATACAACATTACTGCTTGCATTCCGCATTCATCAACCGCGACTTCGCCTGAACATTGCGTCAAGCTTCCCCAATTGTTTCTCCCGACTGGCAACCAAAAACAACACGCCTCGCTGATCACCGAGCTCGCTGTCGCGCGACCCATAACCATTCATCGACATACGCCAAACACCCTTGAGCTGTACAAAAGAGCTACACTGTCAATTTTCTTCCAGCCTACCGATATTCACTGCGACAAAACACGATCAATATGCCTTATGACACCAGACGCAAATCTGTCTCTCTCTCATTGCTGGGAGTCCACATCCCGAAACGTGCACGACAATCATCCGCAGCCACGTCGCCCCGTGATGTGGAAGGTCCACCAACGAAAAAGTCCAGAGCCGGCTCGTCTTCGCCGCCCCCGGGCGCCATGAGTCCCCCATCGTCGACAAACATCCGGATCAAGACGGAAATGCCTTCACGTCCTCGAGGCGCCGAACACACCCCTCCGCCTTCGCCTGGTGCTGAAGGAGTTCAAAAAGTGGATACAACAGGAATCAAGGACGATATTGTTGTTGGCGTCATTCGGCAGCTAGAAAAGACAGGTAACAGACCACACACCTCGAAAGAGTTGGCTGCTGTGCTCGCCAATTCTGTGCCCACCATCGATGCGTACGTTGAAGGAAATACCGAAGCTGCCACAAACGATCACCGTACTAACATCTTCTTCAGGTCAACAAATCCAAATGCTCTCATCCAGGCTCGCCTTGCATCCTACCTCAAGGGTCCATGGCCGATTGTCAGTCCTTGCCCACTTGGCAAGCAGCAGGAAAACATCCATCCTCGTCGTGTTTTCTACTACCTCACTACACAACCACACCAACCAATTCCAGAGGTTTCCGCCATGGTTCCGATCGCTCGCCGTGTCATCTCGCCAGCCGCGTCCTCTCATACCGACGACGAGGCCGAAGACAAGTACATGCGCGACCGTTCTCGCCTCTCGCCATCTCCAGAAGTCATCTTGTCCAGCCCTGAGCTTGAAGACGATAGCGACATAGATGTCGCCAGTGTCTTTTCCGGCAGGAGCTCACTGTCATGCGATTTGTCCTCTTCCAACCTTTCGCACAATCGCCGTGCTCAGAGTCCTCCACTCGAACGTGAAGAGCGGGATTTCAAGCAAACCGCAAACGAGCTGCAAGAGCAGAGGAGAAACAGTCGGCAAAGAGCTGGCTCTGCGCCGACCGACAACGCCATCAAGACAGAAGAGAAGAGCGGCTCTGATGTGCGCAACACGATTGAAATTTCCGACGACAACGACAACAGTTCCGTACCACACAAGGAGCCTCTGCCAAGTCTGTTCCCAAACTCGGATGCTCTGGCTTTCAACTTCAGCAGCCCTGTATTGCGCCCTCAGCATGCGCCTATGCACCTTGATGGCAAAGTTCTCCAGCCATACACTGCCGAGACCCGCCAGATCTTCAAGGCTGTCGACACTATCAGCCTCGACATTGTCAACAACGACCCAATGGACATTTCATCTGCGTGGGACGAAAACGGTCAGCTCAGGAGCCCGGAGGACATTGAGCTTGATGAGCTTCAAGGCGTCTTTGATGGCTATTACTGACTGACTGCCAACCCATCTCCACCATCTCCAACAACTTTTAAATCTCGACTTTAACTTTACCATTGTATTCTGACAGACTCTGCTTGCCTGGCGCAGAGAGTGCTGATGTATAACGCCAAAACACAAAAGCTTCAAACGACCATCAAGACCGGTCGGCTATGCCTCATCATGACTAGAAAAGACCGGGTTGACAGCACGAAAAGCCATATTCTGTATACATATCTACTGTACTATCTCACCTAAAATCAAAACACGATCTATGATGACACATTCATGTTCTTTGTGACCAGATTGCCAATTTTGGACAACATGAAGCAGAGTATCACTATGACTAATCCTTTGCTTACCAAGTCTATAATATCACTCACTTCGATCGAGGAGTATCAACGGTTACATCTAGACCGCTTCAGACTCCACGGCGGCCTCAATGGAGCTCGTAATCAGGCGACAAAATGTCGGAATAACGATCTATATCTTGTCAGCGATCTATAAATACAGAAGAATGGCATGCAAAATCGGATCATGGTAGCTAACTTTTCAGATTATAGGTTTCTCATTCAACAGGCTTTCGCCCTCCGCCCCGTCTTGAAACATATTTTTGGTGATGGAATTATCATCTCGTTAAAGGGGAATTGAACAGTATAAGAGAGAAGCATATGTACCTTTTTCTGGCTGGTGTTGTCGTGTGTGACCGTATTCGAAGAGCACTGAGTCGTGAAAGATTCGTCCAGGAGGATGAGATTTTCACCCTCGACCAGTTTACAAAGATATCATACAGGGCGGCTGTCGCTGACAACCATGCTCAATGTCATTTGGGCTTCGTCGAGAACGCGCCTCGAAGATACCAAGGTCGGTTCGATCCCAGCAGCCGTCCTGAGCTCGGAACGAAGAATAGGTGTTGATGTGAAGGAATTACCGCTTGCCGAGGTGTCACAGTTTGTCGTCTTTCGCTTACGGTCGGTAGAAACCAGGGCTCGGCCCAGTTCCGTACGCCTTGTCCCGTGAGGCTCGCCGCCTATTTTGACCACACTTCTTCCCGGCTGTCTCCGATTCAAGGGACTTCCGCCCGTTATCTTCCTCTTGTCCATCCATGGATTCTCTAGACAACAACGGCAACGGTCCTTGCAACGGCACGCTCTTCACAGCTTGCCTTTTCAGCAGCACAGCTGGCGTGATTACACAGCTGGCGTGATTACTGTATCTTGAAACACTAGACACCAGGTCATTTGATCGCCTGCAGTTGCGTGTCTCAAGACAAGGCATCATTATTCGCACGCCGCATGCAACGATCTCGACAGAACTACAGAAGAGTATACTCAGTGTGTTTGAAGCGAGACAGTGTAGGTAACAATTCAATCAAGCATCAGAGAGCACTCTTCGATACGACCTCGGTGATCCACGTGGTCTTCCCTTCGAATTCTATCTCCATGATTCATGTCTTCCAATAAATATCGTCATTCAAAGAGATATCATCTTCTACAGGCAAGCGGATCGAGATTTTGACCGATAGTTCGTCAACCCTCTTCTCCGGATTGTCTCACGACTAGACAATAATGCCCGGTTCGCCTGAGCACACTGACACAACTATCCATCGATTGTCCAACGGTATTGAAGTCAGACGTTGCGAATCAGCAGGCGACTCTGCAAAAACGCAGCCCAGAGCCCTAACTAACTTTCACGGGAAGAGCGATGAACAACCGTTTGGCTTGCGACTACGAGACCGTTTCCTACTATGGATGGCTAAACCACAGGTCACTCGCCTGTCAGGGTACGCTTAAATCCAACTACATTCGTGGTCAGGCCCGTTGGCGATCGGCTTTTGACGCCGCTGGATCGTTCCGAACCAGTACTCTTAATGCTCGCTCTGGAATCTTGTGATATATTTCCAACCCGCCACTGTCGTGTCCCTCTTGACATTCTACGCTGTTGGTTGCTGCGCCGTACGGCCTTCGAGAAGACGACAAGCGCATGTGATTCGCTCCTTACAATCATGTCGCTGAGTGAAAGGCAGCAGACCATCGTGGCCGTCGTGTCACTGTTTGTGATCCTCTCATGGGTCTTGGTTCCATTGAGATGTTATGCCCGACTGAAGGTTGTACGAAGATTGGCCGTGGAGGATTGGATCATGATTCTCGCTCTTGTCAGTCATTTACTAGAACATCCCTTTCGACTCTACTGACGATGAGTGCAGATTTCTTTTACTGTCGAGGGCGGCATACTATTCAAACTCGTCTCGCTTGGTCTAGGACGACATCAAGAAGGATTGCCCGAAGCGGACGTTGAACAGGCTTATCTGGCAAGTCAATTCATGTCATCACAAGGACAATTTCTAATGCGCTTTGCAGCACTGGCTTATTGCAGAATCTTTGTATGCGGCAACACAGCTCTTTGCAAAGGTGTCTATCTGCCTGCTCCTGCTCCGGTTTACAGTCAACGTCTGGCAAAAAGTGCTCTTACTCGTGGCCTTGTTTCTGCTGGTCGGAGTTGGTCTTCTCGGCTTGTTCTGGGTCATCTACCAGTGCAGTCCTATCGACGCGTTCTGGCATCTTTCCGAAAGGGACCACTGCAGAATTGGTGACTTCACTATGATCACGTACATCCACGCTGGCATCGGCATCGCCACTGATTGCGCACTCGCTGGCATACCGTTCTTTGTGCTTCGAAAGACGCAGCTCTCTCTCAAAGTACGGATCGCGATTGGTCTCATCCTCAGTCTTGGTGCACTGTGAGTGGCATTGATGGATGCAGTAAAGTGATCATACTAACTCTTCACAGTGCAAGCATCACATCGATCGCGCGAACTGTGTACATTCGAGAGCTAAACACCAAGTCGGACCTTTTGTGTGAGTTGGCGAGTAGAGCTAGATGTCATTTCACCTTACTGACGTCCATCACAGACAGTGCATCTAATTGCCTTCTTTGGTCGGTCACCGAAGAAGGTACCACAATTTTCGCTGGCTGTATTGCTTGTTATCGTCCGCTTTTTGTCAAAGTCAATCGTATATCAATACGCCACGACGACGACGGCACTCGAGGACGATCTGGCAGACCGCGACAGCCGTTCGACACCCAGCTTGAATGGGATGCAGGTCTTACGATCGGAACCTTTGGCAACAGGACCAACTTCTCCGAAGACCTTCCGATACAAATACCGAGCGAGAAGCACTCATCTACCGATTTGCACATCACCAACCGCTCAGACAGCAGTGTGCCATTCCACATTGATACGCTGGTCAAAGAAAAGGGTCTTTGTATCACTATGGGTAATACAAAGCTTGCGTCAAGTCATGAGG
>Ga0058698_10001581_pt1 | contig 10136 bp, 7 predicted proteins | sample AgamicAsSfe_FD_67288 | JGI IMG/M metagenome (GOLD analysis project Ga0058698, IMG submission 67288) | Agave microbial communities from Guanajuato, Mexico - As.Sf.e | ecosystem: Host-associated > Plants > Phyllosphere > Phylloplane/Leaf | place: Guanajuato, Mexico | collected 2012-05-30
CCCATACCAAGGGGTTGGGTTCGGAGTTGTCTCCCTTGTTTCCTACTCGCTTCGGTTGCCGGATCCGAGATTGACCCTTTGTCGGGAAAGGTGTGGATGAGAGACACGTTGACGTACATAGATTTCTGTATCTCGAGATAAGTGCAGAGCGGTCAATTTAAGAAATGCTAGGTGAGGTGAGCAGCAGGTAAATATGCGAAAACAATGGAACTACCTAGGTAAGTGAGAAGACGTGGATCACAAATCACGGGCGGGGGCTGTCCTATCTGAGGCTGACGATGGATACAGGTCGGTTTGGATATGAGGAATAGGGTTCCATCGGTATGATAGGTGTTACAACTTCATATTACCATAACTGAACCACTATGAGCTTTACTCCTAGGGTGCTTGTTTGATGGACGTCTCGCACATAAATGACATACACGCAGTCCTAAATGTAAGCGTGAATTAGGATTTTCTGTAGCCGCTGCAGTCCAGCGCCACGAAAGGTCTTCCTTCATTAGGAAAAAGAGCCCACGATCTTCAGCATATCGTGCCCAAGTGTCATCAACTATAGTTCTGCATTCACTGCATGGCATTCAAGTCAGCAACCTCCGAATTCCATAGCGTGATTGCTTTGCCGACTCAACCCAGTAACGTATGTTCGGTACGCTCCGAACTCCGACTCTACTAAGGCACTAAGGTAGACTCACGTCACCGTCTAATCTCATCACATCACATCACAATCTCTCAACTTTACTGCAAATCCTTGCCCCTTCTGCTGAAGACTCTTCTTCCCCGCAATTCCTCGCGTGGCAGAAACCCTCTTAATGCATGACATACTTTGCTATCTCACGTCACATGTCAACAAACATAACGTCTCACGTAAACCTAACACAATTCTACACCCCTCCATTGTCATGTCCAGCATACGAGATCCTCCTAATTGCTAGGCCGTGTTAGGAGCTCCTTCTTACGTCACATCAAACGATGACATCTGTTTCTTGATTCGCTAGGCGGAACTCCCGTTGATGCAAATTCCAAGTCGCTTGTCTTCTCCCTTCTCATTGTGTTCGATGTTACGGCGCCGATCTTTCTCATGCATGACATACGGGTATCACACCGATCAGAACAGCGCATCACGGTTGCAGTAGACAGGGACGTGCTTTGAAAGTGAATAGTGAAGTTACAAGGCTGAATGAGAGCTAAGTGAACGGTGTGAGATGCAGTGACCGGAATCGAGTTGCAGAGTCGGGCGTGGGTAGAAATATCCTAGTGACGGTTAGAGAAGGATGAAGACCGATAGTAAGCGGCATCGGTATGATGCGTTAGCGAAAAATTGTTGAGAACAGGTGACGATAGTAAGGGAAATTTGGCATACGTACACTAACAGCAGAACGTTGAGATGGAAACAATGGTCCACAGTGCGCGCGATTCTTATTCGATTCCAAGATATACTGCAGTGATGAGGTTTGGAACATTGGCCTGCAGACCTGCTCCATTGGAAAGCGAGTGCTGTACACCGACGTTATACTACTTTCTCGTCCGTGTACTTTTGCGAGTACCTTCAGTAGGCTGTTTTGCGTCAGACGCCTTGCGCTTGGTGCCCTTGTTTGCCGCAGATTTCTCTGCTCTTTCCTCATCGTCATGCTCTCCTTCCTTCTTGTCATCTTGCTCCTGCTCCTTCTCCTTCTCACCCGCTTCTATTGTAGCATCCCTGCTTTCCTCTTCCTGCAGTGTGACATCTACACCTTCTTTTCCTAAGACCCAAGCTACTCTCTCGATATCCGTTGCCCCCGCCATAGTATCTTTTCTTCCAAGCCCTTTACGCAGTGTTAGTCTCAGCACATCCACGCGCTCGAGCAGCATCTCGTATTCTTTGAGATTGTACTTGATCTTCCTTTGCCAACCCTTCCCTTCCTTTCCGTTTACCACTTGCTCGTCCCACATGCACCATCTGAAGAGCTCATCTGAAAAGAATGGTATCTCCACAGGTTGAAGTACCGAGAGAAGCAGGGATGCAGTTGCTGGTCCTACACCTCTCAGCTTCACAAGAATCTTCAGCGCGGGAATGGCGTCAGGATGAGCTGATCTGCCCTTCGATAATTCTGCATAGGCCCGTTTGGTCGTCTCCTCAATCGCCTCGGGCTCGTTGCTTTGAACCAGGCCTAACAAGGCGGGACGAAACGTTCCGTGTTTCCTGCCTTATCATTAGTGTAATCACTCTCACACGAATTTGGTATGCGTACAGCTTCCATTCCACGATTTTTTCAACTTGGTCCTTGGTCAAGTGTTTCTCGCTTTCTTCCATTGCAGCTACCGCTGCAGGAATGATGTCGTAGCGTTGCGCGTCTAGGTCGCGTAGCTTCTCGGGCACCATTGCAGGGTATCGCGACAAAACATCTCTAAAGGCATCAAGAGTGATGCTCTTGATGTGAAGTGGCATCATTGCTGGTGATGTGTTGAAACTGGTTGTAGATGGAGGCGGAACTAGGACAGAGTTAGTACGACGCGATTGGGACGCTGAGACTGGATCACGTGAAATAATGATGAACCGGATCACAAGTTCACTCATAGCGCAATACGTTTGGATGTTTTGAAATGCTTGTCTTATTGTTCATATGCCTTGAGAAATGCTTTCAGGCCGTATGGCGTACCGCAGCTACTGTACAATTCTCAACTTCAGATCTAGAATCTGATGTCCCGTCTCTAAACATGAAAAACGAATCATCGAAATCTCCATCCTAGCCGGCAACCCCAAGAAAATGCATAGAGTCACCAACAACGCCTTGCTAAAAAAACTACTAAAAAAAACTGGTATATGGGCAAACATGAATAGCACCGTAAGATACGAGGACCAAACGCCTTGCTAATTTGCATTTACATTGTTTTTCTTGGACGTCCACGACCACGCTTTCCAGAACTAGAGCCTCGTGTAGGGATCATCGAAGGGCGGCCTGATGGTCTACCGAGAGGCTTCTTGGGGGCTGGTGCGCTTGCCGGAACCTCATCCTCGCTCTCAGTATCTGATACATCTATAGCCTGAGGCTTCCTATTGACACCAGAAGACTTCGGTGCTGGCGCAGAAGGGGTTGTCGTTGTGACCTTGCTTGTTCTGTTGCCGTTCTTTCGAGAGGCTGGTCCGACAATTTTGATTTTCTTTCCGTTGAGTCTGCTCAAGATGGAATTGGTCGATGGGGGTGGCCCTGTACGAACAGGCTCTGGTGTCTTGTCCACAGGTCCCGACTCTCCTTGCAACGGCTCATCGTCAGCAGACAGATCAGCGAGGAAGTTATCCATCAGCTGGTCATCGTCTGATTCAGGAAACAGCGCCATCTTCGCTCGCAAGTTCTCTTCGGCTTCCCTAGCTTCAGCTTCAGCACGAGCCTTTGCCCTCTCCTCTTGACGCTGAGCTTCCAGGGCAGCGGCAGCGGCTTGTTGTGAAGGGATGAACGCTTCGCTGGAACAGTTATCCTCCTCATAAATGTCGTCTTGCTTAGAAATATGGTCAGACACATCGCCAGTGCTGTTTGACTCTGGGTCCTTTGATGATGACTCCGTAGGCCTGATCCCAGCTTTCGATTTTATTGGCGAAGATCTTCGACGCTCGTTGTACAAGCGGCTTCGCTCTCGGTCTTTCTCCCGGTTGGGCCTTATAGCTCCGTCTCTGAAGTCGGATGGCAGTTCAGTGGGCAGGGCGTCCTCGTATTCATTCCTCCGGGCCAACCAGTTTGACGTGCGACCACGTGGGCGACCAGTGTATTCAGGCTCATCGTTATCACCGCCAAACTCTTCGTCTGAATCGAGTGTGATCTCTTCGAAACGTTTAGAGCCACGAGGCCTTCCAGGTTTCGCGGAGCCATTAATTTCTGGATTGCGCTTGCGTGTGGAGTACGCCTCGTCCTCTTCTACACGAACACGATATGTCTTCGCGTCCTTATCCTTCTCGGCCCCACTCTTCAGGGCGTTAGGCTTCGGTACAACATCGGATTGTAAGATAGACTGCATGTCACCAGACGCATCGGCTTCCTCTGGAGTACCTTGTACGGTTGGTGCGCGCGTGGGAACTAGTCTTTGACGAATCCGGTCAAGATGGCCAGTAGCCAAAGACAGCTTCACCACTTTTGATTTGCCTTTCATCTTTGCGGCAACCAAGATGAATCTGTCTTCGCGTTTAGCGTCTTCGAGCAGTTTCCTCTGGACCTCTTTCTGATATTGCTTGCCAGATGCGTTCTTTGGTTGTAAGGGCGAAGCATCATCGTCCTTCTTCTTCTTCTTTTGCTTGTTTGCCTTGGTCTTTTTCCGGTGGCTACTCTCTGCTTCTTCATGTTCTTCGCGACCACGCTTCTGACCCAAACGAGGAATTTCTCCAGCCATGCCGGGATCGTGATAGTATGGAGCACCGCTCACACCCCCATCACCGTTTTCATCAGGAACACCATTAGCATCCTCCATAGGAGAATACGTGATGCCGTATCGGGTGTAGTTCTGGTCATCGTCTTCGACAAATCTCGCATCGAGGGAAGGATCCGCCATCTTGTCTATCTCCGCCTGCTGCATTCGTCGTTGCATTGCATTCTGTACCATGCCTTCTTCTTCTCTTAGCCAGTTCAGGTTAGAGACACTAAAGTCGACGAGACACTCTACTGAGCGTGGATCTGCCACTTTTTTGGTATCGTGACCTAGCAAAGTTCCTTTAGGCTCGTATGGATGTTGTCGGGGATCACGTCGGCAAGCACCTGTATTGCAAACTCTCATACAATGAGGGCACTTCCAATTGAAAGCTTCCATGATATTTACCGGCATTGTATCGTGCGCTCGGAATAGCGTGCCGTAGCAATAGGCCAGATCACAGCTTGAGCAGAATGCCATCTTCCATTTCGGATGTCGGTGGAGACAGAAATGGCAGGATTTGTGCTTTGAGAGCCACTGCTTCGATTTCTTGTTCGCACTCTTCTTGACGTTGCCGTATTTGTCAACAACAGGTTCCTCGTCGTCAGATACGGCCTCAGACTGCGGGTTCTTGATATCCACAAACGGCCGAACTCGTAATTCTTCTTGACAGACCTGGGCCAAGGTCTTCTTGCCGAGATATCTTCGCTCTTCTTGTAACGGAAGCGGAGTTTTCTCATGGACATAGCCATCGATGTCAATAATCTGAGCGCGCCACTCCTCATATTTATGAACGAGGTCCTTCCACTTCCATTGCTCAACCCATGTGTACCCCGATTGACATCCACAGCTTCGACCCATACAGTAACAGTCCATGCAAACGTCGTATGGCTCCTCGATCTCGGAACTAAACAGGTTCTTGCACGATTTGCAGCTAAGGAAGCGATTGAAGATGTTGCATCTACAATACGCGCAAGTTACGTTGCTGTCGTAAGGGAGAAATTCAGGGTGTTCTCGTGAATCTTGTACGAACATCTCGGACAGCAGTACAATCTTGTAGAGGTCGAAGAGCTTCTTGAAGTCTTTCTGGACTTGCTTTATTCTGACAGAGCATTGGATCGCAACTGCTTGTTCACCTCCTGCTTCGACTTGTGCGCGGGCAGACTTGATGAGACTGGAGTACTTTAAGAGGGTGTAGTAGATAATGGCCTTGTTCTTGTATTGCTCGTCTCTACAAACGACTCGGGAGTTGGGCAATGCTTCGTTCAGCGCGAGTTCTAGGGTCTCGACGGTTGTGCGATTCCAGGCGATCTTCATAGTACGGGTACCCCGATTCCATACTTGATGAGGCGCCAGTGGTGGGATGAGAATGAAGTCGCCCGGCCGTTGCTCCACGACATAAGTCTGGAACGGAGCCTTCTTCCAGGCGATGAGCTGTGCGAAGTGGTTCTCCACTTCTATGTCATGGCCCAGCACCGAAAGCCAATACTCGGAAACCACATGGCGGTCTTTGCTTTCAGTCATGAACCATATAGATGACCCGGGACGCTCCTGCTTGCCGTCTTCACTGATAGTGCCTGAAGCGTTCACCATGATATTCTGACCCAGAGAAGCGCACATCTCTCGGTGAGACGGGGTGTAGGTGCCTTCGTGGCCGATGTAGCACATGAGGTTCTCGGCGCGCATGTCCGGTGGTAGGCTGCTCATGAGGTCTCCAGCCCGCCCAATGCCTCGCCCTTTGCGACCGCCCAACTCGTCCATGGCACCGGGACCACCAGGTTCACCTGTGCTCTCGTTGAGGTAGAAAAGCCCCGAAGGGATGTGCTCTTTCAGCTTATCATGCCATACTTGAGGGCAGTCGATATCTTTAAGATAGATTCGCTGCCTCGCTCTGTCGCGGTATACGTCTGGGCCGTCGAAGAATTGCTCGGTGAGCTTCGTCATATGCTTGAGGTAGTGCTTCATGGTAAGAGGGATATTCTCCTTGGTCGATAGATTTCGCGCATTCTCGACTATCCATCTGTTAGGTGTGCGTGTCGATTGTTGCGCAGGGGCGCACTTACCCTTGTCGCCATGGTTGTCACGCAGCCACGAAGGCGTAAAAGTCCAAGGATCCAGCACCTCCTCGAAGCCGTCGATTACCAGAGGTTTACCGCCTATGACGACGTGTAGCAAAACGAGCTTCTCGAAGGCTTCGATGCCGTTGTTGGCGATCATTTCATACGAAATGCGGTCGACATATTGGAAATTGTCCGCATTCTCCACAAAGGTGCGCACATCGAAGTCTGGTGGTATCGGCTCGAAGGATGCCCTGGGGCGCGCAGCCGGCATCGTGCGCGCCACCAGTTACCATCCGCAGTCGCGTATGAGGTGTGGGGTCGCGAGAGCAGGAAACACCTCCGCGGCGGCGTCGTGGTTGCAAACAGCTGGTATTGCAGAAAGTAAGCTCGCACGTGCGGTCGCGATCGTCCAGGGAGCGAGTGTCGCCGCAAAAGGTGAGCCGCAATCGATCCGGCGACGGCATGGTGAGAGCTATCGGGATGTGGACGCGACCGAGGAACCATGTTCTGAGCGGCGCGGAAGCTGTCACGTGCTGTCGGGAGTTAGCGCGAACGCTGCAACTTTCACTTTCCCCACTCACTCTCACCAATCTGGATGATCGAAATGAACGCCCGGCTGTGACCAGGCTGACTTTCCTAGTTGGGCGCCCAAGTTCTCACTTACATGCATGTCTTCATGCTGAAGGTAGCACCTTAAAAATCGGGATCCCAAACGATACTACAGCAAACGAGGAACAAGTGACTGACTTGCGTATCTTTGTATACGAACCCACATACGCTTTTAACCGGCAAAACACCAAACATGGCGTTACCACGTCATGCAGCGCGGCCCTTGGCTATGTGTCGGCAGTTCGCTAGGAAGCATTCCACTTTTCACTCTACTCACAGACAAAGGCAGTTGTCGACATATCTATCACTTGCAGGCTCCCGTCCACAATCTGTTCAGCTCGTCAAGCCGTTTACACAACATCGGGCATCTTTGCAATCAAGACTGGCGACGGTGGTAGCACAACACAATGGACCGTCGAGGTCACTTCCCGAGTACAAGCCACCCACTACTGGCTTCCTATCTTACCTGCCTCAAAAAGCCGTTCCATATGGTGAGCTGATGAGGTTGCACAACCCGGTCGGCACATATTACCTCTTCTTTCCTTGCATGTTCAGCACACTCCTCGCTGCAACTATGGCGACCCCCCTTGCTGCACCATCCGCCGTCATCAGTACAACCGCCCTTTTCTTCACAGGAGCTCTTGTTATGAGAGGTGCTGGCTGTACTATCAATGACCTTTGGGACCGAAACCTTGATCCACATGTCGAACGAACGCGGTTACGTCCACTTGCTAGACGAGCAATTACACCTCAGCAGGCTATTGTCTTCCTTGGGGGACAGCTTACAACGGGTCTGGCTGTCCTCCTGTCGCTACCCTTCGAGTGCTTCTGGTACGCGACACCGTCCCTTGTATTGGTCACTCTTTATCCTCTAGCGAAAAGAGTAACCTACTATCCTCAATTCGTTCTCGGACTCACCTTCTCCTGGGGTGCGATGATGGGTTTCCCAGCTCTTGGAGTCGACCTACTGGCGAACCAAGCAGCACTTACAGCGGCAGCTTGCCTCTACGCTAGTAACGTCGCATGGACCATTCTGTACGATATGATTTACGCACACATGGACATAAAGGATGATGCCAAAGCTGGCATCAAGAGCATCGCGCTCAAGCACGAAAAGGAAACAAAAGTGGTCTTGTCGGGTCTCGCTGTTGTCCAGCTTGGCTTACTATCCGCTACAGGAGTCGCGGCAGGGTTAGGGCCTGTCTTCTTTGTCGGAACTGTTGGGGGAGCCGCAGCCACATTGGGCACCATGATTCGACGAGTGAAGCTGAAGGAGGTCAAGAACTGTTGGTGGTGGTTCGTGAATGGTGCATGGTTCACTGGCGGTGCCATCAGCCTGGGCCTGGCTGGAGAGTATGCCGCGCATCTTTTCGGCTGGTACGGCGATGTGGAAGAGGGTGGAGACGATTGGAGGTCTGTTGCTGCTTGAAATTATACATGTATATTGGTGATATTGTACATATCCTCATGTACTATGACAGCAAAGTGATATTTCTACATGGTGGCGCTGTTGGGCGTTCCTGCCAAGGCTGTGGTTCTGCCACTGGAGCCCGCCCAGTGACAGCATAGGTAGCTTCCCCAACACCCACCTCTAGCTTGCGCAACACCCCCGTAAGTCTCCGCTGTATCCCCGTCGTACCTTGGGAGTCGCTCTGTCCTGCTCCGCATACAACTGAGCTATCCTGTAGCACGTGTTGCGCGCACAAAGATACAACCGCGCCGCTGCAATGGCTTCGCGACTGGTGCTGGTCCTGGGCGACCTCTTCATACCAGACCGAGCTTCAGTATGTTTCGACACCTAACCTGCACGACGCTAGACCTCACAAACTTACAGGCTACATAGGATATACCGGCAAAGGTACGCTTTGCTCTGTCTCTGTCACGCGCAACCACCGTCAAGACCTGCTACAACCGCACCTTTTGTCTAGTAGACTTCGCGCATGCGCTTACACGGCCCTATAGTTCAAGAAACTGCTCGCGCCTGGAAAGATCGGCCAAATCCTTTGTCTGGGCAACATTACCGACCGCGAAACCTACGAATTCCTGCGCGCCATCGCGCCCGACCTACAAATCGTGAAGGGTGACTTCGACGTCGAAGCACCTAATCTCGCCTTGTCAAAAGTAGTCACGCACGGCAGTCTACGCATAGGCTTCACACATGGCCACACCATCATACCACCCGGCGATGGCGACAGTCTGCTGATAGCGGCGCGGCAGATGGATGTCGATGTCTTGCTATGGGGCGGCACACACAAGTTCGAGGCGTATGAAATGGAGGGCAAGTTCTTCGTCAATCCAGGAAGTGCGACAGGGGCCATGTGTACGGGATGGTGGACTGAGGATGAGGAACCTACACCGAGTTTTGTATTGATGGATGTCAGTTTACCCACAGCTGGTCACACAAAGAGCAGCAAACAGCACAAGAGTCACTAGGCTATCAGGCTAACAAAAAATCAGGTTCAGGGCGATGTTCTCGTACTGTACGTGTACCAACTACGCAAGGATGCCGAAGGCAACGAAAATGTCGCAGTGGAGAAAGTGTCATTCCGGAAGAACGGCGGCGGCGCATCATAGACCAAGCTTATTACGAACAGCGGCTGGAGACGGCTTGTGGACGGACGAGTGCATGAAACGGAGTGGTTATACAAGCATAGATGCGCGTGCATGCATTCACTATGAGGAGTGCAAGTATTACACAACATGAACAATGAACATGAACTCCCTTTTCGCAATCGAGCTGATTCAGTTGGCTTCGGACTTGATTCCGCTGTGGTACCACCATCTATACCAAGGATGTTTATATGATAAACCGCATTCTGTACACATTGTCCATTACGGCTAGACACACCATCTTAGTCTCGCAGATCCCATAAATCAAAACACTCGCAAGCATGCATAATGTGTTCAGGCATGTTCCTTGTTCATTATTTTATACGTACAGCCCCTCAAAGAGCGTGCAGCAGACGATGAACACCCGAACCCAGTTCTGCTCAGCTGAGACTCATGTCATCATGTCGTCGTTTCTTACTCCGCTTTTTGTTTTTGAGGGGTGGTCTTTGCGCTTTACCCCACCTTTCTACGAACCCATGGTGTGTT
>Ga0058698_10001582_pt1 | contig 10134 bp, 10 predicted proteins | sample AgamicAsSfe_FD_67288 | JGI IMG/M metagenome (GOLD analysis project Ga0058698, IMG submission 67288) | Agave microbial communities from Guanajuato, Mexico - As.Sf.e | ecosystem: Host-associated > Plants > Phyllosphere > Phylloplane/Leaf | place: Guanajuato, Mexico | collected 2012-05-30
GTATATTGCACCAGATTGTTGCAACTGTGTGTGCCATTGTCGCAACTCGCCATCGACGCGCTCACAGTCGGACAAAAGCGTTTGAACGTCTTCTACTGCGATCGCAGGTCTGAGGGCCAGAACATCGTAACGTTGCAGCAGATATGGGATTTGCAGAGCAAGATTCAGGCTTACTCCAGCAGGTCCCAGGGGCATGCGCGCAAGCACGGCTCGCCACTCGGGCGATGAAAGCGGATCTGCCGTCCGACGAAGTAGAGCTCTCGTCAACGCTGGGTATCGGGACTGGTAAAAGACAAGCATCGCCAATTTCGAACGCAGTGAGTCAGGTCCGCGACTCAACAGCACCTGATCAAAGCCGCCCATATGTCCGAGCCAAGCTGATGGACTTCCTCTTATCGTGTCGAAGAGTTCACAGATTGTGAGCACGCTAACAGTCGCCATGATCGCGTCGTTGGTCGCAGAGGTATCAGTTAACGCTTGTCTGGTTCCACGCAAGGCTTTGCGATGGCGCACGATTGCCTCACCGAGCAGCCGCTGATCCAAGTGATTTTGTCCAACTCGAAGGGGATTCAGAGCATTGGGACCTTCCTGCAGAACGGGGTGACTTGGTGCCAGTATCGCCAACATCCTCATGAAGTCAAAGTCTTTCGTCCCACGAGAAACATCCTTGGGGTTGAAGATGCCGATGAACGTTTCATAGAGCTGCTCCCGATTCGCTCTGACACTTGTTAAGCTGTCGGTACAGGAGGATGTTCGCTTGATGAAGACGAAGACCGAGTGTCGACCATAGTGTTGTCACTAAATGTCAAGAGTGCATCTCCGAACGAATCTTCGGTTCCGCAGTAAGTTGTAGTCTTCAAACGTCGCAAACTCGCACGATGAGCTGTGGTGCTGTTCTGATTCACGAAGTAAAGTGCACCTTGATCTCGCACGTAACCTGCGCATCGGATGCCGTGGCTTGCACATCTCTTGCAGGTCGGTCGGCGTTCATCACAGCGCACTTTTCGCTTGCGACATGTGACACATCCCGAAGATCGTGCAGGTATTGGGAAATGGTGTTAGACGACAAAGGTCTCTGCTGACATGCGCAGACCTGCATATTAGCTGTGCATACATACACGGGTACACCGTGGCGCCCAGTGTCCAGTCAGCCGATCCTTCGTTGAACTCGCATCTCGTCTCCGGAATTGCTATTGTATGCGGATAAGATCAAACTGGTCGCTGACGAGACCTTCGAGAGGGCGAAACCATGTACAATGCTTATCTCCACAAACACTTAACATAGTCAAATCTTCGCCTTCGCCGGCAAATCTGTTCGTCTTCCAAACACATAACTAATCTCTCTGAACCCTCTGCCCGCTTCCCCGTACAGCTCGTTCCTCAGCAAAGAATATACGCCCATCTTTGCTTTCGGTGCCCACTGCTTCGCCACGTCCATGGCTACGTCAAACATCTCCTCGGGCTTCGCTGCAAAATCTACGATTCCATCTTCCAGAGCTTCGGAGCCTGTCCAGCGGTGAGCTTGCAGCAGCATCTTGCGCGCCACTTTCGGGGTCAATTTGAGGCGGAGCAAGGTGCCGATGCCTGGGAAGTGTAGGCCTAGGTTGATTGGGGGCATGCTGATGTAACCTCGTTGCGAATTCATGACGCGGTAGTCATGAGAGAGGGCGAGGGGACAGGCGCCGCCCTGGTGGTGGCATGTTAGTGAGTAATCTATCTTGGAGGTAACGAGGAGGAGATATATGGGGTCAAGAAAGGTCGCGAGCATTGGATCTGCTTCTTAACATACTGGCTCTTGGTTAGCTGATTTCTCTTGCTACTGCCCTACATCTTCAAGTAACTCCTTGAACATGATTGCTGAACTCTTACCAAAAGTGTGGCCTGTGATCAGTGCAATGGTCGGGAACGGGAAATCCGTGATGGTCGCAAGCAGCGGGAAGAAACCAGAGCTGTTGGCAGCAGGATTGGTATCGGACTCATCCAACTCTAGGCCCTGAAGTGAGATGTCAGCCAACTCGCAACAGCATGGCGAATGGCAGGATTCAGTTTGTCAAGCATGGATCTGTGACGGTCTTCGACATACGCAATCCAAGACAGACGTGTAACTATCGACTTACGGTGCACCAAAACTTAGCATCGTTCCCTCTTGTAATCACAGCTCCCTCGCTGTCTTGACCCAGAGTGGTTCGTACGAGGTTAAATGCTTTGATGAGTCTTTGGCAATAGGCGGAATTTAGGCGATTTTCTGGCGCTTTGCGCATGGTGATGACGAAAATGTTGCCATCATGGCGATCGAGTGTCAGATCAGGCTCGTCGATTATGGAAGTGGGCATTCTTTTCTATAGATGATAATATAATACAGTGTCGATAATGATGTCTACTTTGTTGGATGCATATTGGACGTGGTTGGAGTGTTACCAACATGGACCTTGCCGAGGTCGTGAGGGGAAGATCTGCGGTTCCTGGCGCTGGCGGCGAGGAGCTGATCTTGTCTTGCGACTGCACATCGAACTGGCGCTATCCAGTAAAGCGAACATACTTATTCTTCCCGGGTAACTGGACCTGTGTTGTGTGGATAAGATTGAGAGTGGCTAAAGGCCGAGCACCAGCTCATGAAGAGCTAGATACAAGGGCAAAACCTGGCACATCAAGACAACCGAGTGAACAGAAAAAAGATGGTTACACTTGGAACAGAGCTTATGTCTAGCTCGACAGGAGACCACTCGAGGTTGGACTGTGACAAGAATCGCCTCGCAGACTGGCACGGATCCGTCATTGGCTACCCCCTTTGGCCTACAGGTGATTAGGTCCACTCTTCTACCCACAAGTATCTTGTCTGGCTGATCTTGGCCACGAGAACTATCCGACCTTCTACACTCCCTACGCATGGGTCTATGTACAGCGCTTTGAACAACTGTGATGATACTATCGACAGACGCGACTATGAACGTAGCTACGGCTGCCATCGAGATACCACTAAACCTCTGTCAGCATCTCCATTCATAGTATGCTATTCCCATCACTTTCCGATTCAGTAAAGCCTAAGCTTGCCGCTGGGATATAGTTGTTGTAACATATCAATTTGAGCTGTCGGTAAACTCATGCGCAAGATCTGTAGTAACCTAAGCGACGTTCTTTGAGATCCTGAGCACGCTCGAAGGCTCGGTTGTACTTGCTGTTTATCTTGCATCCAGATTGTTGGCACTCTTCTGCAGCCTGTCGGCAGCTGTCCGCTTCTTAGACTATACCAACCGCCTGCTAATGTCATTATGGACTCTGTTCGGGCTCGATCACCATGCAGATTCAGGTGGTGACATGATACATGGAGCCTGCAGATGTGGATCGAAATTCGATGACAACGCACGTGTGTTCCGTGTCACCTCTCAACTGCAGATGCCAACCAACGGTCACACACACCGACACAAAACCGGCATGGTAAGAAACGACGATTCCTCTGACAAAAGAACACTTGTATTTGGTTTCCACCAGCTATCTCCCATTGAATGATGCCAAGCAGTGAAGTCCGAGCAAGCAAGATAGAAGAGCCGACGGTCTCGAAGTTGCTCTGAGATATCAATAAATTTATCTACACAGCAATAGAGTGTCTGATGGCGGACTTCGAGCATAGTAGGATCAGCTTCGTTTGGTCGCCACACCTCGCATCGACTCAATGGCGGATCATGCAAACACTGTGAGAAGGGAAATCGTCTTAATTCCCTCTTGCCTGTTACTCAGCGTATGCCGTGGTCAAGTCGATCCGATCCGGGCAGCGGCATACGCGGCTCGGTTTACAACACACATGGAGAACAGTTTCCGTCCAAGATTTCCTGGTCTTGGTATTGTCTGCGTTCTATCTCCTAGGACGAAGCGGGTTACAGCATTTCCACATGATCGTTATCACTAACTCCACGTTGGATCCACATTCGCGTGACTTCCACATGCGGTATGTCGCATCTACAATCTTCCGGCAGATAGCACAATCCGGCCGGTATGATTACACTCGAGCGCGGGTTTGGCGGCATTCAGAGTGTAGCCACATACGCTATGTTCATGTCGATCGAGGAGATAAAAGAGGCAGGATAGACAGTAATGTGAAGCATTTCGGTCTACATTCAGTGCCGAGGTGCTGAAAAGTATTGTAACCATTTGCTCGACCGCGACGATCACCATTCGCGCTGCAAATGTTGATTCGACGAGAGACGCAAAGTGCACGTGCGGATACCCCATATCTGCTGTATCCGTGGTACGACACTGTTGTGTCACGCTTTTGTGGCATGTGCGTCTGCACGTGAAAGTCAAGCTTGGTCGCAGTGCCTTCTTCTGTGGGACTTGGGCATGGTTGCAGTATTGACCCATAAGAGGAGAAATGCAAGGAGAAAGATTAAACATTGCCAAGCCAACATCATGTCCGCCCATACCCATAGGGGGTATCGCAGAGAAGGTCGAGGCTTGCAGGTGGAATGAAAGTCCCGACCCCACCAAAGAAAGTAGCTGCTGTGGTTGGGTGAAATGCCCTGATCTTCTTAGCCGTGAAGATTTGGAGCACAGGGAGTACTAGCAGACATACCCAACAGTCGATCATCGATGGCCTGCCGTCTATAATGAACCCTACACTGCCTGAGCCGACCTAGGGCTGAAAGTCGAAGATGCACGAAACACCCCTTGACCTGCCTCCTCCCAGCGGCAACGCAAGCAGTACGGATCCTGAAGCTAGACCGCAAGCCTGCTTACTTTCCTTGGTGACCGGGACTGCATCGAGTGCATGCAACTGCTGGCATTTTCAACGTTCACACCGCTAGGCAAGTCGTGGCTCTGGGACGTTTGAGATCTGTCGCATGTTTGCAACCCGCAGATCCTTCCCTTGAATGTATTGTCCATGTTCGGATGCGCGGAACGCTGCTCATAGTTCGTGGCTTGGATGTTGTGAAGCCGTTCAGACAGCGCAAGTCAGGAACAACGGCACAAGACCCACAACACGCGACCATTTCTTCAGCCAGAAGCCAGCAACGTTCATGGCTTTCCAGTTTGTACACACAATTCCCATGTGGCGGCGGGATGAGCGCCCCTGCCGGATCCCCAAGATATTCGCCGTAGCCTACGCTCGCGTCAATGGTGGCGAGTACGGGCCACTTGCCGGCCGTGCCACGAGTCTATTTCAGCCGCTCACGACACCGAGCTTGCAGCAAGCCGTGTGCCGGCTGATCAATCCTGCGACGTCTTTCGATGCTGGGAAGCTGACTCTCTAACTTTCTTCTGCTGCAACCATACCACCCGTGTGTGTAATGAAGTTCAGCTTGGCGGTCTGGCTCACTTCACCTCTGCCTTCCGGGCGCACTGGCAACAACACATACGGACATGTGCATCTCTTCAAGGCTGATTGGTTTGGTAGGCCGATCAATCGATGTCGGAAAGCATTGGTTCCGAGTGACCAGACCCATTGATAGCAGCTTAACGTATACATACAGTTTTTCATGACTCGCTGAAAACAAATAGGTTCACTACGGCGTTGCAGGCTGTATAGCAAAGAATAGTGCCCGTGGTAGTGTCCTGTCCCTGATCCACTTCTACGCAAGTCCGGCTTTGCCCTGTAGAAAATACCAACTTCGAACCGCATCGCCGAGGCTGATGTCTAGTACCCTGGATGCGGTACGTTCTCGGTGGCGTATGGGGTGATTACAGGCACGAAGAGCGAAGGCATGTGTACTTCGAGCCCATGAAAGTCGAGTCATCCTGATCGATTCGGCCGAAACGAAGGTGCGCATGCTCACACAAACTCCGTTCGATCCACTTCCGAGCTACCGGTCCTCTATAGCGGCCGTCTGAAGGCGAAACGACTATTGCATCAACCAGTCGCCTCCGCATCCGCAAATATCACCGAGTGGATACCACATGGAGGTGAACAATGCGCGGTCTTGCATCCGCTCGCCAGTTTGTCTCGTTTAGGAGGCCATCGGCATCTTGCAGACTATACAAGATACAATTTTCTGCCACAAAGAGTTGGAGGCGTTCTTTAGCCTAGTTCCTTTGGAGTTTATGCCATTCTTTTGATCACCTTATCTTTCTTGCTCGGCGTCCTGCAGAGTGGCCACATTCCTTGCACTTGCATCATACTTATGTACCATTAGTCCCACCGTCTCGGTGTTCCTTACAGTTCTTTCTTATCATCATTCAAATCCGCCAAACTTACCTTCCTATCATTACTTTGTCTTAACCCTTGGCAATCTAGCCAACAACACCATAGGGACATGGCATTCATATCGTTTCTGGCGCTTGCTGCCGTCCTGGGAATCTTTGCTATCGCGAAGTACATCGACACCGCACGGAAAAACAGACTACCAGCTGGCGTTCAGAAGCTCCCGGGACCGAAGGGTATGTATCGAGTATATTCCCTGCGTTGATTTGCTATCTGATATTAACACCGACACAGGACTTCCCTTTCTTGGCAATGTTCACGAGCTGCCTGAGAAGAACAGCTGGATGAAGTTCCACGAATGGGCAGAGGAGTTTGGGCCAATCTATCAAGTCAACCTTGCTGGAACCAATCATGTCTGGATCTCACGAGACAAAGTCGCCCACGAACTTCTTTCGAAGCGAAGTGGAAATTACTCGGATCGTCCATTCATCCCCGCTCTGGAGCATGACAACCGTGACAGTGGACAGTATCTTCCACTCATGAGTAAGAACGAGAAATGGACCAGGCAACGAAAGTTCGCGAAGCAGATCATGGACACCTCCGCGAAGGAGGACTACTATGGTTACCCTGAACTAGAGTCTGTTCGCCTTTTGTTTGAGGTCATGACCGAACCGTCTCGATACAACCATGCCCTGGAGTCCTTTGTCGCTCGAGTTACATGTCGTCTTGGCTGGGGCACTGCCACTGCCGCAGAGGAACTGAAGCAAAGGGCACGCGAACTGTTGATCGGTGTCTCACCAACTGGTTCTTTCGCCAACAAGCTCCCTCTAATCATGTCGCTCCCGGAGAGCTGGACTAAATCAAAGGCATGGGAGCTACGACGCGGGCGTACAGAGCGAAAGTTCTTCGAGACATTGCAGGACGATGTTCGTGAACAAATCAAGCACTCTGAGAAGAACCCTGAAGCACCTGCCCCCATCTTGCCAAGCCTACAGCCTAAAAGCTCATGGATGCGGACTTTCCTCGAGAATAAGAAGGCCTGGAAGTTCGACTCCGATCTTGAGGGAGCTTATGCGGTTGGTATGCATGGAATCGCAGGTGCTTTGACTGTGGCCGCGCCAATGCAGAGCTTCTGTCTTGCGCTCTGTCACTACCCGCAATACCAGACGATCCTTCATGAGGAAATTGACAGAGTCCTTGGCGATCGCATGATCAGATTTAGTGACATGCCCGATATGCCTGTCCTCCGCGCTTTCATTCGGGAAACCTTGCGCTGGCGCCCACCCGTACCGACTGGTAAGTACCCTGCCTCGCGGTCTGGCTTCGAAGTCTGTACTGCCTGTGTTACCGCGGAGAGAGCAGTACGGACTTTGAGTCTAGACCGCGAGCCTGCTACTACATTGACGAGTCACTATACTAATGATTATCCAAGGTATTCCACACGCGTCTGTCAAGGACGACATATACGAAGGATACCACATCCCAGCAGGTTCTGTGATGCACCCCCTGGAGTGGTCGATCTCCCGCGATCCTGAGGTTTTCCATGAGCCAGACGCTTGGAACCCAATGCGTTGGCTTGAATCCAAGTATCCCACCTACCAGGAACCCTTGTCGAAATTCCCTACCATCACCGGCTATAGTCAGTTTGGCTATGGCCGTCGCACTTGTCAAGGTATGGGTGTGACCGAAGCTGATCTCTTCGTCGGTCTTGGTAGCATGGCATGGATGTTTGCGATGCACGCAGATACAGAAGATGTTGAAGAAGACGCAGAAGCTGATGAGATCTTCACGAAACATGTTGCTGAGCAAAAGTGCCTGCAAGTCCAAAGTGCCGCTACCAGACCACACACACCACCCAACGAGGAGCTGATTGCACAAGAGCTCGATGGATACAGCGGCGAGGTCAACACACACCAGAAGAACGACTCAGCTATCAATCTTACGGGCTTCACATCTGAGAAAGGCAACGAACACATCCAAAACATGCCCGGTAACCCTTCGAAGCTCGCAGGTCGACCTGGGTTGCCCAGCGTGAACAGTATGTTCGAACGCCCACCATCGCCAGCTAGCTCAGACCGTAGCTTCGATGCCGGAGTAGAGAAGCCCACGAAGAAGACGACTCACAATCCGTCTACCAAGGCTGACACAAACACTGTCACCAACGATCCCACCATGGAATTTTCTACACTCCTTATCGCGAAACCTAAGCCTTTCAAGTTCAATCTCAAGATTCGCGACCAGGATAAGGCAGATCGCGTGGCTCGAAGGTGGATGGAGTTGAAGATGGACGGCGAGTTCGAGGACTCTCGCGTATATTGGAAGGATGGCAACAAAGGTGACCAGCAGCATGGTTGGGGCGACGTCTTTGCTTGAGTTGCATTCATGCATAACACTCATTTTTTCCCAGAACACGCGCGGGTTTGGGTTACGATTTTAATGTTTTCTTTGGCTTCGTGGTTTGAGATCAGCTACTCATGTTTTTCATGTCCAAACACTCTCTACATAGCAATGGCTCAACAGCCAATCACATCACCCAGACATGCTAATGATGACTCTACCATTCACCTTCGTTGAAAGAGCTCAATTAAAGCGCATGGACTGGCATTCATGATGTCGTGATCTGTGCAACTACTTCTAGCCAAATGTCCATACAAGTCCAATCACATTCGCGTAAGTGTCATGCCATCCATAGATGCATGCAAGCCCTCCATATAGTAATGTCTCACTTATCTGCTGATCTGTCGTTGACAAAGAGAAAGACCTTGAAAGGATTCGACGTTTCGATGGTCGGTGGTGCTTCGCATCATCGGATCGTCGGCACATGCACTGTGGATCATCCGCCGTTGGACCCATTTTTCATCACCCAGCCGCCGCTCCCGCCAGATCGCGCTTCACGATTTGTTTTCGTGCTCGCAATTTGAAAGGGTCGATGTCGAAATACCGAGGCTCAAAGCTAGCAAGGCAGCAAACCGTGATGGCTCTGGCCCACTGAGAGATCTTACTCTAAGATGTTGACACTCTGCTTGTGGCCGTGAGTTGCGCCGTGCTTTCAACGTTTTTCGCGCCTTGTGCGCAGACAGATGGATCGCGTTCTCTATCTGCATGGCTCGCGAAGACGGTGTAAGGGTGGCCCGGTTTTTAAATAATGTTTCAGATATCACAGATACAATGTAGGTGACTGTCATCCTTTTACTGACGGTAGCTGTCTCTATTATGTCCTAGTTCGACGCCATGTCGTCGCTGTCATCGAAAGAATCTAGGAAGTCCTCCCATGAGGGCTCGCCGACTCTTCGGCCAGAGCCAGACGTGGAACAGCAAAGAGCCATTGAAGACCTACCACCACAGCACGAGAAAGAGTTAGGTGAACAAACTCCGGTTTTCGACGACTGGAATGGGCCTGATGACCCGGAGAACCCCTGGAACTGGCCATTCTGGAAAAGGTGCTACCACACTTTCATACCATCTGGCATCGCTCTTGTGTGCACGCTAGCATCGAGCATCTACGTCCCTGGCCGGGAAGATGTAATGCAAAATCTAGGAGCATCTCAGATTGTTGCGATCTTGCCCTACAGCATTTACGTTTTAGCCTTGGCCGTTGGTCCGATGCTTGCTGGTCCCAGCAGCGAGGTCCTTGGGCGAAAAGCAGTGTACATGGTCTCAATACCAATTTTTGCCCTATTCATTCTCGGTTCTGGGTTCTCCAGGAATATCGCAAGCCTGATTGTTTGCCGCTTTTTTGCTGGTGTGTTCGGAAGTCCAGGACTGTCGATCGGCAGTGCAACAGTAGCCGATGTCTGGCGCCCACATGGTACGTTACTGAAGGCTACAAGCGAACCTAATGTCTAAGACACAATGCTGACTTGAACCCTTCGCTCTGTAGAACGAGCCATACCAATGTCACTTTATGTGACAACTCCTTTTCTTGGACCAGCTCTCGGACCACTTGTGGGAGGATATGCCACTGTCGCTTATGGCTGGCGATGGACTCAGTGGGTCCTGCT
>Ga0058698_10001584_pt1 | contig 10115 bp, 11 predicted proteins | sample AgamicAsSfe_FD_67288 | JGI IMG/M metagenome (GOLD analysis project Ga0058698, IMG submission 67288) | Agave microbial communities from Guanajuato, Mexico - As.Sf.e | ecosystem: Host-associated > Plants > Phyllosphere > Phylloplane/Leaf | place: Guanajuato, Mexico | collected 2012-05-30
CGTCGTTGCGTTATCTGCCTGGAAGTGTCTGCACTTGAAGCACCCCAGAACGAGTTCATGCGCCTACAATATCACGAGATAAGGCGAATCTAGACCGCAGGTTTACTACACGACAGATCAAGTAACTACCGTGCAGTTTTCCTGTCGGTCAAAACTTTTGCTTAGACACCTACCCGCTAGCAGGCCTTCTTGCCTCCCCCAACAAGCCGTCAGATGACTCGTTACCCCCGTCCCTCTTACCGCCATTCGTTTCAACACGATGTGTCTGCTCTGCCTGTATCGCGCGCTCTCGACTAAGCATATGCTGCATCATCTCCACCTCCATGCTATCCCTCCTCCGGTGTCGTAGACCCCACCACACATCCTCCGCCTCCGCTACATCAACATTCCCATCCTCCTCGTTCATCATCGCGTTTTCTCTCTCCGCATGTGCATTCTGTCTAGCGGTCCTCCTTATATTGCTAACAGCTCGGCGTCGTCGCACATTAGCAGCGGGTGTCTCATAGGCGTTATTCCGATAGATCTCATCGTTTCCCAATGGCGCACCATCTATGTCACCATTGGGAACTACTGCATCATCATCGTCATCATCGATGCTAAGACTCGCAACTGAGTCAACCAGGGTAGTCCCACTAAGCGACGCGCTGCGCGACGACCGCGTGGAGTCCGGTGTTGTCGATTCCACGACACGCGCGGTATACGTGCTCGGATGGATAATCTGAGTAGCTGTCGCGTATCTACTCGTCCTGTTCTCACCGTTTTGCCGGCTGTCCGCACGCTGCCGAAGATGGAATTCATGACCTTCCTCCCCACGGAGGCGCAGAACAGGACCTTCGGATGTGTTCACTACGTTGCCCCAATCTCCAATGGCTTCATTGAGCTCGGGCGTAGAGAGGCGAGGACGGGGACGGATATCTTCTGCGCGTGCAGTAACACGCTCGGCAGATTCATCATGGGTAGAAGACGCAGGTGGGTAATCGTGGATGACAATTGGCTGATAGTTAATGGTGAGGGTTGGTTGATATCCAATGGAGGAGGGCGTTCCAGTATGTTCATAGATGAAAACTGGTCGAAGGCGTAGAGAGAAGCCGTTTTCTTCATTCCCAACATGGAGTACTAGTTGCGGAAGGATATCTGCTGTACTATTCATAGGTAGAGGTTCATACTCAGGGCTTGGCGGTAACTCTGTAGCAGACGCCGTCTCAAGTGCGTCGTCATCGTCCAGCAAGGAGCCAGATCCACCGCGTATACCTACCATCGGCACACTATCTCTGGGATCACTCTGCAGCCTCCTCGTCCTTTTCTTTTCGTGAATGACCACTCTTCTTAGATCCTTAATGTGTTCAACTATCTCCGGTATGATATCCAAAAGTTCCTCGAGGTTCTCCACACGAGCTCTCGTTCCTGTATGTACTCTTGGGGGTAGAATGTATGTTGCTAGCGAGAAGAGAAAGGATATTATTGCGAGAGTAGGGAAGGTGACTGTTAGCAGAATGATAAAAGTGCCACTATTCATGTAATATGCCTGATGTTACCGTTGTCGTTTAGGAAGATAGAGTTGAGGGCAAGTACATAGATTATGGCCTTTAAGGATAAGAAAGCTTACTGTAATACATGTTATGTGACATGTTCGGCTTACAGAGCCCTTGGAATCCCAATCTTGAATAAAGCCTACAGTCGTTACTTACTGTTCTCTATGTGCGACTCTGATAGCATTTCATTCACAAGGTGATGTGAAGATACACTGACGACATGAGGTTCGGTATAGGATTGCCCTGAATTCCTCGTCTCTTTATATATTTCACTACTCTCTAAGATCTGTGGCACACGGCGTTCATGGCCAGTAGCCCGTCAATAGTTGGTGCGTCCAAGTTGATAATTATATTACTTGTGAAGTGGTATAAAACAGTATGTACAAAAGGTATTTGGTTATCCTTCAAGTGTAGAGGATATTTAACCAGAGGCAGTAATGACCATAGTGTAAGCGTTGGTCTGCTGGCAGACAAAGTCGTTGATGCCGTTACCACCAGCGTGGCAGTAGGTGGGAACTTCGCCCTCGCCCCAGAAGCCGAAACTATTGAAATTGGTTAGTTTGTTGTTCATGAAAGTAGATGCTCGGGATACGTACGCAGTGCCAAGCTCGTGGTAGACGCGGATAGCGAAGGTGTCGGTGCTGTTCTCAGGCTGGTACATGCCGAAGCGGTACTTGGAGTCACCGCAAGTCTCAACCTCAGCAGGAAGGACAGGGTAAGGACCACCAGAGCACTCGAGGTCGGTGGCGTTCTTGCCGGTGAGCTTGAACGAAACGGACTGGATAGTGCCGTTGTTCTTGCGGAGGGTGTAGTCGGTGAAGTCGATGTTCTCGTAAGTGTTTGGGTCTGGTGGGCCACCACCGCAGTGAGCTGGGTTGGGGCACTCGGGGGTCTGAGGAGCGGGTGCTGCCATGGCGGCGGCACCGAAGAGGGCGGCGAGAGTGAAGAACTGCATGATGTCGGGTTTGGAGTTTGTTGGTGTTTTTGGTTGGAATGAGCTTGTTTGAGTTTGGTTGGAGTGTGTGTAGTTGAAGTAGGACAGGATGAGGCCGTACTTATATCTCTGTGAAGATCTTCATAACCATTTCAACGTCACTTGGCCCTAACACTCGACCAACGTCCATCCAAGCTCATGTATTCGGTCATACCTCGTATTCCACAGTCGGCTGGGTCGCACGCAGGCAATGATGTCGCCTCCCCGGACGGACGTGGGCCGACGTGGGTACAAATCTCCGAGTCTAGCAGTTAGACCCTTGACCGCTAGCATTTTTCTGGGATCTAAGTGGCAGTGATCGTCGAACAACAAGGTACGCACCTCGTATGTTGTGGTTGCGCATTTTGTGATGTTATCGCAGCTTGATGCATTGTTCTGCATTTCAGTGATTCATCCGCTTTGGTTGCAACAACTATGGTGGCATAGTCCGAATACGACAAGAGCATTCAACCGCTCCTGTGAACAGCCACCACGTTGACGTCGACACTGCTTGGCACAAGTGGTTCCATGAACGCCTGCGAGCGGTGCCATTTTTGGTGACTGCAAGGCTGCGCAGCCTCAAATCGTGACATGCAGGGTGCCAGAGCCGCACGCCACATCCGCCAACGCCACAGACTGTGATGTAGCGTAGCAGTCGATGTAACGTGAACGTGCGTCCCAACCAACGGGCAGGTCAGCTGTGTGCATTCGCACTCGCAAACAGGATGGATCGGATCTTGCAAGGCGCGAGCGGATAGGCCTGGCCAAAAATAGCAGCAAACGCGTTGCGCCTAGCGACGATATGCATGTCCGCGAAAGAAACACCTCATGTGTTTCGCATTAGGTGGTGTCTGTGGAGCGCATGTTTGTTGAGGCTTTCGATAGTGCGACAAGCTTGCGGGCCCCTAGTGGAAAATCGGCATGATGTCATTGGGTCCTCTGCAAGACTCGAATCTTCGGTGTCAATGCCCATGGGAAAGCCACCGAGCATGTGGAAACATACGCGTGGAATGTTCCATTGCTTTGTTGGCACCCGTTACCGCCGTTCTAGAATGGAGTGTCTTGCACAGCACTTCTATCAACGTGATTGTTGGAAGGGATGGGACTTTGTGCAGCTGTGAAGATGTCAGGTGTGTCCCAAGTACAAATTCGCACTTTGCAGGGACGCAGTCTAGTATAGCCGTTTGCAATCGCTACCGCACAATTTGCACCGCTATTGCGCAACTGGAAGAGAGCTCACCAGGAGACATGAACGCCAGTACAAGTGCATTGCCCGATAAGGCTGCAATACAGCGAGCTTCGAAAAGTAGCACCGGAGCAATCACTGGTGATCGTAATTTCGTATACGATGATAACGCTCCTTCCTCGCAGGAGTCATCGACTTCTTTCAACAGCCTCACGGAAGACTTTCTCTACGAGATTGAGGGATCTATCTGCGCTAGCCCTGTTGACTCCAGTATTACTTTGAGCAGCATCGAGCTCGACAGTGTCGACATAGGGGACGTCGTTGTCCAGGCTAATAGTGTAGAGTGGTTAGTTCGGATATGTTTCTGCGACAGCGCTAGCTGTTGCGGAAAGACTGTTGCACGATTGGAGAGCGGGGATAGGAACCTAGTGAGGAAGTCGGCATGGCGAAAACGTGTATATGCGAAAGATCATGTGGAAGATGTTGAGGAAGATTGTATCGTTCAGTCGTGATATAACTACTATACTCCTAAAATGAGAGGTGGATACCTGAACGCTTGAAAGGGTATATAACATGCTTGTTTTGTACGCCGGAACACCATGCATGAGAATCGCTGTAGCAGAAAGATAAAAGGAAAACCAGAAAACAGTACAGAGTGGCTATTATCCGACGATCAGTGTCGCCATAGAGTAGAAAGCCTGCGCTCTCTCTTAACGCCGCGATCTTCGTCGTTACGAGGACCAATGCGCGCAAAGGATGCCTTGAGTACTGTAGGCATCTTAACAATAGAAGATGGAGTAGATCCGCTGGAAGACACGGTCTTTGATCGCGCTCTTTGTTGTGTGAGAGTGGCTTTGTACTGTTCCCAGTAGCCACTTGGAGTCGTGGTTGTAGACGATGGAGTTGCTGAGCCTTGCTTAGACGAAGTGTCTAGGGTGGATGGAGTAGAAATGCTTCGAGGAAGAGAAGGCCTCCTCTCAGCAATGAGAGAACGTGCCTGTTCAGTGGCGACAGCATGCTGTGTATCTGGGAAAAGCTTCAAGCTAGATCTTCTGGCCGGCACTGATGGAGTAGAAACAGCCATGCCAATCATCATATTGCCATTAGAATGTTCATGGACATCGTAAGTGATTTCTGGCTCTGCTTTTCCGAAGCCAAACTCAAAGTCGGTTTGTGGAGATTGTTGTCGTAGTAGGGGGTGTATTTCGCTTTGTGGCAGGGTTGGTGCCGTGGCTCTGGGTGTCTCAAAAGACACAAGCCCGCCTAGAAGCCCACTCTCTTCTGCGGGGCTAACCTTATGAACGGGGCCTTCTCCCGATGTACTCGACTTAGACGAGGCGGCACTTGCGGCACCTTCACTCCACAGTGAGCTTGCTGTAGAGCTTGTACTATCTGATCGGCTGGGTGGCTCCCCAGTGGCTTTTGAGAAAGTTGGAAACGTAGCACGCTCAAGCTGTACGGAATCAAGTAGGGGCGTACGGGGGCGTGTGGCCGTGCTACCTGTAGAGGTCTGCCTGCTACGGGAAGCAGAAGGCGACGGCGATCTGAGCCATGACGTTTCGGGATTAGCTCCACTGTCGGCTGTGGGTGTCGTCGAGTGCTCTGAGTAAACAGATTCCGAGTAAGTGGACGACACCTGACGAGAACTAGCTTGCGAGACTGGCGCTGTGTCTTTCGATCGATCTCCAAATTCTTGATTCATGCCAACAGATCTTCGTATGGGTGTCGAGAGACTATTCCTTCGCGAACCTCGAGCTGATAATGATCGCCGTGCGAACGAGCGAACCGAAGACGAGCGAAGGGGTTGAGATATCTTAAGTGGTGCGACTTCCATGGATCCACGCCGACTTAGATTTCGCGGCGTGAAGTAATCCTCCCTTTGGCAGTCGGGCTCTATCGAGTAGGGGCTGCTTTGAGATTCCGCAAGATAGTCGTCGATGGCCAACGGTACATTGACCGAGGGTGTGGCCAAAGGGGTCGTAGCACCGCTGTTGGTAGTCGAAGCGATGGGCTCCGCGACGTAACACAGAGCGTATTCTGGGCTTTCCGAATCGCGAACCTCTTTCGGTGCGCGAAGAGCGGACACCAGATATTGCAGTGTCCCGTAGATTACAAGCCATCTTACTTTACGCGCATCTGTCGATGATATCTTCCCCTCACGTTGACTAGCATTGATAGCGTGTGCCTTCTCGAAATGGATATAGGCCTGTACAATGCTCGATTCCATCGCGCTCGAATCCAAGGTATTGGTTGCCGCTGCCAAAGCACCATGCATGGTATCTTGTAGATGTGACTTGTTGTGTTGCGATGCCAGGATGAGCTGCCTCAAAGCTTTCTGCGAGTTCGTTTTCTGAGAGTTTGTTCTCTTCGGCGACGATGCATATACTGGTAGGAGAGGTAAAGGATGGGGCTGGGACTTGAATCCATGTCGTTGGTCGAAGGTCATAACGTTCTGTAAGACGCAGATGCCGCCGCTAGCAGGTCTTTGAGATGAAAAATCGGCGGTCGACTCGGTGTCTACGAGGTAGTCGTAGAGATTCTGAAAATCGTAATACATTGACTTGTAAAGCGCTTTAGGAAAGGTAGCGCCCCGTGGTGGTGGCCAATATCCAAACTTTCCGACGTAAAAGGTATGTAAGAAACGGCGAAAGCGATCAAGGTGGCTTCTGGCGCCATCTGTCAGCCCAAGATAAGTTGGGGAGAGGTCCTCTTGCAGGAACCTGCTCAGTGCGATCGATACGCGGCCGAGGTGCCCATCGACTTCGAGATGAGCTCGGGTAATCAGTGCTTTCGTGAGCTTCGAAGTCAGCTATAAGAATGTGTTAGAAAGTTATCCTCGATCAGATGATAGAATACATACCACATATTCCGGGCTGAGGACAAGGCTTTCACTCATACCAACACAGTGGGCGAAAGCATCAACCCAGGTATCTCTAAGCTTATAGTGTTCTGCATAGAAGAGACTTGCAAGGGCATAGTCTGTGCACTCTACCAGATCTCGGTACCCTTGGTTTTCTGCGTAGTCGAGAAAGTCTTGATGGTTGTTCGCATGGCTTGGTCGGAAGTGCTGCAACCGTTCTTGGAGGTCTACAAATGCTTGGCCCATATGATCGCCGACCAGTGGTTTACCTAGCAGGAACGCAAAGAAGTTGCGAGTTGTAATGTGCTGCCTGAAAGAGTCCTGGGATGAATCTTCTGAAGCAGGGATGAAAAGCTCGACGACGTTTGATTCCCGATTGGTGTTGTTGAGGGAGCTGGGCATTCGCCTCAATCGCTGGGAGGCAGATCCTGGCGCAGGTGCGATTTGGGCGTCGCATAAATTCAACATGGCGTCACACTTCTTCTGCCGTAACAGTCTGAAGGGAACGCAAAAGGACGGCCCACGACGCGAGGCCCCTTTTGCGTGTAGGTGGACGAAACAATCTCCTCCTTCATACCACAACTCAGGGTCCTTTCTTGCTGTTAGCCTAGCTTCAATGACGAAGTGCTCAAACATACTCTGCGTAGTCCATGATCCCAGTCGCTCACAGTACGGGTCAAGCCGACCCATCGTTGTACTTTGGTAGGATGCATCGGCTTGGATGTTGTCGCAAGGCAAGTGGCCGACCTTGGTCGCGTTTCGATGGTCTTAAGACGTCTCGTGTGGTTGTTGGTCTCCAGTAATGTAGATGCAACGCGATCGCCAATCGTTAAGGTATGACGTCGAGTTGTAGGTAGGCTGGTGTGGTGAGGTAGTGTAGATCCGCTTGTCGGTGCCGCGGAGACTACTTGATTCAAGGTCCTAGGGTCATCCATACGAAGGTTGCAAGAAGTGAACGAAATGCGCGTGGGAATCAGTTGTTGATGAGGCTCCTCCACAGAGCTAGTCTGACAAGACGGGTTGTCTTCCGAAGCCATGCTGATCTAAATAAGAGTGTGCATGAGTACCACAGAATGAGAAGCTCATGGAGCACGGGCAGGGATTCCTGGTCTGCCGTGTTGAAATCAAAACTAAGCAGAAGTCTGTCGCGGTGGGACGTGGGACAAAGCAACTATTGTATGTACGTCGACAGACCCTTGTTGCGCCTTCACCTATCTCGACAGCTAAGACGCGACGCAGTTCGGTCCATGATGGCGTCTTTTGGTTGGTGAGGCTACGTCTGGCGGATCCGGTAGAACGAATTGGTGAGACGATCTTTCCCAGATAAGGGATCGGCAGTCAGTGGCTTGCGCGGGCTACTTCCATAGCGCCAAATATGTAGCTGTCGGGGATTCGTTCTACGATCCAGATCGTACCATCATGGTGATGAGTTGTGTTCGAGACCTAAGAATTTGCATTCAGTGCTCAGCCGCAAGTTGCCAACGCTTAGAGCTGAGATACATCCCAGCCTAAAGCTCACAAGCCTCAGTACGGCAAAGCGCATGCGGGGAAATAGCTACTCTAAGAATTTGGCAAGATTGCAGGGTAAGTGGCACGGCATTGGGCGTCTCCGGGCTTTTTTTGGCGATCTCGCCAGCTGAGGGGTGGCGTCGCTCTGAGCATAGCAAAGACAGCTCACCCATCGCCGACCGACTCGTCACAGGGATCTGCCAACATGAATGCGTAATGTCGGAGGGTGTGGGGATCAGATATCGCGTTCGACATGTACGAGGGTGTGGTTCATGCTATCGTGCAAAAACCAACGAATAACACGACTCTCTCGAGAGGTTGGGTGGGGACGCCGTGGCGGCCGCCATGATCGCCGGCCAAGGGTGCTCGGCTCTCCTCATTGCGCTGGCATCATACTGTACGTCCATACATCACCAAAACTCGGCCCACAAGCCCTCTGTTCATGCTCGCCTATCGATCTGCCGCGATATCTCAATCCTCGTCGTTCTACAGGTGCCCAAGCAGCCCGATGTCGACGTATGCTTGCGTTCCTCAAACCGCTAAACCTTATACACCACTTTCCACCACCCGTGAAGGGTCTACATGCTCTTCTTGCTATGCAACAAATATTTTGCACTTTGCAGTAGACAATCAAACTTTGGATCATCTGTCGCTGATTGCGAAACAGAACACCTAGAACACGGCATCGGCGTATGCTCGCGTCCTGATGATATTGGCTCGTCACGCTGATTATGGTGCCACCTCAAGATACAATATCTGAATTCCAAGCTTCAAACTACTGCAAGCACGCGTTGGTTGACACCCTTACGCCGTCCCGAACGCACAGCATGCAGCAACGACACCCGGGCCTCTACCACAGTTTTGACGCCATACAATGCCGTATAAGGCGCATTACCACTCTAATATCTCTAGAAAGTATATCTCGAAATTCACGAACATTACACCTACAGATGACGTCTCGCAGTGTTTTTATAGCTAGAGAAGGGTCTGATTTAGGTATGCAGGATTCAGGCAAGGCAAACAAGCAACCCACGTCGCATATGCACCCAGCCAATTCTCCGGTGTCGAGCCATAGACTGACGACCAAATAATCGATGACAGTAACACCAGACAGGGGATGCAGGTGGCCCTGAATTGCATACATGACCGTATCCGCGCGTCCTTTCGGTCTCCACATGTAAGCATACCGCGTCCGAGGACGCGACGCGTTCTTGATGGAACATGCCGCACCACACTGGCCCGTTGTGAGTGGGGACCACAAACCCTGCATGACAGCGTTCTGAGTTGATTATCTCGGACTAGAGGTCGTTGCATTGTTCATATCCTGAGAATAAGCAATCGATCACTCACCAACACTGACTGCAGCAGCATTGCGCAGCATCTTAACATTCACGGCGCCTCCAAGGCATTCGTCTTCTTTCATATGACGATAAGACAGGCTTGAAGGGGCGCAAGCTCGGCGGTCGCAATACTTGTCGGCTTTTCGTGTCTGTATCTGAACCGTGGACTTCCTCACGGTTTGTTCTCGTTCTAATGCCATTCCCGCCACTCTCTTTGTCTGCCACAGGCAAGCCACCACTTCCTGCTACTGTTTTCAATTGGCCTCTCGAACGTCCTTCCTGAGACCTACGTCATGTTATTTGATGACTTCCAACCTTAGAATCATCTGCGCAATCTCGGTTGCCTTCTAGAATGTACGCTTTCCCTTCATACTGCTCAAACAGGAAATTGCGCTAGTGTGTTGCGCAAATTTGACCAATCAACACTGAGCGCAAATCACGCCCACCTCGACTTCACTCCTCCCCAGTCAGTCTGCGCGCACCTCGAGCTTATCAACATTGTAATACCCCAGGCTGTGACAATCATTATTCCACATTGATCTCAACAAGTCAACTTGCACTGTTAACATCGGATCCATCATCACCACAAACATGAGCATCGGCAGCGAGGCGAGCATGGCCCAAATCACCGACAAGGACGACACAAGCGATAGCTTGTGGCAGCATCCCAACACGCAAACGGCAAATGATGACGAGCAAACAAAGAAAGATGCAT
>Ga0058698_10001585_pt1 | contig 10112 bp, 12 predicted proteins | sample AgamicAsSfe_FD_67288 | JGI IMG/M metagenome (GOLD analysis project Ga0058698, IMG submission 67288) | Agave microbial communities from Guanajuato, Mexico - As.Sf.e | ecosystem: Host-associated > Plants > Phyllosphere > Phylloplane/Leaf | place: Guanajuato, Mexico | collected 2012-05-30
TAGCTGGACAGGGCTCAAGCCTTTTCACAGCGCTTTGAAGCGCAAGGCTATGGCCATTGAGACTGATTGCACATTTTGTGGTCTTCAAGGCTTCTCGCAGCTGTGCGACTGCATCACCAACAGCCTAGTTGTCTTCCAAGCTTAATGACCATCGCTCAACTCCTGCAGAATCGTCTATGTCTGCAGCCACGTCATCAGCTTGTCGTTCTCCTCAAGCAAAGATAACACTGTCGTTCGCGGCAAGCGTCACTTCAGAGTACAGTAGCTTATCACACTTACTTGGATGCCTGCTGGAACTCGGCTCACTCAAAGGGTTTGCTGGGCCTGTTCTGAAAGTGGCAGGTCTCCACGAGCAGTTTCATCCCAATGTGGACACAAACAGCCTTGGGTCCATCACAACCACACAGAGGCAAGCTTGCCTGTTGTGCGATCTTAGATGGCTGGGTAACAGAATCAGGCTATCTTCGAGAATAAGGCGTTATCGTCGCTCCACTTCCAGTCGATACGTCTTGACATACCCCGTGGAGATAGCGATGCGGGAACACAGGCTAGACCTTAGCTGTTACGTATCTTGCGGCGAGCATACGATGAGCTGTGAAGTCAAACTCGGCGCTCAGCTTCATCTCACGCATAAAAGTTGGATCCCCTCTCCCTGCCTGTCGTGTTGTCTATTCTCATGTGCTACTCTAACAGTTCACAGTTTCTCTCTAGCATTTACTGAGATCTGCATCTTTTGTTAGTATTACGATCGTCCCTCGACTTTCGCGCAGTATAGCCACGCAATGTCGAACAGTAAAGACGACAAGATGTTTGACAGCCTTGCTCCAGTTGTTACACAGCAGAACGGAGAGATAGAGGACGGGCGTCGAACATCGATCACAGACGCTGTCTTCGGTCAAATTCGCGAAGATGGACCCAACTATCGTGATGTTAGTTCACTCACACGATGTTGCCTTCTCTTTGCCTACAACAAGGGTACTGACACGATTCATAGGTTGGGTGGGTGGGAACCTCCGTGCTTATGATGAAGACACAGATCGGCCTCGGCGTACTCTCAATCCCTCTGGTATTCGACACGCTCGGCATGATCCCTGGCATCATCGTGTTGATCGCTATCGCCGTTATCACGACATGGAGCGACTACGTGGTCGGCATCTTCAAGCTTAACCATCCCGAAGTCTATGGTATTGACGATGTCGGCAAGATGATTTTCGGGAAACCTGGACAGATCGTGATGGGAACTGCGTTTGTGCTCTACTGGATATTCGTCGCCGGAGCTGGTATGCTAGGGATCTCAATCGCCCTGAACTCGCTGTCGACACATGGTGCTTGCACAGCGATCTTTGTGGCTATTGCGGCGATTGTTGGCTTCTGTCTTGCTAGCATCCAAACTTTGGGAAAGATCAGCTGGATTGCCTGGGTCGGGCTCACAGGCATTCTGGCTGCAATCTTCGCTCTCACCGTGGCTGTCGGGATTCAATACCGTCCAGCTGCTGCACCAGACAACGGTCAGCCGTTTGTGTCCGACTACAAGATCGTTGCCGACAAGGGTTTCTCAGCGGCCATCTCGGCATGCTCGTCTCTAGTGTTCGCATACGCCGGCACGCCCGCTTTCTTCTCGATCGTCTCTGAGATGCGCGATCCGAAGATGTATACGAGATCGTTGATCATGTGTCAGACAATTGTTACAGTTACTTACATTACCATTGGCATCGTCGTGTACTACTTCTGCGGCTCGTTTGTTGCTTCTCCAGCACTCGGTTCTGCTGGCGTAGGTGCGATCAGACTTCAACCAGTGATGCTCGACTAACTCCTGTCCAGGTAACCATGAAGAGAGTCTGCTATGGCCTTGCGTTGCCCGGCTTGCTCGCCACAGTAACACTGGTATCGCACGTATGTCGAGAGTGTACACTTCCAACTCCCCGGACTGCCACTGACTGAAATCATAGCTGCCGGCCAAATATATCTTCATCCGGCTCTTGCGCGGCTCTCAGCACCTTACGAACAACTCTTTCACCCATTGGGCCACATGGTTGGGCTGCACAGCCGGCTGCGTCCTCAGCTCCTACATAATAGCTTCGGCTATCCCAGTATTCGGCGGCCTCGTATCGCTTATCGGCGCGCTTCTAGGGACTCTAATGTCTTTCCAGCCTATGGGCTTCATGTGGCTATACGACAACTGGAGTGTCGGTAAGGAGCAGAAGACGTTGGCGTGGAAATTGATGGTGGCGTGGAGCGCGTTTGTGATTGCAAGTGGTACTTTCCTGATGATTGGAGGTACCTACGGGTCGATCCTCGAGATCATATTTGCTTACGAGACGTCGGGAGGAGCGGCGGCTTGGACGTGCGCGGACAACTCGAACTCGGTCTAGGCTGGTCGTTCGAAAGCGATGCTGGAGCCAGGAGCCTGAAACTTGTGATCGATTTTGTCGACTGTACAGTGTACATCTCTGTCATCAATGTTGTTCAAAACACAGCTGCGCGAACTATGTCCATCTCCGCACTCACTGCTGTCATGAAGTTCAAGCGCGGCGGCAGATGTAGAAAGTCCATACTGTGTCTTCAGCAGAGCAAAGGCCAACACTGCAGATCCCTGCAAACCGCAACCCAAGTTGAAAGTTCGTGACCACCATTTCCAAGCGCATCATCTCTCCGCTTCCACAATTCGTTGAGCACTCGTTGCGACGTCGAGTAGCCCTTCCACCCAGTCTTCAGATGCGCTTTGTCCAGCCAAGCGGTAATGGCTTGTCTCTGCGGCTGACGCATCGCTTCCGCACCGGCCATGTAAGCAGGCCAGGCTGTGCCGGGACCAGGCATACTATGTTGTTCGAGGGCGGCGTCAAAGGCATGAAGGGAGGCGATGACTTGCGAGACGCTCTCTTGCAGCATGAGCGGACGAATGTTCCTGATGCGGCGGTAAAAGAAGACGACGAGAGCTGCGCTCAAGGCTCGGACCATGTGCTCATGAGGAGAGGCGGCTGGCGGTGGCTCGTGAAAACGTTCTTTGAAAGCGCAGACGGCGCTCTCCAGGGTTGCTGATGTGGTTTGCAGCCGAGCAAAGACCTTGAAGTCAGCTTCGGAGATGCTGGGATTTAGCTTGTCCAGCATGTTTGCCAGCCGTGTAGTTTGGGAGACGAGTCTGAGCCAGGTTTCAGGAACGCCGTAGATCTGCATGCACATGCCGTCGCGGTCGACGAGTGGGTTTGTCAAATGGAGGTCTAGTTGACCTTCCGACGAGTCTCGATGCGTGGTAGTGTTATGATTTGCTTGTGTTCTGTACTCCTCCAAATAAAGGAAGTCGTCCAATCCTCTGGCCGAAGCATCTCGAGGATTGAGAAGGGACGAGCTTTCAGCTGGAAGTTCAGTCATGAAGCAATCTTCGGTGGTTGTGGCCTCGGTGGACTTCGAGGACTGATATTCATCATGCAAGACATTCGTGCTCTCGGAGATAATTCGCATCCACGCGTAGACATTATGGAGGAGTCTGGCTCGGCGAGATATGACCCGCTTGGTAAGTCCTCTGTATCTGATCAAGCGCTCCATCTCGGTAAGGTATTTTCGTACGTCCTTGACATTACCAGATACCAACTGTTCCGAATGTTAGCTAGAGAACAAGACCAGATTACTAGACCACATACAGCGGTTGCGAGTACTGCACCCACTGCCATCAATTGATCCTTATATTTTGCCTTTCCTTGTAATGTACACTCGGTTGCGAAGCTCGCTCGCAGGAAATCTTTGGCTGCCTTGTATGTGCAGGTCGACAGTGATCTCCAGTGGTGTGACTTGTCAGATGTGTCCGGGGTGTTTGTCTGGGTATCAGACCTCAGCGACAAGTGCAAAGCCGATACGGCTATGAGAGCGAAGAAGTTGGCCAGGTTGGCACGCTTGATCGTGCTTAGCTCAAGCCCAAGTATTGTAAGCTGGCTCAAAGTGAATACAGCGGAGGGGAAATTGAGTGTTCTCCAGGCTGACTTCTCATTAATTGGAAGTGAGCCCATCTGTGTGATCACTTCGTTATTGAAGTGTTTGAGCAAGAGTGGCGCCTCGCTGGAGAGATCAATCTCAGGCCATTGGAGGCTATCGCAAGCTGTATCAATGATGGCGCTGGACATGATGTCCACGTCGTCGTTTGCAGATGTCTGATCTGTGAGGTTGGGTATAGATAGACCGGAACGTATCTCAGTGGTGGTAGAATTGTCCACGTTCCATTGAAATAAGTCACCCCACTGCATAGTGTCAAGAGAACTCGTGAGGAAAGCGTCAAAATCTCCGTGCACTTCTGCTTCAGCGGCGAGCATCCCGAATGTTTGATCGCTTGATCCGGTGTAAACATGCGATGTTGTGAAGCATGGGGATGTGGAGACCTCGACATTGCCTACCGTTGGATACGGAGATGGATAGGGCATTGACTCAGTGAAGCTGCCTTCCTCTTCTCTGGGCACTTGTGCGGATGCTTTAAAGACACCGAACGGCCCAAGCTGACGAATGCTGTCCTGGCCCGAAAAGTCAGGAGAATTCTCAATATCGTTCAGGTCGTCGATGGCAGCGGAGATTGTGGATGGAAGACCCTTTGCCAACGATGCACTCATGGCCGATCTAGCAGTTTCTGAACCTATGTATTAGCGGCTGGTTCACTGCTACTGGTTCAGAAGACGTGCTTATTCTACACTTACCAGTATACAAGTGTTGCTTCGTGCGTGGCGCCGTGGCGTCATCTTCTGCGAGTCGGTCCTCTTCGCATATATCCAGGCCTGTAGAGACAAGCCATCGGAGCGTAGGCGCGAAGCTGCAAGACAATCCTGCCCGCCGACACCTTTCGCATGTGGGAGTTTTTTGGTCGCATTTCACGTGGCGTCGGCGGCATGTTGCGCAACCGCCAAAAGTATGAGAGCGTTTCAGCTTCGCGCTGCGCATCTCGAAGGCGTGGCGCTGGACATGATATGAGTGTTGCTCCGGGGCTTGTTCGCTCGGAGACAGCTCTTCATCAGATTGAGTGTCTGATCCATCCGGTAATCGTTCCGAGCTCGTTGAACCATATCCGTCCGGAGTCTTGTTCACGCGTCGTGGAAACTTGCTCTTTTGGTTCGGTTCAAGAAGATGCCTGAGGCTAGAATTAGTTTGAGTGAGAGTGCACGCCACGTGCAAAGCATTCGACCGTCACCACCTTCAACTCTGCCGATGCCTCCTAAGGCCGAGGTGGGCTTCAAAGCGTATGTCGGGCATCCCTATCCACATCTCGGACTTACCTGCTCCCCATGGCTACCTTGAGATTTGTGTCAGGGAGGTTTATCCGAAGGCCATCTCTACCTCCCGCGAGATAAGGTACCATCATGCTCCAATACTGCTTACATATGGCTCGCTGTCTCGTATCAGCTGGTCCACAAGTAGCCCGATATGATGCACCGCTTGAGAAACATGCGGCGTTCGAAGGTAGGTCAGTCCGATACTGACTATGTATATCAATTCGCTTGTCCGCCGTTCCAGCAGACGACAAGCAGCACAGAACTGAGTACTGCATCTATATCACATTCAACTTTTATCACATTCAAGTTCTTGCAAGAGGAAATTTTCCTTGTCAGATCAAGACAAACTCCACAATCATGGCTGCCCAAGGCTCAACTCTCGACATGTCTCTCTTCTTCGGAACGATGGAGCAGAAGCAGAAGTTCTGTCACGAGCTTCTTCGTCTCCTAAAGCGATACGGCTGCGTAAAGATCACAAACCACAGTATTCCCGACGAGGACGTCCACAAGTTGTTCGATATGGTTGGTGACACGGCCTGCCTATCTCTTTGCCACCAGACACACGACTAACAACACCATAGACCAAGAAGTTTTTTGAGCTCCCCCTCGACGACAAGATGAAGGCCAAGCGCCCTGCACAAGCAAATCCCAATCGAGGATATAGTTTCGTCGGTCAGGAGAATGTTGCGAATATCAGTGGCTACGAGAAGGGCAAGGGACCCAACAAGACTCGCGACATCAAGGTAGATATTCGTTCCAACGACTACATACCGATGTGACACCACACTAACAGCCTTCAGGAAACTGTCGATCTAGGCTCAGCTACAGACGATCTGGTCGACAATATCTGGGTTCCAGAGGAGACACTTCCTGGTTTCAAATCATTCATGGAATACTTCTACGAAAAAGCCTTCAAAACCGAGCTCGAACTCCTTTCAGCTTTGTCCATTGCTCTCGGCGTCTCGGAGGAGCACATGCGATCCCTCCATTGCCGTGCAGAGAACGAGTTCCGCTTGTTGCACTACCCTTCAATCCCAGCCTCAGATCTCGCCGACGGTAGCGCTACCCGCATCGCCGAGCACACCGACTTCGGCACCATCACAATGCTCTTCCAGGACTCTGTCGGCGGCTTGCAGGTCGAAGACCAGGCGCATCTGGGCACCTTCCACAGCGTCGAATCATCGCGGCCGACAGACATTATCCTCAACATTGGTGATTCGCTGCAACGCTTGACTAATGACACTTTCAAGGCCGCTTGCCATCGTGTCACATATCCACCAGCGATCAAGGCGGGCGATAGCGTCGCGATCCCCGAACGCTACTCGGTGGCTTACTTTGCGAAGCCAAACCGCGCGGCCTCCTTGCTGCCGCTGAAAGAGTTCATTACTCCAGCCACACCTTGTCGTTATGAGGATGTCACGGCTTGGGAGTGGAACAACCGCAGAATCGAGAAACTCTTCGGATAAGATTCGTGTCATGCCCGGGAGTCATTGGTCAGGATACACTCTGCGTTGAGGGGACACTTCTCCCAGATATTATACATTAATGAAAGGAATGAGATTATGCCAATCATTACTGCGCTCTGCGATCTCATTGTCACTCTCTCAAACTCATTCAGCCATGCATCCAAGATTCAAGATCTATGGGGTTTCGCGACTCGGTCTCCGAACTCATCCATGCGGGTTAGCACAACATCCGCTTTTCCAATTTTATGGCATCGTTACTTATCCTTAGCGATGTATCAAGCTCGCCTGTAGGTGGTGAAAACATAGATACGCTGCAATCGTTACAGTCAGCGAGAAGCGGTCTGAATTGTAAATGAAGCCGACATAGAATCCATGTGAGTCCTGATCGCTCCTTCCTCGAGAGTGTTGTTGAGGCAGTGTGTCAGGCAGTCCGATCGTTTTCGAACAAAGATGCAGCTCTCTTCTAAAGCAAAACAACAAAAGCCTTCTCACTTTTCAAAGTAAGTTCACAGCACTTCGAGCTCGCTTCTACTCTGACTTATCAACTCGTTAGCATAAAACCTCCACGCGCAAGAAAGCGACCAGCAGAACAAGCTGGGCAGAATCCTAGCAAGAAAGGTCGTAATCTTCTTCCGCTCGTGCGAGATGCGACATAGCTAATCATTTCTGTGTCAGCCGGCCTCTATCACAGGATGAAGGATCTTGAGTTACGGGCAAAGGAGCTCCGTATCTCAATCGCAGAGGGTAAGGCACGGCTCGTGAAACTCGATACGAAGCTCAGTGAAGCGGGCATAGGGACTCAGAAAGCTCGTCCGAAGAGCTCCCCCGACCTGGACGTGGTAAGAGAGAGGGTGCGGAAGAAGAAAGCACAGCCGGCATGTGTTGGCAACATTTCACCGACTACGTTCAAGTCTCAGCACAACAAGGAGTTGGCACAACTGGCATCCGTTGGTATCGCCTCGAATGAAAGGCTTGCCTCCGGTGAAGCGATAGGAACAGACTTAACCACATCCGCTGAGGATCATCATACCGAAGACCCAGCGTTCAGGATCGAAGACGAGGCCACTTCGATGAAATCGCAGAGCTGGTTGAAACCACAGCATAACACTGTTCACAGACCTGACGTCGACCATGAACACTCGAAAAGAGCTTGAATATGGCATCGAAGGCAAAGACAGGTCGCCTATTCTCATCGGCCGGCAAAGACCAAGTACAGCCAGATTGGTGGCAATGAAGGTTCGGTCTCGAGTGGAATGGTAGAATACAGACTGGTGTAGCGGACGCAATGGAGAGTGTGGTGCACCTCCCAGCTCAACAAGGACATTGACATTAGCGACGGTCTTCATTAGTCTCCTGGTAATCACTCACAGCGGTGGATTGTAATTGAACGGCTTACACGTCTGCAGTCCCACGACCCTTTTTCCACACTCTCAGTTATCTGATTTGTGGATGTAGACATTGGCCTGCATCTTCGCGTTGATGTCCTGACGTCCAAACCTGCCGCACGTGGGAGACACTCTTAGATCCACGGACGAGTGCTGATCCGAGACATCAGTATAGCGACTGTCCTCTCTCGCCTATGATTCTGTCAGATTCATGCCGAATATCTCTACTATCGGCAATTTTCACGAATCAAATGTCCTGGTATGGTCGCACCAGCCATTTATCTGAGCAGAACACATTTTCGGGCAAGCTCGACCAAGTTCTTTCCATGGCAGAAAGCAAACGCTTGAATTGGTATCCTTCCAAAACGCAATATACGCCAACCAATGCAAAACCCCAAAATCCCAAATGCTATCTGTACATATTCCATCATCGTACACTTTCCAGGACCTCCCAAAGATCCACTTTTGTCTTACACCTGGTACTTCTGTCCGTGGAAAGGACTCCAGATACCTCTCACACTCTCGTTCAAACTCTTAACCTTCTTGGTCTCCCTCTTGAGCTTCTCGCCGCTCGCATTGCGCAGCAACAGGGCCTTCTCCAGGATCTCGTTGGGCTCCATGTTTCGCACGCAGATGGCTTTCTCTTTTCCACAGATGTATTTGCCTTTGAGGATGGGGTGGCGGCCGGGTCGGGGAGAGATTGTGACTTCGACTTGAGGGTTTGCGCGGGCGAAGTCTTTGAGGTGAGTTTTGAGGAAGTTGCTGGGCGTGGATTGTCAGAGGAGTTTCCAAAGGCTATGCGCAAGATCTAACATACTTCATTCCTCTGCTGCTACCGGCCCAGTCGCAGTAGTGGAAGTCGATGCGCTTGCATTGGAGGATAAAGGCGCCGACGCCGTTCTGAGTGGCTTGTCAGCGCGTGTTCTAGTGCAACGACGATATGATGTTTACCTGTGGCTTTGCCACTGTTCGTAGCGCTTGGAGAGGCATGATGTCTAGCGGTATTTGCTGATATACAATGCGCCTGTCCTGAACATCGAAGTCTACCCTGCTCTTGATGGCTTGGCGATCAGTCGGCGGCTCACTCCCGCGGAGGGAGAAGCGAGGGTGCTTGCTCTGGCTGGAACACAAGTTGCACTCCAGCTAGCTCCTTGTATCGCGCAACACCACACACATTCGCGTCCACACTTCAACCATACCTTTGACGACAGCTCGAGGTATCGCGAATCTCTATTCGACGAACCAGCGCGTCTCTATCGCCAGCACGCACAACTGCGACAACCGTACACCACCTCACTTGCTGCGCGCGCCTAAGCGTGAGATCCCTGGGCGCTCAAATAAGCGACATATCAACACAATCTACATCGAATCATCACAATGACCGCTCAACTACCTCACAACTTGCTTCAACTCTTTGCGCCGCGTCCACCACTCCGCTATCTTCCTCCCAACGATTACGCGCCGGAAGACCGCAAGACCAAGCACATCGATGGCGTCGCGCAATACCTACCACAACTAAAGGAGGAATTTGGCGACTACCAGCCGACCGAGTCATGGCTCGAAAGAAAAGACCGAGAGCGACTTGAGAAAGAGGCACATCAGAAGTGGTACATGGATGAAGGTTTCAAGCAGCTCTTCAACCCCAAAGAGGACAAGAATATCCGCGGCGACCCTTACAGAACGCTTTTCATCTCGAGATTGAGCTATGATACCGACACCAAGGATCTGGAACGCGAATTCGGACGCTTTGGACCTATCGAGAGAGTGCGCATTCCGCTCAATACTGGAGAGAAGAACCCGAAGAAGAAGGGTAAGCCACTCGGCTACGCATTCATTGTGTTTGAGAGAGAGCGAGACATGAAAGGTAAACTTCCCCACTCCTACTGACGATCCACAGCTCTTGTGGTAAGTATCAGACCATGCTAACATCAGATTTTCTTCCCGCAACAGCTGCCTACAAGGAGACTGAGAATCTTCGTATCAAAGGTCGCAAAGTTGTCGTCGATGTTGAGCGT
>Ga0058698_10001586_pt1 | contig 10110 bp, 11 predicted proteins | sample AgamicAsSfe_FD_67288 | JGI IMG/M metagenome (GOLD analysis project Ga0058698, IMG submission 67288) | Agave microbial communities from Guanajuato, Mexico - As.Sf.e | ecosystem: Host-associated > Plants > Phyllosphere > Phylloplane/Leaf | place: Guanajuato, Mexico | collected 2012-05-30
TTGAGAAAGAGAGCGCGAAGAGAAGGGCGGCGGAAAAGAAGCAGAAGGAGAAGTCCGAGGGCAAGACCACTGCGAAGGAGACTAATGGAGAGGCCAAACAACGAAAGTAGGGGCCAGCAGCATCGTGTTCGTCAGGCTCTAGACGCCGTTAAAGCCGTGCAATACAACAACCCTGACGCTGTCGTGTGATGTCCAACAAGATCTCAGAGGGGCCATTTGGAACCCACTAGAAATAGTGCGATTCCATGGTACCGTCCAAGTTTGCTCATAAACAGCAGGGCAATCCGTGGTGGTATATCTTGAACACCCCTGTCAACGAAGACTGGCAACTACATCCAGCCATGTCCAGTCTTAAAAAGTTCTTTCCTGACCGTCCACACCTTCCACACGAGATAGTGCTCCGCATCGTCACCGATCCATGCCTTGAATACTGCGACTTGTTCCGCCTCTCCTGTGTGAACAGAGACTGGCGTTCCTTAATCTCTAATACCCCAGAAACCCAGGCGTTGATGTTCCTGCCAAGCAGCAGGAATGCGCCCACCCCACCATCCTCACTTCAGTCAGACCCAGTGATAGTCATCGATCAGCCTTATCTCCCGCGTGAATGGGAAGCCAAGCCTCAGAAGTCTGGTCGGTCGGTTCCAAGAGTCCATCTGTCAAATTGGAGAGGCGATCCATGGGATCGTGTGGAGCTACACCCATGGCTCAAAGAGTTCCTCGTCCGTCCCATTATCCGTTTCGAATCAAATCAAAGACTCCCAGATCAATTGAGTGTCAGCTACCAGCTGCTGAACCACTGTTACAAAGAATGCTTCCAGAGACCTGGTGCAACATGGCGCAAAATGTTCGTCACCCAGCCTCCACTCCAGCACTTGATTCTTAAAGTGAAAACTTACAGCTGCTGCGCTAAACCTTTGAGATGTAAACCATACTACCCTCAGTTTACATTGCAGAACCAGAAAGGGGTAACGTTCGGAGACGTCATTGACGCTATTGTGCAGACCCGGCTTCCACACAACGCCGGTCTCGTAGAGAATGATGGCAAATGTTTCGACTTTGTGACCATGTGCTATTGTTGGCATTACACTAGATTCGGAGAAGGTGCACATTGGCCGGCGACGATTCGAGCTAGAATGGAAAGGCAAAATGTGCTGGCTGGGAGACGTACAGGATAGAGTTCAGAAGAAGGGTACTTAAAGATACATCTGTAAATACCTGCAACTAATTGCTTTGACACCACATCAGGAGACAGCTGCTTTCTGAGGCGTACGCAGTTACTACAGTCACTATACTGTCATATCAAATCTACCAAGTGAAAATACTATAGCGAGTCGGTTGAAGCTGGTGCTCCAGCCTGTATTCACCATCGGCAGCCTTCTACATACTAGCACACAATGCTCATCTATTCTCCTCCTCTTTTGTACTCAAACCTTTTTCCCTTCCTCTCTTTCTTTCTCTAGTCTCACTGCGACCGACATACGAGTTAGAGAACTCAGAACCATGCCATTTCCATCAAGTCTCCTACGACATGTATCAGTCATGAAGCCCTACACTCGCAGCGCGCAGCCTCAACGATTTAACACCATGTTCGACACTCCAATCGAATCTACTCCTATTCTACTGCCTCCGACGCCGACGGTGCCTATCATCAACCGCCTTCCACAACACATGCTTAGTAAGGTCGCGAGATCCAGTATGCGGCCAGTGTTGCTTGCTGGGATACTTGCCGTTGGGGCCGGTATGACTGTGATTGCGGAGTCGGATGTGCTGGCTATGTCGAACACTCCCAAAGGTGTAGCGTGGTTCGAGAAGAACAAAGATCGACTAACATTTACAAAGCTTAGTAGGAAGATGATTTTGGAGAAAGAGAATGGGAAGTGGGGGGCTAGAGTTGAGCGAGACGAGAAGAAGTGAGCTCGCGACAGGATCCAGTAGGGCCTTAGTTATGACCGTCAGTGACGGTGGTTATCATACGTTCATGTTGGAGCAAATCTAGTCATGATGGCTTTTGAGTGTGCAGCTAAGGCACACAGTATCTATGTTTTGGTATCATCCTCCTTCACAGCATTAGCCGCCTCTGCAGTACTAGGCGCCTCTCCACTGCTTTTAGACTCCACCTTCATCCTAATAAACTCCTTCTTCATACTCTCAAACTCTTTGAACCCCTGGAAATATTTTCTTCGGAAGTCGTTCAACTCACTTGCCCTGGTGCCTTTCTCATACTCTTTCTTAGCCATCTCAAGCGCACCCTCAGGCACCTCCGAATCACGGCGCCGTCGATACGTCAGTAGTCTGCGTGACCACTTGTTGAAGGCTTGGACGCAGACTGATGTCAGTTCGAGACAGGGATGTGACGGTATAATCAGCTCGATGTCCTCGTCATTCGCAGTTGGCATCCACATGCTGATTCGACCATCTTCCACTAGCGTAGCGACTGCAAAGGCTAGTATGTCATCGAGCAGCGCGGTGAAGGAGTAAGGCCGCTTCGGGGGTATGTATCCGGGCTCCTTGAACTGGTCTTGGTGAGATTGCCTCTCGACGTCAAGAAGCGCTTGCCGGGATCCCAGAACCTTGAGTCCTTCTCGGATACCGTAAGGTGGGTCACAGACGATACCATCGAGATAGCCTGTCGTAATGCCTTTCTCAGGTGGCGGTATTCTCAGTGGTGTGTTTGTCAGATCAGAAACGAACGCGCCCAGATAACTCGACTCCATATCATACTGCTTGAAGTTGCCGACCACGTCATATTTTCCAGTCTGTCCCCTCCTTGCGCTTCCTCCAAGGCCGCGGATGGTGCGGCCGTCGATGTCACTTCCAAACACCACTGCTCCGAAGTGAGCGCATGCTATCGGGAAGCCGCCCGTGCCCATAAAAGGGTCGTAAAACAACTTCCCGGGTGACACGTGTGCGATATTAGCCGTCAACAGTGTAAGCTCGGCGTCCATGGATGTAGTGCTGATGTAATGCCTTTTCTTGAGATCAAACGTCTTCTTGGCTTCATTGCGACATGACTCGGCAATAAAGCGGCCAAAGTAAAGGTACTTTGGGGTTTTACAATTAAGATCGTAATCTTCGAAGACACGGAACGCGACATCTGGGTTTCGCATCTGTGGTGTCCCTTTGAAAGCCATGTACGAGAAGCTGTCAATGATGTCGCGCTGTTCATCATTCGATCTACTCCCTCGATAGCCTTCTATCGTAAAGCGGAAAGATGCGGTAATGTACTGGGGCCACCAGGACGTGGTCAGACTGCGGACGGAGTCGTGAAGGGCGTCGTATGTTGATCCTTGGCCCCATAGCTCGTATATGCCCTGTGCTAGGATGCTCCGTGCGATGACTCTTCGTGCCGCAGCGTCTGACGGCAGATCGACAATGCAGTAGGGTGACTTTGTTCGTCAGAAATGTATGCTTTTGGACAGCGTGACGCGACACTGGCTTTTCTTTTTCCGAGACGTGACCAAAACAAACAGTGGAGAAGACATGACGGACGAAGGCGAGGAAGGAGGAATGCGTGATAAGGAACGTGAACTTACATCTTCTTCATATTTTACAAACTGTAGAGGCACTCCTGCAATATCGGCTAGCGCTTGCAGTTCGACTTTCCGGAAAGTCTCGTGTGCTTGCGCAAGCCTTACGAGATACTGAGGCATGTTGTTGTTTGATAATGAAAATTTGAGGCTAGCGGAACCCTTCTGTGTAAGACGCGTCTCAGTCAGGTATCGGCATGACAGGCGTCGATCATCACTCAGTCGTCGCTTTTATCGCTGGTAGTCCAAAGCGGAGGAGTCACGGACCAGGAAAATGGGGCAGAAAATGGTGGGTCAGGGTCTCAATTCTTCATTGGCTCCCGACGTCGCTAAAGTTTAGACTACAATCCTTCTCCCAACCTCCACTTTGCATTCTCGATCCGATCTTCAAGACAACTACAATCTGCAGGGTCCAACTAGTCTACCACACTGTCTCTACGCTTTCTTTCGATGAATTCCACGTCCGCTTGCGCCTCGGTCATATTGCAAACAAGATTCTCCACTAACTCTTCCTTTGTTGTGAAGCCTTCGATCCACCAATCTCTGAACTTCATCAACTCACCAACCCATGCATCCCAGAGATACCATCGACCCTTGTCGTCTCGCAATATAAATTCGTCGCCCTTGGTTTCTTTGACTACCGGACAGAGACCATCAATGTTGTAATCGTTCGCTACGTTTACTTCGTCTTTTGGATCGAAGCAAGCAGAAAGATATAACTTCTTTGGGTCGTTGGTCCATGATCGCTCAACATTTGAATCGTATTCTTCGTTGAGTTGAACGTATGGTATGCCTTGATCGTCGTATGTTTTTCCGTCGGTCGTTGTGCTGGGGATACCCCATAACCATTCTAGAATTGTTGTGTACATCTTAACGCCGGTGTCGCAAAGAGTTTATGGTGGTACAGTGAGACCAGAGTCACTGTTAAGGAAGAGCTTTGATTGAGATATGATGGATGACAGGACTTGTAGTATGTGTAAAGACATCACAACCGTGCGCAACATGCTGATTTAATAGGGAAGCTGTCGCTCTACTGACGTATCTCGCGGATTACACGATGTACACATCTATGATTACTTTTTTCAGGTACCAGATTTCGCGATACCTACGTGTCGACGCTACAACAAGGTGACAAGACGCTATCGCATATAGCTGCACGATAATCACAAAGTAAGCTCACCGCCGTCCAATCGTATCGCTCCCGATGTACTAGTCAAGAGGTAATTCCAAACGTACAGTCCGTTTTTCTGGCAAGCGCTACCACCGGGTACACAGCCGTGTACTCAGGCCGCACTACCATGTGCCACGGGACTGGTCTGATGAAGATCAGAATCAGCAGCAGGGTCATCATCCGGGTAGACGGAGTCAGCCTCGAAGTCTCTCGTTCCGCACGCGGCAGACTTCACTTCGCCTTCGCTGAATGACGTGGCTCTGGTGTCTTTTGACTTGATCACGAGACTTGTCATCGCACTCATGACGGAGGTACCGTCACCGCTCATCGTCTGTGAGGCTGGATTGATTGTGGTCGATACACTACCCAACGACGAGACTACACTATGCTTTTCAGTATTTGAACGCAAGTTTGTCTTGAGTACCCCTTTGTCAGGAGATCGTTCGTAATGAATGACTGACCAAAGAGAGGCGACATTGGGTTAATTAAGGGATCAGTTCTTGACCCACTGAAGACAGGATACTATCTCCTTCTTAGGGTGGTTCGGGATCGGATCGTCAGGTCTCTGGCACGTGGGAACCTATGGCTGTATTTGTGTGTACCTTTCCTGGGACCGATTTCAGACCTGTATAAGCCTTGAGACGTGTCATTCTGTGAGTGGAAGGATACCGCAATTGCTCCACAATAAGTCTATGTGCTGAGGATCTTGTTCGACGCAGGTACGCAGTGGTGTGGCTAGTGATGGTCAGGAACGAAGCCAGTGACGAATGGGTTTGTTCATTCAAACGATGCACTTCAACGACGACATGTTCCGTACCCGAGCCAAAACGAACTTAGAATGGTTCGGCTTTTGTTGCGGTAAACTGTGAGGGGCCTGATTGGACTTCTTGCGGCTGGCTTTCATCGAAGTACTCTGCAATGTCGCCCACCACGTCAATCGTGTACCGTTGAGAAAAACGTAATTGATGTGCGTCAGAGAGAGGAAGGATCCGGTATCTTGTTGCACATGTAGGTTCATCAAGCTCAAAGTGCTGCTAAGAAGCGCACTGACATTGCCCGCCTTCGATACTAGTTCCACCGACGAAAACTACCTGCACCGAAGTGAACCTAGATTCGTTAGCCACGTTACCTGTACTCAAGACAATAGACTCACGCCGCAGTGGCTGCAAATATCTCAACAGGACGGGCCGTCGTGAAGATAGTCAAGACCAAGGCAAATACTCCTGAGAACACAGCAATCATAGCGATCCTATGCCGAAGATTTTCTATGAAATACAGTGCGACAATGGCTGTAAATGGCAAGATGGCAGACAATACAATAACCAGAGCTCGAGCGATTTTTCGTAGGATTCCAAGCTTGATGCGACTGACTAGCCTCTCTGATCCGACTATCGGTTCCTATTACAAACTTGTCAGTATGACAGATCTCCTTGCAGACGTGAAGCTTACTACGAGAAGATCGTATATGATGTTGGGAAGGCGAGGTACTAAGCTCAGCTCTAGCCACTGTAAGAACTTGTCATCAGAAGACTTGTTTGACACAACGATAAGATCTGGCTGCTCCAATTCGTCATACGCCCGGCGTTCGCATCCTTTGAGGAAGTCTCTACCACCTTCATTGTGCTGTAACCAGTATCTCAACCATCTCGAATCGGAGACTTGGGCTCGATCCAGCTTTGAAACGCGGGCTTGTTGGAGCAAACAATCGTCTGCAGACGTGTGAGTCGTATAACAAATAGTGCGGGATAGAGTTAGATCATACTGTATTCCCTTAGCTTCTTTCTGATCTCAAGGATCTTGTCCCACTGCGGGCTGTTGGGCGCTTTCTTCATCTCCCATACACTTCTGGCGAAGTTCTTCGTGGTCGGATCATTTCCATTCTCATCAACATGAGTGATAGCCTCGAGTTCTTGTTCTAAACAAAGAAGTTCAGCCTGCATATACAGCAAGTTGCGGACGTTGAGCTCAGCGAACTGCTTGAAGATTCCTGACCATTCGTTTAAATCTTGTGCCAACAGTTTCGCAAGTCCGGGATAACCATTTTGGATCCGCCCAGGTGTAATCTCGGTCATGGCAGGATTTTGTAGGAAATAGGTTGGAGCCACAAGAAAGCACCTAGGGGACGTATTTCAGCCTTCCTCGAGATGCCAAGCATTAACTCAGCCTTGCAAGTAGCCATGCAGTCAGCAAGCTTGGTCAAGTGATGCACTTTCAGACCAATAGCTTTCCGGCCTAATGATCACTACCCTATCTTTAGGATACTTCAGCCTTGGATGCTTCACGAACTTGCGCGATTTTGAGCTTACACTAACCTGTAAAGCCACAAAATCTACGACGATGGAGATTCCCACAGCTGAAAATAACTCGATCGACGAGAGCACTTCCCTCCAAGTGGTTGGCGTCAGAGGTAAGTATGGGTGATCTGGTAGTAACACCTTCCAACGATTGACAAGGCTGCAAGAGATCCAAAGCCATCAGCGCAACGACAGAAATAGAGCCGGACAAGCAGAGCGAATACAAGGCGAGAGAGTAGAAAACCACTTGCTGCTACTGGTGCAAGTAAACCAACCGCAGCCGGTAAATCCACCGCAGCAAGTACACTACCACCAGCAGATCAACTACAATCAGCAGATAAACTACAACCATAATTTCAATTACGTTCAGCAACGACAAGCACAAGTATGGTACCCACCAACAGGATGGCAACGAGACCAGGTGACAGGTCAGTTTTATCGTGATTATTATGACAATATCAGTACGTTTCACATGGTTGAAGAAGAAGAGTCTTCTACTGATGTTTTGACCTTAGCCCAACTTTGGAGTAAAGATTGGTGGGATCCTCAACAGGGTAGGGCGTACCGCGTTGTAAGGGACTCGAATGGTCAGTAGTCTCTTCATTGAATCGGATAGACAGACAATCTAATGACGTAAAATGCCAGGGAATCAGCACAGTTCGTGGTTGTAGTCCGTTCTCCAAGTGGTTCCGGTACTCCCATAGATTGTATTGGGCCTCATATGCAATGAGGGAGACCTTGGGCATGACTGAGCTTCAGCGGCTACCAAAGCGTAACATTGTGTCTTGGATATCGTCTACTTCCCACCCTGGTTGAAGTTCATACTATATCCCCCACTCTTCTCATCTTTCGTGAACTGGAAATTATCCGTGCTCAATCCAAACGGCTTCAGTATGCCATTACCGAGCTGTTTCAACTTGCCCATCATATCCGCCATCTCCGTATTCTTCGCCTCTTCCAGCTGCCCCGGCAACTTCCTCAACGCTGCCTGTACAGCTTTCTGGTCCAGGCTCGAGAGCTGGTGAGGCGCCTTGGAAAGGGCTTGGTAGTCTTCCAATGATCCTTGTAGAGACGCCCAGCCACCAACTTCATGGCGTGCTTTTGCGCGACGTAGGAGTGCTTTCGTGCGGAGTTTGTGGACGTCGTTTATCGTATGGTTGGTTCGGGTGAGGGCGTCGAGGTAGAGTTCGGTTGTATCGTCTATTTCAGCAATTGCGCCACCGCCTGTTACTTCTTTCCCTTCATCTTTCTGTGGTGGAGGATCTATCCGGTCCAACGCTTCCAGAGCTTGGGTCGCAGATTCTACGGCTTGCTTCCACTCTTCCAACTTTAGGTGGCAAGCTGCAATGTTGGAACGGAGGACGGCAATATCGTATTCAAGGTAAGAAGGGCATACTGCTAGCGCCTTTTCATAGCCTTGTATCGCGCCGTTGTATTCGCCAGATGTGAATGTTTTGTTCGCGGAAGCTTTCTCCGTGTTCGACTCGTCCAGCAGCTTTTTTTCTTCATCTGGCGGAAAGATTTCTGGTGTCGCGATTTCGGCTACGGCTGTACTTGATTTTACCACCGTTTCGTCCTGTGATGCCATGGTCGCGTGTTCTACCAAAGTTTACGTGCGGGTGCGCGTGTGCAGAAAAGGTAGATCTGTTTCCGAAGTGACGTCTGTCGAGGTCCGATTAGCGTGCCTCGGCCACGTGGGGTAAACATCCAGGCAACCCCAACTTTCTACAATCCTCCATTGAATCTTTACAAGAATCTTTAATACCCAGATTTCTACCTACATCTTTTCAAACAACTTCCAAGATGAGCTCTACGTATGTATCAACCTTGGAATCAACACAATATTATACTAAGTCTTATGTAGTACAACCCCACCACCCCGCATCCGGGCAGCGCTCTTCGACATGGATGGTAATGAAGCAACTACTCTGGTCCCTTCCATGAGTTTTAACACATTCAGGTCTTTTAATCGACTCCGAAGACCTCTACAGCATTGTAACAAACACAATCCTCGAACGCTACGGCCGCCCTCCCCTGCCATGGTCCATAAAAGCACAGCTCCAAGGTCGCCCCGGCCCGCAGGCAGGCAAGATCTTCCATGAGTGGGCGCAACTTCCCATATCTCACGAGCAATTCTTGAAAGAGCAAAAAGAACTCCAGACAAACTTGTTCGAAAAATGTAAGCCATTGCCTGGTGTTGTGGACTTGCTGGCAGGATTGAAGAGCAGGGGCGTACACATGGCGCTCGCGACGAGCAGTCAAAAGGCCATGTTCGAAATCAAGACTGCGCGTATGAAGGATCTGTTTGATGGGAATTTCAAAAAGGAACATCAAGTGTTGGGTGATGACCCTAGGATACCTGCTGGACGAGGGAAACCCGCGCCGGACATCTACCTGTTAGCCCTATCTACGTTGAACAAGACGCTTGAGGAGCAGGGCCAGACACCCATAAACCCAGAGGAATGTCTTGTATTCGAAGACAGCGTGCCGGGCGTAGAGTCGGGAAGGAGAGCAGGTATGCAGGTGGTTTGGTGTCCGCATCCTGGGCTGCTTGAGGAGTATAAGGGGAGAGAGAAGGAGGTGTTGGCGGGATTGACGGGGGAACACAAGGAGGACGAGGAGGAGCAGTTGCAAAAGACTGAAGTCGACGTTGCGCAAGGCAAGAGAAGGGTTGGGATGCCAGGAGAGATCGACGATGGATGGGGGAGATTCCACAAGAGCCTAGAGGACTTTCCATATGATAGCTACGGTATGGGTACTAAGTCATGAGGCTTTAAGGAACGCCTATGTTGGTCTAAAAGACGGTGAAATAGAGATCTAGCATACAGAGAAGATACCCAATAGATGATACAACCACCACATCAGACTGTCAAACATTCTGAAATTTGTTTCAGCCATGAAAACATGATTCGTATTCTTTTGTCATATACTCCATGATGTGATCATTACCTGCAATAGCACACTTAGGACGGACTCGGAAATACGCAGCGACCTATAGATGCAACCATCTCCCATCCTCGGTCAGGTATCAGACTCCAAACCCTACCCCCAGAAGATCGAGCAGTAACGCCGGCCAGTCATGCGCGCCACCCAATCAATCTCTTGCAGTCATAAGCTT
>Ga0058698_10001588_pt1 | contig 10098 bp, 11 predicted proteins | sample AgamicAsSfe_FD_67288 | JGI IMG/M metagenome (GOLD analysis project Ga0058698, IMG submission 67288) | Agave microbial communities from Guanajuato, Mexico - As.Sf.e | ecosystem: Host-associated > Plants > Phyllosphere > Phylloplane/Leaf | place: Guanajuato, Mexico | collected 2012-05-30
GACTTGGACCCAGTGCTTAAAGCTGGGATCGGCCATGAGCGCGAGGTCGGTCGGCAGCATCATGAGCTCCTCCTCTGCGTCCTCGTCGTAGTGGACGAATTGCCGCACGCCATTCTCGAGAGTCTTCTCTTTCCAGCTTCGGCTGATCATGAGGCGGTAGTATGTGTTTGAGAAGCGTGTGGGAGCGTTGACCCATGCGCCATCGAAGCCTGAGCGGTCGGCGTGGCATCGTCCCAGGTTGTGCGCGCCACTAAGGGCAACGATTTCCTGATCGTTGAAGCCCATGCGGTTGAAGATCCATCGGAGGTGATCTGCGCCTTGTGCGCCATCTGGTAGACGACCACGGGGTGGCAGCTTTGAATCGTCGACGTAGTCTGTTCGTCCTGCCTGCCATGGTATTTCAGGTCCGCCCATCTCTTTGATCGCGACTACGCCGGCCAGTGTCCAGAGGTCAGCGTATGTGATCCAAGGGTGCTTCGCTTTGACGGGCTCGAGGAAGACGCGAGCATGTTGGAGGCCGGCGTTGGCTGGGTCGCCGCCTTCAGCTTCGTAGCGCATGCCGGCGCCATTGCTGCCACCAGTGTCTGTCTCGGCGTCGTATGTGCCGGCGGAGTGCCTGTGGGAGAGATGTCAGATGGTGGCGTTGGGAATGGCAGAAGAAAAGTTGCTCACCATGCTAGACGGACAAGAACGGGTCCTGCTGATCCATCGTCGTAGTCGGGCTGGTGTAGTAGAGCAGCAATGTCCTTCCGGACCGCCGCAAAGTCTCCTGATGAGCTCATCTTGAAGTGTCGTAAATCTTTGAGACTGTTCCTCAAGGCAAAACAGTGTCGTACAAGAAAAGGACAAATGTTGGAAAGATACTTGGGCCCGTGGCAAAAACGCAATAACCGACCTTATGATAAAAGACGTCCATGCTTGTTTCTGTTGCCGAACCGAGGCCTTTTCGGAAGGAAGGCGAAATCACAAGCTGACCAGACTCGCCAGATAACGCTCGTTCGCTGGGATCCACTGGGCAAGATCCTGAAAATCGCCGAGGAAGGAAATCGTCGGCGGCACGTGCTTCTTTACTGTAGATTTGGTAGCCGAGATCGGATAAGAGACAGGAACAGGTTTAGCGTGATGCAAGATTGTGTGGCTGTCATGACGGCAACGGTTGAAGTTCGATCTGTTCGTGTTTTCACCTTGGATGTATATTCTTGAATGTATGTTCATCACATTGTCCATCCCGCAGAGTCAGGTGAATCTCGCCAACAGCAAAGTCTCTTGAGACTGAGTGCTGATCAGACGCACATGGTATCGAATCAGTGTTTGGTAGTGAGAAGACTGTGTTCCTCACGTGTTCTTTGAGGTTGGTTGCCAAATGTTGACAACAAGCCCTACAGACAGAGAGTTGCGTCAGACCTATAATTCGCTGGTCAATAGCACAAGAGGTGAAGTCTGCGCTCTCAAAGATTTACCACATCAAGGTAAGCAGTGATGGGAGCGAAGGTCAAAATAATCTGTATCTGGTCAGACAGAAGGCATAATGTGTTAATCACCTGTGCTGCGATAACTTGGAAGTGAAAGAGGCTCAAGTAAAAAACATGCGCAAGGCTTCAGCGCGCGCCTTCTAAGTCCGCGATGTAAGTTAAAGCGGCAGGTACGACAGGCCGCCAACATCATCTCTCACGACGTCCATAACTTGCGACCTACGCACACCCATCTCATCAAAATTCACACATCCCAACAGCAATACAAACTCCACTCGCGGCGCAAGCTCGCCGGAGCGACAGGTCGGAGCCATGACAAACTTCTGGGACCTGCCAAAGCCGGTGCGCGAGAAGATCTATCGCCTACACCTGCGGTTCACTACTCCTGTGAATTACGAAACGTTCAAAGAATTATCCGGAGGCACACAGCCTGCCGCCGATGGCACCGAAGTTGAGAAAATCATGCCTCTATTGCTGCAAGTGTCATATAGATTGGAGCTGGAAGGTGGGTTTGGACATGCTTACCCAACATATTATCCTCTGTCTTTTACTGATGTGACAAACAGCCTCTCCGATCTTCTTTGGAGAGAATTCGATCCTGGTCCCGGGTAGTAAGATTTTGAGGAGGTGGTTCTGGCGTCTCTGGCCACGACATGCAAAGCAGATCCGAAAGGTTGTTATCGAAGGGTGGTCACCCCACGTCAGACGACGAAATCTGGATGAGCGGTTCAGTGTGGAATTTTTCGCGAGCATCAGACGCTTGCCTCTTCTCGAGTCGCTTGTCATCACTGTTGACGAGTGGAAAATCCTGCAGAGGTTGCTTCAAGAATGTGACACTCCCTTCAGATGGCACACAAGCCTGAGTGCTGGCCCTCAACTGTACCAGTAGATGATGCGAGCCACGGACATGCCTGTACTGCTTTCTTTGAGGGATTTGCGGCACGTCAAATTCTTGTTGCCTCGGCGCTCTGGCCCCGACTCACTTCAGAACCACGAGATGACAGAAATAGGAGGTTCCATTCCCGGTGGTTTTCTGCAAACAGTGGTCAGGCGGCGGATTATGCAGCCTCGTTGTACTGAAGAGTAAGGTTTGGTTGATCCAAAACTCCAGCGGAGACATGCTAACCGATTTTACAGACTCAGCGAAGATCGCGAAGGCCACTTTCGATTTTTGGATCTTCCAGCGGAGCTGCGAAACACCATCTACGACATGCTCCTGGTAATTCCGGGCACTACGTTCCCTGTGACGGAAGGCTTGACCATAAGCAAATCTAGGAAACGCGAGGTTCCAAAATCTGCTCTGAACATACTTTGCGTCAATCGTCAGATCAACGGAGAAGCCTATGCGCACTTCTACAGTCAGAATGATCTCGCATTCGCCACACCTGTCACCTTGCATACATTTCTCTTCAACCTTGGGCACGTCAAGCTCGACTGTCTTCGAAATCTCACATTCTTCTACGACTTGAAGCGCGACTTCTATCAGCCGCCAGATGATTTGACTCCATTGGATTTGATAGTGTCCACGCTACGCTCGCTGCGGGGCCTTCGCAAGCTTCACATCATATTCCGAGGCCCATCCAGAAACCACATGAGTCTTCAAGATACCAGGTTCCTTCCAGGTGTGCATCCACAACTCATACCCGGTGCTAAGGCTCTGTTCTCTTTTCGCAATCTCAAAGATATCAAAATCCACAGTCCATTCCCAGCGGGCGATTACCACTCAGACGGTCCGGATGTGGTGGAAGCTCTCAAGCAAGTGGATGCGGCTTTCAAACATTTCAACCGAGGCCTTCATCTGGCACAGAGAGGCGAGCTCATCCCTGAGCTTTACACCAACGACAACTGGGACAGTGAGCAGTATTGGCCAGCAGAGGAGAAAAATATGTACGTATGCGGGGTTGAGAGGGGGTGTGTGTGTGCTTCAGATAGTGACGAGGACGAGTGATGGGAGGAAGGGACCTACAGCTGCGTTAGTTCATATTCGCTTCAGCAGGAACATGTGAAGCGAGTGATCAGGAATTGCTTCACTACAGGTACCACCTGTTAAGGTCAAGTAGCTTACTTTCCTACGGTGAACGGATCGGCTTCGTGCCACCCGCCTTCATTAAAGTGAGACTGCCTCCACTCCTCTTCACTTGAACAATGTCACATGTCAGCAAACAAGCGTTGACATCACATGAAGGTCAAACATGTGAATTCACCGGGGCGAGGGCCGTCTACAAATACAATAGACTTATCCCCCGACTTCTTTCTTCCTTCCACACTCACCGCCCTACCATACAACAGCACTGCATACTCATACCAACACATACCAATACACCCAACAACATCAGCCACCATGCCCAACTTCATGGACTTGTCGAAGCCTGTCCGCGAGAGGATCTACCGCCTGCACTTGGTCGCAGATGAACAGCCCGTCGACTTCGCAGCTTACAAGGCGACTTGCGGCCACACAGAGCCCGCCGGTGCGGAACGACTACCGACCACCAACACCGTCGAACGTCTGTGCCCTAGCCTGCTCGAAGTCAGTCGCAAGATAGAGCGGGAAGCCTCTCCTATCTACTTCGGCGAGAACACCTTTCAACTATGCAGGCCCGAGTTGCTGGGCGTCTGGAAACAATACACTTCACCACGACACATGAAGCAAATGCGCAAAGTGGCGCTCTTGGACTGGACGAAATTCCGGGGTGCTTCAGCTGACACTGCCTTCAAAGGGTTGAGCGCGCTGCCAAAGCTTGAGTCTCTCACGTTTTGTCTCAACGAAGAGGAAATACTGAGGAAGAAGCTCACATACCCAGACCATCGATCACCGAACCGATTCACAACCTGGCACTCAAGTCTCGGTTTCGGTCCGCAGGTCAACTTGCAGTTGTTGCGTCTCCGTGGCATGGATGGGCTCAGATCACTGCGAGGTCTCCGCGAAGTTAAGTTGGTCAAAGATCTGGACGTCAGCAAGGATGATTTGGACAATGTGGGCTCAATGTTTGGAGGATTCTTCGAGACTGTGGTCATGAAGGAGATCATGCAGCCGCGCCCCTCAAAGAACGCCCAGTAAGTCGAGCTGAGCGCAGCAATCGTGAATTCGTGATGATGCTGACGAGTCATTGATAGGCCTCCAAACCACGCCACGTTCCGCTTCCTGGACTTACCGCCAGAACTTCGCAATATGATCTACAGCATGCTTCTGCTGGTCCCCGGCCCCACGTATCCAGTAGGCGACAAGCCGCTGTCTGTCACAGCTCGCTTGAAGTATATGCGTCACAATGAGCGCGACGCATTACCCGTGCCACTCTCGGCACTCGAGATCCTGCGTGTCAACAAGCAGGTCCATGACGAAGCTCACAAGCTTTTCTACCAGAACGATCTCGTATTCTCCAACCCCACCATCATGCAAGAATTCATGTGCAGTCTGGGCGACCAGCGGCTCGATTGTCTGAGGAGCTTGACATTGTTTTGTGAAGACTCCACAGACAGTGTTTCCAAGGACAACAGGGTGACCGCAACCGGGTTGGGCGGCACCCTGCTCCTGATACGCCGCTTGAAAGGCCTCCGCAAGCTTCACCTGCTGTTGCGCTTCAGGACCATTCTAAGATCGCAGGACTTCATGACGGAGAAGTTTATGGATCCTGTGGATGTATCGCGCCTCAAAGATGCGAGGACGCTTTTCACGCTGCGCGGTCTGACCGATGTCAAGGTCCGCGACTTAGACCTGGTCGACGCTGAAGAGCGCAACGCTCGCGTCCTGGCAATCCAAGCACCGAGTCTTCATCCCAAACATCTCCATTTTGAGAAATGTATCGCCCGCCAAACAGCGGCGCTGAGGCACTTCAATCATGGCTTGCAACTTGCGCAAACGGGGTGCATCGTCCAAGAGCTCTACACCATCAAGGGCTGGCGTGACAAAGAGACTTGGCCGGCTTTGCAGGGCTCTGATTGTGGACTTGAGAAGGGCTGCTCGTGTGGCGTGAGTGAAGTTGAGCCGGCCAAAGCGATCGAGATTATTGACGACAGTGATTGAGTGCCCTGCCAGTATGACACTCAAATTGGCCAAGTGGCGTCTTCCAGGACCGGCTATATAGCCTTAGGACTAACGGTCAAAATGCACCTGGAACTCGCCAGGATGCTGGAAACATTGAGAGCGGCTGAATACCATACTGGGCAGCCGACGCGTGAACGGTTTCCACAAATCCTGTCACTGTCGAATTGTCGTCCATCATACTAGCAGGATGGTTCGGGCCGGCACTGTGCGAGCAAGTAAGTGTATGCTAGACATATTGCGGCTAATGAGAATATGTTGTGAAACTCAGTTTTTTGGTCAGTGCTTTCGACACGATCGTGAAGATAGCGGGCTGCATCTCTGTATCCATAACATAAACACCTCCAGGGTACAACGGCTCCCCTTGTGCTCCGGTGCAACGATGCGTAACGTTTGGTGGTGAGTCTTGGTGCGAGAATGTAACGGAGGCAGACCCGGAGGTGCGGTTTAACAACATGGTCAGTGCGAGGTGGCGGCGGCGGACCGGACAAGGTGCATGCTTGATAAAGTATGCGTTGTTGTTGTTCAATATCAGCATAGATAACAGTGTTGAGAAAGGAACATATCAGATATGCTTACATAAATGCATGGCAGTCGACGTTAGACAGCAACGGTCAAGGTGTCAGCAGCGATATGCATGGCATTGATTAAATGCATGGCGGTCTTATGTGCATCCAGACACTTGCATCTTTTTCTATTAATACTTTCTGCACCGTTGGCCGCTAGCGTGCCTCTGCTCGACAGGGAAAGGTGTGCAACTCCCAAAGATCTGCCAGTAGCTGTGCCGCGCTGCAGTAGTGCTGGCTCCTTCTTGCTGGTCGCGTGCACCGGCCGCTGTTGATAGTTCAACTTTACCCTTTTACCATTATCGTGCTCGTCTATCTCAAGTCTCTTGTCTCTGTCTGTCTCGTTATCTCCAACTTCCACCAAGCTATACAGCCCTTTCCTTGTACCCTTGCCCTTCCCTTGCTTTCCTTTTACAAGAATGCCTTTGTAGCGTGTACACCAGCATTTTACCCTGCGTCCAGGAGCCACCCAAGTCCCACCACCTACATACCCGAGCCGCCTGCTCTCCCCTGCCAATCGGGCAGCCAACCGCCGACCAAAATGGACCACCGAAACACACCCCTGATCCCACCTACATCTACCTCGCCTCCAGCAGACCCCGAGCCAATCATCCCACGAGAGCCATACCAGGTCCCAGCGGAGGTCAGCGTGCCAACACCGACTCGCGAGCCCTCTTTCCGCAAGGGAGCCTACACCGGAAATATCCTGCGCCTGGAAGAGACTGCCGAAAAGATGAGCGAGGGCGGTAGTGACATCGGCGAGGAGATCCGCAAGATGAAAGAGCTGGAGCGCCAGCGGAGCCGCCAGAATAGTATTCAGAGCTCGCACCAGGGCGACTATCCGCTGGCCAGGTCGACGTCTATGGCGCCGCTCGACACCACCAGGAGCCGGGCTAGCAGCCATGCACAGAGCGTGGTGGAAGCGAACAACACGGCGAGGTGGGGTGGCTATTCGCCAAATGCTTTCGTTACGAGCCCCGTGGGTTCGGTCAGATCACACGGCTCTTGGGCTATGAACCGGAAACCCTCTGTCAGTTCGAAACTCTCGCATATGGTTGAGCCGATTCAAGAAGGAAGACCGCTGGACTCGCCGCTCGCTCCAAGCTTGAGATCGCCCATGTCGATTCCAAGTATTTCGAGACAAGTCAGCCATGCTTCTGTTAGCAGCTTCGGAGCCCGGTACGACAAGATTTCTGCCCAAATACACGAGCAACTGGATGACGTACCACCTACGCCGCCACACAACGGCGAGTTTGCCGGTCTGGATTTCACAGGACAAGGTGCACAGGATGGTGAGGAGCAAAGAGATGGAACAATCACACCACCGACCAGGCCAAGGTCGAACGATACCTTCCAAGAGGCTGAAAATGCGTTCAAGGACTTTGACGGAGTGCATTATTTGCCTGAGACGGAGGAGATTGTGAAGCTGGATGAGGAAGGGAACGAGGTCCGTCGTGTTTCTGCACGCACATCCTCTGGTACACTCTCTATGGAAGCTGCGACATTATTAAGGCAGCCTAACAGTCGGCCAATGTCTTTCGCTATGCCGCCTCCTGCTGAGAACACCACCTACTACCCTGCGCCCGTACCACGCATGCTCAACTTGCCTAAGAGGCTTTCACAAATGCCGTCGGCGAATGTGTACGCGAGAGGAAGGAATCAGGTACTGAACGACCTTCCTCCAGGCACACGGATGTCAGTTCCCTGGCTTGCACAGTCGGACATGGGTGCATACGGTAACGAAAGACGATCTGGCTCCGGCGAGCAGCCAGGTGATCACCCTCGCCCTGCCCTGAACCAGCGCATGAGCATGGCCAACTTACAGAATCTCCCACCACAACTCCGTGCCAGCGTCTTCTTCGAGCAGCAAGGTGTTCCCCAAGACATTGAAATACAGAACAGGTCAGCTGTTGCTACCCTGGAAGACATCCTGAACGCCTCAGCCACCGCACCCGTTAGCGCCTTCATCGATCACCCATATGCCGGCGATGTCAGAAAGACGAACTTTGCAGCAGAACGCCCTACTACTAGGCATAGTACCGCCACACTGATAGCACAAGCGTCAAATCCGGAGACTGAAGCCAAGAACCTCAGGCGGAGAACGACAAGTCTTGGTGGGCTGCTGAAGAGGACCAGCTCTGCTGACCAACTGGGTGACATGTTGAAGCGGCCGGGAAGTCGGAGTAGCATGTCGATGCTTGACTTCAACGGCGGTGGCAAGAAGCTGCAGAAGAGGAAGAGCAGGGCGAGCATGCTGGACATGCAGCAGGAAGAGGAGGATGATGTGGCTGGAACACCGGGTGCTGAGGCCGATCTGTCTGGTGGGCTTGTAGGCCAGGCGGAGAACGCCAGCCCGATCGACGAGCGACGACCTGCGGATCTGTCGAGGCCTGCGACTGCTATGAGCGGAGGCAGGGTTTTGACTGAGAACGAGCAGATCGAAGCAGACTTCCGCGAGCAAGAAGCAGATGAGGGTGCAGAGAACGACGAAGATCACGAGGCATCGTTCGTTCAGCCAGCCACACTGCTTGCTGAACTTCAGGTTCGCAAAGCACAACTTAGGTCAAGAAACCGAACTGCCGCCACGGCTTTCCCTGGAGGTATGCATAGTACACTACTACAAATGGACGCTGTGGAGGAGATCACAACACGCAAGAGAAGGCAGCAACGTGTTGCTTTGGCTTGGGAAGACCCTGTGATGCGCCAGGCCGAAGAGGAGCGAGGCGATACAGATGATGATGTTCCCCTTGGTGTGCTGTATCCAAGCAAGAACGGTCTCGTCAACCGCAAGATGGGCGACGAGAGAGATTGGGACCGACCTTTAGGTCTGATGGAGAAGCGGGAGCTCGAAAACAACGAGCCTCTGAGTTCACGGCGCAATCGTCTGCGTGGTGGTCCAGCTCTGCCTCGCAACATGGGTCCAAGTGCTGGCCGTGCGCCTGTACCTCTCAACAGTAGACCAAGTCAGATGAACATGGTGGTAGACGCCGCTGTCGAACCTGAAGCTGAGGAAGAAGAGCCGGACGATGGTGAGACTCTTGGACAGCGACTCAAACGACTGCGCACCAAGGACGCTCTTGACAACGCCATTGGCAACTTGGATGTTCCTCCCAAAGAGGGCGAGCGGCCCAATAGCACGTGGTCCGACGATGTACTGAGCAAGTTCGACGGCTTGGATCCTGCCGCCAAGGCAAACGCATCAGACACGAACATTGCAACTCCAGCAGTACCTCAACCGACCCAAGAAGAGCTCGAAAACGAAACCCTCGGCCAGCGCAGAGCACGCCTCCAACGAGAACGCGAAGCTGCTGCGGCAGCTGGAACCGCTCCAGAAGCCACTGCTCGCCCAGCAATCCGACAAACCAGCTCAATGGCCGACCTGCTCTCAGCAAACCCTTCCGGCGCAGCCAGACGCCTCACCAAGGACCACCAGCCCGCCCGCGGTACTCTTCTCCACACCTCCGAGCAAGAACGAGCAAAGAACCGCGCCAGTATCCTGCAAACCAACATGCGCAGCTCCAGCTACGCCCACGCACCCCCTGCCGACCAACGCCGCCCTTACACCTCACGCACAGCCTCCGGGTTCGGCATGCTCCAGCAGCACCCGCAGCAGCAAGGCATGATGCCAGCTGCTGCCGGCTTCGCAGGCTACAACACCATGGGCATGCCCACAAGCACCAGCACCCCCATGTTCGCCGGCGCAAACAGCTACTTCCCCTCTCCGACCGCCGGTTTCCAGCAGCCTGGCATGCCCATGAACATGATGATGCCAGGCTACACGCAACAGATGCAAATGCAGCACAACCCATACCAAGCTGCTTACGGCCAGCAGCAGATGGGCTACGGCATGCCGATGAACATGAACATGGGCATGAACATGGGCATGAACATGGGTATGGGAATGGGTGGTATGCCCATGGCGGCCGGAGCGGGGTACGAGGAGGGTATCAGTCCCCAGCAGAGGGACAATATCGATCGGTGGAGGATGAGCGTTGCGCCGGCGCCGCAGTAGTATTGGTAT